>Ga0210059_1003366_pt1 | contig 25526 bp, 19 predicted proteins | sample Ectturendosymbi2_FD_188042 | JGI IMG/M metagenome (GOLD analysis project Ga0210059, IMG submission 188042) | Ecteinascidia turbinata endosymbiont from Florida, USA - Sample 2 (SPAdes) (version 2) | ecosystem: Host-associated > Tunicates > Ascidians > Unclassified | place: Key West, Florida... | reverse complement strand
ATCCCCGCTTAAAAGGGTATAACGGTCCTGTCATCAGCAGCTAGGGTTGATGATATTGACTGTTTGCTTTAGGGTAAATAGTCTTTATGGGATCACAGCCTCGAGGACCCTGTCTAGTTAAAGCATAGGATAAATGTTAATTTTATAAAGCATTTAGCACAACTTGTTTTACACCGAGTTTCTCGTGGACGGGTAAGCTGAGCTAGGACATCGGGTCCAGCGAGATTCGTCGGCCGTAAAATTGGCGCCCAACATGGGGCTCGAGGCGTCAAAAAAAACCGTTGGGGGGCTTTAGGGCCAATATGGCCAAGTATCGAACCCACACCTAAAATCATGAAGTGACCATAAGTCATTTCCCAGTCATTGTAAAGGCATTTTTGGACTTAGAAATTTTTCTGAAACTCTCGAGGGCAGGGCCCTTTTGGCCCGTGCCGTTCAGGAACCTTTGGCCTTAGGCCACTTTTAATGTTACCACAGTATGGCCATAGGCCCATACTTTGATTTCGGCCCAAGAAAAATTTTTCGTATTTAAATTGCATGGGCCCGCCCAGGGTCAGGATTTCAATTACATGTAAGAGATAGAGACTTAACACGTTTTTTCACCACTAGGAGCCCGGCGCATTTCCAGGGGTTAATGAATTTGGACATACTAACCTTCTAGGATGGTCGAGTAGGGTCCTCTAAGAATAGTTTGATACTTAATGGAGTCATATTAGGGCCCAAACGGTCTTAGGGGGGTCTTAAATGTTAGGGGGGCAAAAAGTTTAATTTCGCAGAAAATTGAGAAGTTTTCGCTGGAAACGGCATTAATGGCCTTATAGGAACTCAGTGAAATAATTTAGATGTAACTGGGACTCAAATTAAGGGCCCAGGGGGTGCAAACGTTTGACAAATCTGAACTTCAGCTTAAAAATTTTTTATGAAACTTGGAAAGTAATTGATGTATAATGCATGATTTATAGTGTGTAGTGAGTAGTAAATAGTGTATAGTGTATGGAGCTATAGGGACAAGACTTGCTTGAACGGTTAGGTTCTGTACAAAGAGGTGGAGACCTCAAAAAAAGGAGGGCAGATAGTCTGCCAGAAGACAGTCAGGTGATGATTAGTCAATCCAAAGTGAGTTAGTTAATATAGGCAACGAATGACTACACTGGTTGAGCTTCAATGGAAGGAAACAGGCCTGGCAATGCTGGGCCAAAGCTAAGTAAACTGTATGTAGTGAATAGTATATAGTAAATAAATGGGATGCTTAGGCAAATTAATTAGGGTGTGAATAAGAATCGTCTGAAGTGTGTAGTGTTCACAAAGAATAATTAATGGCTTTGATGCATCCGAAAAACACCACCGGTCAGCAAGAGATGGTTGTGTGCTGATTTGGCGCATATAAAGTAACGTAAGTAAACGCGGTGATGTCTACCACTGACAAGGGAGAGCCTTGTTTTGTTTTTGTGCAAATCAAGGAACCTGAGTTACGTAGTCAAGCCAAGTTGAAGTGACAGTAATTCGTCACCAAAAATACATAGTAAGTGGCTGCCTAAGTAGGCAAGGCAGAGTGATTTCGGAATAAAAACAAATAAACAAAGGTGTTTTTCAGACTGCTGTGGTGTCCTCTGAGGGACTGTGCTTAGGGGTGCAGGGCTGCAGGGTTTTGTAAGAAGCAGGGCGCACTTTAGGTGCAACTCTACATGTTACAATAAGGTTGGACATAGTACGGGTGTTCACAACATGTGGCTTGGGAGGTCCTACCCGACAATGCCTAAGGGAAAACGAGCAACATAAAAGAGGGTCATCCTACCCTATCCCTTTGTGGAAGATCAGAAGTGACTTCACAGAAATTGTGTGATAGCTCTTTCTGTTTAACTGGTGGAGCTCCCAAAGCGGAAAGTATTCTGCAGGGGATAGCCTACTGGAGTCTGACTTCATGATCAGCCGCTTATGATTGGCCAAGCGTTAAAGCTGACAATCAAACATGCGCGTTGCTCGAGCATATACATAAACATAACATCCATATCAAGCAGTTGCCAGTAATGACAATGGCTTGAAGTAAAAAGAGGGAACCTAAAGTCTAAAGCATGTTTCTAAAACATGTGAGCTAGTGAAGAAAGAAAGACTTTCGAAAGAAAGCAGAGAATTAGTACATGATAATAGGGATGAATACGACTCTGTGAACCCAAGAGACGAGAGTGGCAGCGGTCAAAGCACGATCGTGTTGAGCCAAGGGGGAGTCGATGATCAAATAGGGATTTATGTAAGCATGAGTAAGTAAATTAAGGATAGGAAAAAGAATTAAGTAAGTGGAAATGAAAACGACGAATAATGAACGAAATATGCACACAGCCTTTAGGAATATTGGGTAACTAAGTAAATTGGTGAATCATGGATGAATATAAATTGCCAGAAGAGTTGGTTGATGAAGCTGTTGGGCTGCATGAACAAGAGAGGAAAGAGCAGAATAAATCTGATGCACCCAAGGGTGATCCATCGATGATAAAAAGATTTCCAAACTATATGTCATTGGAAGAGTTAGCGGCCAGGTATAATCCCATATTGGAAGCTCACGTTCCAGGAGAGGCTCTGTGGGGCTCTCCTGTGCTGCAGAATTATATTCATGATCAGTTAAGAAAGAATCGCTTCACGGATAAAGCGGAGGTGGCCCGTCTGGCTGCACACATTAGTGTAACTTACGATTGTTTGTTAGCATATTTAAATTCTATGTATCCTTATCGAGGAAGGATGCTTTTAACAGAAGATATGATAATTAAAATAAGTAATATATAAAGTAATATATTTACAGGTACAGGAGTATGAATGTAATAATCTTAGATGACCTGAAATTGGCAATCCAGAAGAACGAAGATTTGTCAAGCAAATTGTCAAGGGCAATAGTACCTGAGGGGTTAATTGACTTTGATACTTTGACGGCAGAGGAGTTTTTTTCAGTAGGACTAACTCTATATTATAAAGCAAGAACCCCAGGAATATACGAGCAAGGGTATTTTTGGAAAACAGACAATAACGGCCTTAAGGCTATTGTAGGATTTACATATAACCCTGATGGCCTCTTTATTACAGCCCTTGGGGGAATTGAAGGGCTTATCTGAATTCATGAGTATAAGATGGTTAGAGGCTTATGATCTTGAAACGTTAAAGGGTAGAAAGGGAACTTTTGAACAAAAACCTGAGTGGGAGCCATCATGGGCTGCCGCTGAGGGGTGGTATTATACAGGGCACGAAAACTGTATTCAATGTATTTCTTGTGGAGGACAGTTAAGAATGCCTCTCACCGAATTAGACCTACGAAATTACCACTGTGTCTTTTTTCCGTGGTGTGATTTGTTGAGTGAACGGTTGGTACAACATGAGCGGTTGCAGGCCATAAAGCTTACCAACAAGTTGTGGAATAGTGTTGGGCATACGATAGAATATCCATTGGCTAATCCTAACGAACCACGAATGAAAAGTGAGAGCTGTAGATACCGTACTCTTGCGAACCCAAGCAACAGCCGCCGGTCAAAGACATTTGCGAAAGTGGGGTTATATGACAATGGCAATGCAAAATCGCTCCGATGCTATTATTGTGGGAAAGAGGTTGCCAAATCAGAATTGAATGAAAATGCGATGTTGGCACATGCTAGGCGTTCTCCAGAATGTGAACATATGAAACGGGTTTTGGGTCACCAAGTAATGAAAGAAATAGAAGAGTTCTATGGGCAAGTAGACGACATACAGTGCGATGTGACAGACCAAGTGCCAGCTCATGCCTTGGGACGACATAATAGTGTGTTGAGTTGAAGGTAATAATATGTGAATATTGTTAGTAGGAAACATCACCTGAATAATGGCACAAAAACGAAAAAGTGAAAAGTTAATATATAGACATGTGCAACGAGAAGCTTATAAAGCAGGAATGATTAGCTTGGTGTTTAGACGACATGGTCCAAGAACAATCTTGTTGCCCGGGAGGGAACAAAATTGGTGGTTTGCGATATGTGCAAGAGCACGAAATAATGTGGTGAGAAGACGGATACCGGATATTATAGAAGCCACTCGTTTACATCCACCCATTAATGATATAGCAAAAAGAATAATGCAAGACAAGGACACATTACGTGCGGATCATAGAGATTACAAATTATGGGCGCAAGTCATCCTTAAAGAATGGAGGGAACAAGGATGCCCTCAGGCGGGTCCTCAACTAGTCGGGAGTACGCTATTATTAATAGAAGGAAAGGAAGGGCAACTTTTTCTCCACTGTAATGATCCTCAGGAGAAAATACGGTTCGTGGTAGGCGCAGATCTTTTAAAAGGTCCAATTGGGAGACCGCGGAAGGAAAAAACAAGTGAATAAACATTGTCCATTGCAGGCAAGATGCTAGTTAATCTCTTAAAAATAACAGATGAAAAACGAAGGACATGGCGAGCATGGATACTATTGATTCAAATTCTCTCATTAGTGCGGGGCAATCCATGCCCATACCAAGATACGAACACCCCTTGTAAGTGTGCTAGATATGTTTTAAATGGAGCCATGGAAGAATGCGTGGAGTGGGTGTCAGGACCACATTTTAAATTGGCAAATGGTCAACCGATCGGATTAAAATCTATAAACATTAAAACTCTAAACGTGGATGAGAGTCAATCTAATTTTGCAGAGCAGGGATATTGTAAACTGAAGGAACCAGGCCAAAAACGGGACATTCCGCTAGGGTTTATTGCGGGACGAAATGTGTCCGAAACAATAGGAAATCTCTATTCTCATCCGTACTATGGATTAGTAGGGGTAAATACTAAAAATCATGCCAAAGCACGTTTTGGCGATGAGGGACATTATCAGAATGATTATAGACAGTATGTGCCTGAATGTCACTGTTTTATACGAATAGAGGAACCTACATCAAATGGTTGGACACGTGTGTTAGATGATTGGACGTTGTGGATGGGCATAACCCACCGGGGTCGTTTTAGCATTCCACCGAAGTATTTTTGGCAGTATGAATTTCCGCCTGAACGAGATGCATTTGGGTGGCCAATACTCAAACTAAAAACACCCAGGCCTCCAGAAAAATTAATGTTTCAAAGACACTTAGATTACCGAATAGTCACACTGGTAAATCTGACTAAGAATTATCCACAGGGTTTTAAAGATTTTTTCTGGGAAGATTATCATTACTTACATCAGCTAAGCTCAAAAAGATCAACAGATCCTAACATTCATCCGCAAGCTAATTGGCTAAAGACAGGACAACTACATGGGCCAGATGCGGTAGCCCCGGATTATGTACATAATATACTAGTTGCGGTAATGCTTTACTTGGCGGATCATGCTTCAGTCTCCGTGGAATGTTCCATGGAAATAATGAATACTCCTCAATTACGAATAAGTTTTGGAAAAAAAGAGGGGGAACAAAATACCTTATATATACCTTATCAATTGTCGGGTTATGCGCAATCATGGAAGTCCCTTGGTCCTGTAATGATGAATAAACCGCATAACGGGGGCCGTTTCGCATGTATGTTTACACCCGGTGTCCCGAGACCCAGTTCAGTAGGACCGCCATATGTATGGATTCATAGTGCTCAAAAGTTAAAACGAATGGTACCGGCACCTGATCACCTAGTAACGACCAAACAAGGCATACAAGTGTTATTTTCGACGCCTCAAGATAAAGCGAGCGAGGTTGCGGACACTCCAATAATTGCCACTGAACCTAGTTATACCCGGATAAATAATTATCCGGCTATGTGGGGAGATAAATGTCAAGAGAAAAGGCAGACGGCTAAATGCCATAAACGAATGGTGGATATAGAAATTAAATTAGATATGAAGACTCTTTTTATGATCCCTACAACAATCAGTCAGTTTTACCCGATCATACACAATCAGTAGTATTTTTCCCATCCCACGATAAGGTGGAAAGAAATAAACGACAAGTATTCGCGGCTCTAGCTATAGTAACTGCCTTTGCAGTTCAAGGAGTGGTTGATTACGCAGGATATCAAGGTATACAGGGGGTAGAGCAGGAGTTAAATGATCAAATGAACACCAGAGCCATAGCTAATAATGTACGGTTCAGGCAGGCAGATAACGCCATTGGCAACCTTAGCAGACAAGTACAAGATTTAAATTCGAAAGTAGAAGATCTATCAGAATCTGAAACTGCGACGGTGCAATTATTGTTGCGAACGGTGAGAACACAGGCCCTAGAAGATAGAGTCCTACAACAGCAAATTTCGGCAAACCAACGTACATTGGTGACCTTAGCTCAAGCCCATCTTCAAGAAGCTACAGGGAATCGTGAACAGAGTGACGCCCAAATGTTTTTGCTAAAAACTATAAATAATGTGTTAAATTCAACTGAAAAGAGCTTTTTAACATCAGGAGTAGCTTATACGTGGCAGTTAAAGCAAGGCATGTTACGATTGCAAGCAGTGGAGCGTCAATTGCAACCCATATATCAAACCGATTACAGACTGATAAAACAACAGCTACATAACCTTACCTGTGATGACATCTTGGGAGAAGGAAAAAGATTGACAGATGAACTAGACGTTTTGGCTCAGGATATAAATGAACATTTAAATAAGACAAGAAACTTGTCTATGGAAATAAATAAGACTAGGCCAGAACCCATAGTGATTGATTATATACCCGAATTGGATAATCTGTCGCTTCATCATAGTGGAGAGATAAAGAAAAAGGCTTTTAATAAAGTAATTGACCATCCAGAAGAAGCCATAGAAGAGGTAGGAAAAGATGTAATCAGTTTTGTGGGAAAAATTCTAGGAAAGCCTTTGAAGCTAGTCATAATCATAGTTTCAGTGATAATTGCGGTATTAATTCTTGGCACGTGCGTAAAAAAAATGCGAGCAAAACAGTCTGAACAACGAAAGAAACAAGAATTACAAGTTGTTAAACAAGTAAAACAGATGCATAGTACAACGAACTTATAAAAAGAGGAGGGAGTAGAGCACGCGCTAAAGTACGAGCTCAATCCTAAACGCAAAATTTTAAAACAAAATTTTTAAGATATTCTCAACTAATGTATTTTTATATGGTATTTGCCAATATTATAGAACCAGTAAGTAGTATATAAAGGATGTCAACTAGAAGTGATGGGTATATCTGTCCATCAAGAGATCCACCTGGACAAGGAAGCATTTATATCATACCTGGTGATGTGCGAAGAGAAGTTTACCGGTTACACACTTTTCTCAAATATCCAACTACTGCAAAAGCGTATCCATGGGAATTGGCAAGTGCAGGGTTCTACTATACGGGCTACAAGGATAGAGTTAAGTGTAGCAGGTGTGCGCGACAAGTGGCGGATTGGCAGCCTGGCGAAAATCCCAAAGACGCAAAGTGGCATGAAGTGTGGCGCCAGTTTGATATCAATAACCGCGAACACAATGTCCCGGTCAACGACGTACGACAATTAAGACCCCAAGAAGGGATAGAATTCGGGGAAGCCATAGTAACTGAAGTCACGGTTCTGAATCCAGTAGAAAGAGTAGTACCTGCGCTTATGCCCGCAGAGTCATCTAATGCAACCATGAACCAGATTACCGAGGTAGCAACGCCACAATCAGCGCGCGCAGTGGAAGCAAGATCGATCGCTGCAATTGGACGTATGTCTCAAAATGGTAACTTGAGAGAATTATTTCCTTGCGAAAATCCAGTGAATCCACATATGGCATCGCAAGTGCGAAGATTAGATACCTTCAAGGATCACTTGGCGTCATGGCAACGCAACAACATTAGAGCAACCATGTATGACATGGTTGAGGCTGGCCTATATTATTTGGGAGAGCGAGATAAGGTAAAGTGTTGGTACTGTAACGGAGGGCTGCAAAATTGGGCTATAAATGATGACCCTTGGTTCGAGCATACAAAGTGGTTTCAGACGTGTGAGCATGTGTTGAGACATAAAGGGCCGGAATATGTTAGCGAAGTTACACGGCGTTTTCCCAATATAGGAAGAGAAAACGAGATGACCAGATCGCAGCGACCACGAGAGTCCTTTCCGGTCAATAAACCAACTATAATCGAACCACTTAAAGAAAAACAAGAATTAAGGCAACGGGCACACATAGAAGTAGAAGCGTCGGTAGTAGTCCAGGAAGCCTTGAAAATGGGCTTTGATAAAGAACAAGTTACGAAGATCGTTGCTAAAAGGTTGCGAGATTATGATCAGGGATTTACGAAAGTCACTACTCTAGTAAATGCATTGTTGGAAGAACCAGTGGAAAATTCTGAAATGATGAGTAGTGATGAAGAAACCGAACCCCTCAAGGAAAAAGGCCCACACCAAGAATTAGCTCGATTAAAAGCCAAAATGCAATGTCGACAATGCCAAGCGAAAAGAGCCGTAACACTATTATTACCTTGTGGTCACCTCAGTGTGTGTGAGGAATGTGAGAAACAAGTCTGCCGGTGCCCAGCCTGTGGAGAACATGTGCAACAAAAAGTACGAACATTTCGGGTTTAAAGAGGTAATTAATGACCCATTGTCGTTATAGATTATTGCAATGGAAGTTAAAATAAAGTTAATAAATGCATGGGCAAAAATGCCTACGCGCGCCACTGCAGGATCTGCAGGATGGGATGTATATGCGATGGAAGATAAATGGATATCTGGGGGAATATGGACCAAAATAAATTTAGGATTCGCCCTAGAAATACCCGAGGGATGGTGTGTATTATTGTTGGGTCGATCCGGTCTGCTACGTGAAAAGGGTGTAGCGGGTCAACCAGGATTGATAGATAGTGATTATCGGGGAGAGGTTGGAATTACGTTGGTCAACCTAGGGGTTGAATGATATTTCGTTAGAAAAGGGCATCGTATTGGGCAACTATTATTTGTAAACAACCCCAAGGTGACACTTAAACCGGAAAAAGAATTGTCAACCACAACTCGTGGAAGTCGAGGGTTTGGCTCTACAGGACGATAAATGCGGAGAAGATGATTCGCATAGCCGCAAATCTCGTAACGGAAGACGGTGAAGCCGTAGCCAACTGAGTAAAACCCATAAGGTTTTACAAAAGAAAGTTGCTGGTAGTCGCAAGGCACCACGAGATTTTAGGAGCCCCGTAAACCCGGTTATGAGAATCATCGACTCCGAAGCACAAAATTTATGTTTCAATATGTAGATTATAGGATTTAAAGTAATGATAATGGAAGTGCAATATAATTTACAAGAAGAACGTAACAAATTCCAGCGTTTTACAAAAGAAGTTGCAATCCCTATGGATTTGTTACATGGTCAAGAGGGATTAGCCTTTTGGTCTTATTGGGACGATGAGTGTAAAGCACATGAATTATGGATGCGACTGGTGGCTTCTAAGTTTGAAAGCAAAACCGAAGAACTTTTGAATGAACAATTGCAATGGCTTGGCAAGCCATACACAAAAATTCGCGACGACATGTTGGAATATATCAACAGTGGAAAGGAAAACGCTATATGTTGGCGCAGAACACGCGAAAGAATGCATTACCTTCTAACTAAACGATGTGCTAGACCTTTTCATGCGTGGTATTGTTGTTGTCCAAACTGTTTCGGAATATTTCATGTCAAAGGAAGTCCCACTATGATAATAGTGCAAATAAAGTCAGTTATATATGAGTTGCGACAATTCAATGATAAGGCGCGAGTTTGTTTGTTGGATATGTTGAAGGCCAGCGATATACAAATGATGGGCTTTCAAGACAAAGGTCCAGATGACCTATGTGACGGTAATCCTATTGTAGTGGTATTGTCATCACAAAAGGCTGAGAAAAAATTTTGTAAATATGACTATTCGCAAGAGGTGATAACTTCATTAATCCTAACCCTGGACGATTAATGTCGAATGGCAACAAGTCGTCAAATCAAGTAATTAAAAGAGTGTTCTTTATTTACACAGACCGTAAAGCAAAATTAAGCAATGGCGATAACATCGTATTATGCACATAAATGGTTAGAAATGGAGAGAATGTCCAATCCACTAATCATTCAGTCAGTAATTGATTGGATAAAGGACAATTTTTTGGTAGCCAACAGTGGCTTTATAGAAGTGGACTACTTAATAAAATGGCAGACTCCTGAAATCTTGTTGCTGTATGTAATTATGCTAGAAGTGCTACCAGTGACCCAATCTGAGTCGTTAAAAGAGAATATTTTAATAGGACATTTAAAACAATCCTATTTTTCGGCGATTGCAGCCATTCAGGACATCTACAGTAAACAACGCTGTCCTTATAAAATAGATGCCGCACAGAAAAAGGCTTATGTGAGTCTTCCGTTGGTCCAACTGATGAGGACGATTATAACTAAAGAATTAGGATTGCGAACCTGGAGGGTGCATCCACTTACTCTAGCCGCACAGATGGTAATGGCTATACGACCCAGTAATATAGAGATGATAAGAACCAATGATTATGGAGGAGTTAATCTAGAAATGACACAAAATCTGGTGGATATAGGACGGCTAATAAAGACGGTGGAACGCAAATATGAGGCGTTATTTTCCCCTGCAATGAAGGGAGTCTGGGTAGAAGCGGCTGATCAGGTTAAAAAAGACGCTACAACTATAGGAATAAAAGTAAATAACCCAAATCTATGGGTTGCCGCGGTGTGGTATATGGAAAATAGTCAAAGATTCCACAAGCTCATGGAACAACTAGAACCCGGTAGTGATACGAAGGTAAAACTGAAGGCGCCAAAAGGTGGTTTACCTACTTTTGCGGCCAGGCCAGCATTGACCGAAAAACAAATGTCGTTATTTATAGACGAATTTAAACACTCGCTGTTTGCCGCCCATGCCACGTATCAAAGAGGGTCGGTGTTGGCGGATTCTTTTTATGAAAAAGTTCGTGGAATGATGCACACACCCTTACAAATACCACCGCGAAGCATAACCGACGTAATTAAAGGAGTAGAGGTTTACGCTTATGTGCTGTGGACCATGCCTGATGAAATAAGATATGTACGAGATAAAGCCGCGCCCAAGTACTTAAAAGAATTTACACCAAGTAGAGAGGAGGCCATGATGTTAGATTAAGGATAATATGAATATAATAAATTTGGTAAACCTGTCATGTTTATGAAATAAAGGAATTGTGTGGAGAAGTCAAGTAAAGAGAGCTTGAAGATGTCTAAGAGTAAAGAAATTAACGATACTAATGAGCTGAAGGAGAAAGCGTTGGACACTCAGCGAAGTGTGGGTGTTGTAACGGAACTTGTAGACGCAGTGCATCGACATAAAATAGCGGCCAAGACTAGTCAGGTTGCACTCACGACTGAAGTAAATGAGTTGAAACAAAAACATAAAACACTTACCAAATGTGCGAAAAATCTAATAAAGGCACAAAAAAAGGGCAAAATAGGGACACTAGGTGACCTCGCAAAAGGAGTAACGGATAGTCTATTTAATAAAGAGGGCTCAGATTTGGAAGCATTGGGGAAAGAAGTAAACAAAAAAGAACCTAGTGCTCCAGATGCCGAACAAAAAGACGAACCACCACCCTCCTATGATATGAGAATTGAAGCTAATGTAACAGATGCCGAATTGGCAGAAGGAAAAGCAAGATGGGCTGAAAGTGTGATGCAAGCAAGAGACGAAGCCAAAAGGCTAAGGCAAGTCCAGGCAGCAGTGATGGGTAAGAAAGGAGGACCAACCGTAGTTGGAATGAGAATGCTCGACGAAAGGGAAAGGAATCTTAGCGAACTGCAGGATGCAGCAATAGCCGCTAAGGTGCAATACGACAGATTAAAAGAGGAATATGCTCAAGAAGTGCAAAGGGAAAAGAGTGGAATGAGCATAACTACCACACCAGGTACACATTATCGGTCGAGGCATGAATCAGAGGACGAACAATCCGATTTCGGAACACCTAGAAGAGTGACAATGGCTGATGCATCAATGATGGCAGGATCACCAATGGAAGATGAAAGCAGTCGAGGACCAGCTGACACAAGCCGACCAATATACCCCAAGCTCCCGGAGAGTGATGAGGAAGAAGATCCAAAAAGAAAGGAAGAAATACCACCACCACCAGAGATAGTTGAAAAGAGGTTACGAATACAGGACATGAAAAGAGTCATGATTCCATTAGTGCCAGGTCAGGAAATACCGTGGGCTACTCTAATGGAACAGGTAGTAAACAGAGGCTTCCCTGGAGAAGAAGCTCTGGCTTTACAAGCACTAATACCACAATTAGCAGGACATAATGAAGTAGTAGCACAAGCCACCAGTATCCTAGTACAGGCTGCGGGTAAACCATATCAAGAACGACAGGTGTTGAATATCTTTTTCGAGTGGATACGCAGTAAATATCAATTAAGTCCACGACAGAAGAGAGCGATATTCGCCCGAAAGTTGCGAGAGATGAGGTGGAACTGGAGGACTAACCCAGCGGATAGAATATCGAGCATAATATCTGAGGTACAACTAACGTGGGATGATGTGGCAAATCAGCCGGCGCTCCGTGAAGAACTAGAGGCTGCCCTAGCATCCAAAGTAGACATCACTCCAATTAAAGATAACGCAGCAACCGCCACAGGAATGGAAACGAGTAATAACTGACATATGGGAAAGTGTAAAAGATAGCGCGGGGGCGACTGAAACAGCTGAAATTTATCAGTATGAAGGGGACACGGAGAGTGAGAGTGAGAGTGAGTGTGATGAAGAAATGCCTCTAGTAGCGGTAGCACAGGTAAATATCCCCAAAGTGAAGAAAGGAAAATTTGATATGAAGGCTTTTGACAAAAAATTAGATAAAGTAATATCCGCACTGCAAACGCAAGAAATAGAGTCCGGTAGCCAAGAAGTAACAGAAAAACCACCCTTAAAATGTTTCTATTGTCATGAAGAAGGACACTTTAAAAGAAATTGTCCCAAGCGACCTCCATCACAGGGGAATAGAGGACGAGGTAATTGGAATCGAGGCAGAGGAGGTTGGAACCAAAATGGCTGGCAGCAAAACCGCAATGGGTATATTCGAAACCAATATAATGGCAACTCGCGAGGTGGATATGGCAATTGGTATAATGGGCCACCAAATCGAGGACGAGGAGGATATACCCGGAATGGCAACCAAAGTTATAACGCAGCACCACCGGGAGCAAGAGAAGAAGCAGAAAGAATAAGACAACAGATAAGAAAAGAAGGGAGACCACAAGCGTCTTGGGCTAATCCACCTCCACCCCCAACCGAAGACGAACAGCCTGCCTTACCAGCAGAACATGCAGAGGCTAATTTTGTGCAAGGCCTAGGACCAAATGAAAGGTGGAAAAGCGAGACTTCCAGAGCACCCATGGTGTACGACAAGGCAATGGCATTCATGGCTCAATCAGCGCCAATGATGCCCGAGGTAGATCTTCCTCGAGTAGATTTTTTAGGACAAAATTAGAGGACTTGAACGCTGAGGCAAACTTTCTTCAGACCTCTAAAAAACCGAATACCAAATCGAGTTATGTGTTTATAGATGACAAAAGACATGACCGAACATTTCTGTTAGACACTGGTGCTAACCGTAATATGATAGATGCTTCTGTCTTAAGTCAAAAAGAAATGTCGGAAGTAGATAGATCTGTAAGCGTATCAGTGGCAAATATTCAACAAGGTAGTGTGGGCCTCAAGTCTCTAGGTGAAACACAATTACAAGTGCCACATAGAGATAAACACATGAGACTCAAGTTCATGGTGATGCCACCTAACACTTTGAATTACAATCTTATTGGAGTTAGTGCAATAATACAATATTTCTTGTCCTTATTGCAAGAATTAAGCCAAGAGAGAAAGTTGAGTGAAAAAATAAATGAGTTTCAAAATGAAATAAATCAGGTTCAAACAGAAGCGTCAGAACAGGCAGAATTGGAGGAAATGTTAACTGAAGAAGAGGCCAAGGAATATTTAGAAATTCTACCAACGCCTCTTTGTCCCTAACCACCGCAACAGAGAGATGTGATTGATCAAGAATGGTTTGCGAAATTGTGGAATCTATTTCCACGATTACAAATGGAAAAGCAAAACTTAAAAGAGGATTCAAGGTTACCTTATAAATGTAGAGTAGAACTGGTAGAAGGGGCAACAATGTTCTTTGCGCCACAGTATCAATTGTCAGAGAAATCAGCAGAAGAACAGGCTAGGTTTTTAAAAGATGCAGAGGATAAAGGCATCATAGAAAAGGGGGAAACGGTTTGTCAAAGTTCGTCTTTTATGGTAGCACGCGCAGACCCCAATGCACCCCAAAGAATGGTGGTAGATTTCAGAACCCTGAATAAGAAAACTATACCCAAAGATGCTAGCTTACCCCGCACTGATCAATTGCCTAATCATGCTAGCAGAGGGGGAATCATGTCTAAGTTAGATTTGACCAAAGGTTTCTACCACGTGGACGTAGACGAAGAATCAAGGCCTCTGTTGGGTGTAGCTACAGACCCAGGGGGGTATAGATTCAAAAAGCTCCCCATGGGTTGGATAAATTCCCCGGGGGTGTTCTCCATGTCCAGTAGCTTCGTTGTGGGATTGGCAAATTACTGGTATAATAAGGATAGAGAAGTAAGGGGGTTGCCCGAAATCCCACAGAACTTTCTGGTTTATATAGATGACATATTGTTGGTGAATGATGATGAGAAAGAACACAAAAGAGCTATGTATTATCTGACTTATTACATGGCCAGATTCCATTTAACTACTAACCTTAAAAAATGCGAACTAGGAAAAGACAGCATGAAATTTCTAGGGAAATGGATAAGTAGACACAAGGTGCATTGTGCTCATAAACATATAGAGGCAATTCAGAAAATGCCTCTACCAATAACAATTCGAGAAATGCGCAAGTTTCTTGGAATCGTAAACTTTACAAGACCATTTTTGCCTGGCATTGCTGAATATCAACGTAGATTAAATCAGATAGGATCAGGAGTGCCACGAAAACTTAGTAATAAAACTAAGGTGAAATGGACTAAAATGCTGATGCAAGACTTCGTCGACGTACGGGATTTGGTGATGAAAGCAGTCTCAGTAAGCACGTATGATGGGACGAAGCCTTTATACCTAGCAACGGATGGGTCGGATTTTGCCATAGGGGGGATACTTTACCAACTGACTGATAAGAAAGAAGTGAAACCTTTAGGATTCTTCAGTAAATCCCTAAACGATGCACAACAATCTTATGGGGCTATAGACAAAGAGTTGCTTGCGCTGGAAGGATGTGTTAAACATTTTCACTATCTGCTGGAGGGAAATCATTGCACGGTTTACGTTGACCATAAGCCATTGGTCAACATAATCAACTCAAAAAATTGTAAATTACGTTTTCGAAAACTTAGGTTGTTATATTTGTCGGAGTTTGACCTGGATATACAACATGTGGATGGTGTAGACAATGAGATTGCTGACCATCTGAGTAGAATCAAACTCCGACAACTTGAAAAAGCTGAAGCCAATCAGGCAAATGATGATGAAGAAAACCAATTCTTTGCACCATTAAATAAGTTCACGAAGTTTTTAAATGATAGCTGGCTACAAAATATTCGCACTGCCCAGTCACAAATGGCAGGAAATCTACCTGCACAAGCAGAGTGGGACGAAAGAAATAGTATATGGGTAATGAATACTAATCCCAAGCAAAGACCACCAATTTGGATACCTGATGAAAGCATTTTGGAAACATTAATCAAAATGGATCATGATTGGGGCCATTTCAGTTGGAAACAAACGTACCAGAGGTTGCGACGATTGGTATATTGGCCTAAGCTTAGAAAAAAGACAAAAGTAATGTTGGATAATTGTGATGCGTGTCAACGAGTAAAAGCATTCAAAAGGGCCAAGTTGGCGCCAGCTGAATTCCATGCCCCAAATGAGCCTTTTGCTGTAGTACATGTAGACCATCTGCACATTGGAAGCAATGATATAATACCGAACGTTACCGAATTGTTAACAATCATAGATAGGTTTACGGGTTTGTTAATTGCTGTACCGGTAACATATGCCAACTCACAACAGTCAGTGTTGGGTTTTTTTAACCACTTCATAAGTCGTTTTGGGGTACCACGTATACTTGTGAGTGATAATGGGACCCCGTTTAAATCAAGGTTATGGGAAAAGTGTATGGAAATTTTAGGGATAGAACATAGAACCACTCTGCCATATAATCCGCAATGCAATGGAAAGGTGGAGAGAGCACATCGAACTCTATTAACCATATTGCGAGCCCAAGAACACATCGACAAGTGGCCGGTTTATTTACCATTTGCAGTATTAGCCATAAATACATATTTTAATTTGGAAAATAATTCATCTCCCAGTATGCGAGCATATGGCATACAGGTGAGAACGCCAGGAATACCCATATTCGATGAGGCACAACCTTTGAAGCCACCACAATACATACCCATGGGACCAGTCAGTATGTTTGGAGCTCTGTGGGAGGATGCAACCTGGGCATATATTAAAGATATGCAGAGAAACCATAAATTAGCCCCTTTATTGAGAGGACCGTATCCTATCGTGGAAAAAGGAACAAGATTTATGATCTTGCAGATAGGAACACAACAAAAGAAAATTGCATATCATCAGTTATTACCAGCTAAACCACAGGTTAAGCCATTAAAGATAAAACGAAACCGTGTAAAAATAAGAAAGTATGCTTATGGAATAACAACCTAAAAAAGGAGGGAGTAAAAAGTTCCCCGGGATATAGGTTTTGACCCAAAAGAAGGGAGTATAGTTTGGTTAAACCAAACTAGGACTTGTATAAAAATGTATAGTTCCGCAATTATAGGGGTATATAAAAACTTAATAATTATATAAGTATAAATAAATAAATGTTAAACCTAGATCCTATATAACCATATGATTATGTATATTTTAGGAAAATAAGAGTAAGTAAAATTAATTAAGTAACATGGCAACATCTGGAGAAGTAGCAAAATTGCTAAAAAAAATGGATGTAAAAACAAGTGAAGAAGTAGGAATTGATAAAGATGCCACCTCAAGTATCTGGAAACCCTTTGAGGAAAATAATTCACAATTAAGAGATGTGGCAAAATTAATTCCGTCAATGTACCCATTTAAAATAAACCAGTGGATGACCATAGTACGTGGCATTTTTAAAGACAACCCAAAATTATCAAATGCTAACAAGTTGAGGCTTACATTGAAACATGCCGCAAGTAATGGTCTTGAAATCATACGCAATAAGTGTGGCATGATGCTAAGAAACTTGGAAAAATATGGAGATGATTGTTCAACTATGGCTGAATTTTGGGAATGGGTGAAACAAACCTATCACTGCGCACGTGAGACGCGAGTGAGGGATTTTGAAACTTATCTGAGGGAACATAAGATGGGACACATCGTCAATCCCTTGGATGCTATAGATCATGTGTTATATAATTATGAATTAGACTGGGAAGACGTCGAACATGACGAAAAATTGCGTAACTCGGTAGTATATGTGTTACGACGAGATAAAACATATTTGGCCATAGAGGAACTCTTTGAGAGAAACGTACGGAATTGGCGACGTTATCTCATTCAGGAATGGTCTAAACATGCGAAAGTGGAATATCAGAAACAGTATGGAACTTTTCCCTACTGGGTAACGCTGCCTAAGCAAAAAAATAACCAGGAAAGACGGCGACGCCGTTAAGGTAACTCATTTGGGCGAAAATGAGAGACTTAGTGGCGATTTGTTAAGCGAAATTAAGGTCTAAATTGATGCAAATACAAAGGTATGAGAGTTCATTTGAGAGACCTAAAAATGTAGGGATTCATGAAAACCGGATAACAAACGGGTGAAAGAAGAATTAAGTTTTAAGTTTATTTACAATTATTGAAAGTAATTTATAAAATTTTTTGTAATTAAAAGAAAACGACTTCATAAAGGGAAGGACATCCTTAAGGGAAGGTGTTTGAAGACAATCCTAAGAAGTAGAATAGACCTTAGGAGAGTTTGTTTGAATCTAGCTAGGAGGAACATTACGAATTTTATGAATCAAATACTGAAAAGAAAAATAATATGAAACGCGCGAAATTTAGTGATTAACACTAGTGGTGGATGAACAAAAAAACAGGAATGTCTAAAATTGGTGAAATTAGGGGGAATTAGCTACTCGCCTTGAGAGAACCTGAAAACGTTTAGTTGCTGGTCAACCGTTTTCAAATTGGAGATGTTTCCTGTAAAATTTTGTCCATCATGAGTGAATAGCACTTTCTGAATGGCCACAGAAGTGTTAAATTATGTTTTTTTGTTTGTAGAATCGAAGACCAATTAACACAGAAGAAAGGTTCTGTGAAGAACCGAAGACATACAAAGAAGTCAAAAACAAGACGTTCTTTGAACTTTGGGGCGATTCCCGATGGGGAACAACACCTGAAGAAACATTAGACAATTATGTGCAAAAAAATGCCAGAACGACACACACCCGTTCGGGCAGACTTGTACGGCCGAGAGCCGAAGAAAATATGATATATTACAAATGAACATTGTGCGATTGTATCGTTATTCATTCATGGATTATTAATCCGGTGTGATTCATTGTGTTTTATCTATAAACATGGGTATCCTATTATATTGTCATTATGAAATTATAAATGCCAGGCATGAGTGTAATGTAGTGTGATTAAGAAGTATATGAAATGGAGATTATGTAAAATAACTACTGCAAATGATGATCATCGTTGCAAATTCATTGCAAATTCATAAGGGATGTATATATAAGTAACTTATGAAAATTGTGTTGATGACACATGATATGTTAATAAGTGTATTTGTATGTTAGGGGTATAACAAGAAGTAAAAGAAAATGATAACAATAATAGGGTTGTGTATTTTTGTGACGATCCTTGCGGTAGAAGGCACGGTCGACGGTTCGCCAACTGAAGCTTTTTATACTAAGATGATAAATGCCTTCTATGGCACTAACCACACGGGTAGACCGGAGGAGTGTGGTCGCGATTGGACTTATTTCCATTACATAGCCACTGAAACAGCGGTAGTGTTAATATTACAAGTAATAAATGGAATATTTTCAGTGGTTGCATTTGTAAAGTTATGGAAAAAAGGCAGAAACTCGTTAACAGTATAAAGATAAAGTAAAATAAAAAATCTAATGTATAAATAAGTAATAATTGACTGTAAATTGTATTTACAGGAACTAGCATAAGTAATTGTAGAATAAACATAAATGACTATGACGATGGAAATAGAAAGTGTGCCAGAAGACCTAAAGGCCCGAGGAACTAAACTAAGAGAAGAACCAGAAGATATCGAAACCAGACAAATGTTGCAACGAATGATCAAGAATGTAATGTATGAACAAACCAGTAAATCTTTGGTGGACACATTGATTATGTCAGACCTAGAAGTCACGGAATTTTTTGATGTGCTAAGAAGCAGCTGGGTGAATGGAGGTGAAAGAATGCTTACCCTCCTGGACACCAACATGTACCATAATTTCCGTAGAGAAACCTGGAAGTTTGAAAGGGCAGAATTTGTGGGCATACGCGAAAAGCTATGGTGTCGAGGATGTGGTGGAGTAGTGACAGTGATACCGGAATTTTGTAGTCTAACCTTGGTGCACACGTGGATGAATCCCATTTGTCCTGCATTAATAGGGATTAGAGACCCTCAACGCTGTGTAAGGGGGACCGAAGTAGCCAGACAACCTGATATAAGCCGACCAACAATAAAAGCAAAAATTGAAGAATTGGTAGCAAGTGATTTTCCGATACATGCGCGAGACATGATAAGTGAAACGGATCGCGCTGCCTCATGGGGACGATATCCCAGTGGCCAACCAGTTGAAAAGCAGAACAGAATGGTAACTGCAGGGTGGTATGCGCAGAAACACCCCACGGGAAAAAAGGCAAGATGTTTTTGTTGTGGGGTGGAACGTGTATCATGGCGGCCTGATGATTGTCCTTTATTGGCACATTTAAAAGAGAGTCCTGGCTGTCCTTATCTTCATGCGATAATGGATGAAGAAGAAATAATCAGTTTATTAGCGGGACACAAGGATGAAATAAAAAAACATCCTTGGAAAGGATTTTCGGCTTATGACTACTTTAAGAAGATTATATTCCCACCGCAAGTTGTTAATCATGAGCGTATAAGCTGGAATCAAAGGTCAACCCAGCTTCAGAAGAAAAGTGATACTGTGAAAGAAAAGCTTATTGCGGAGTGGATAATATATCAAAGAATAGATAATAGTCCACCCACCGAGTCAAGGGCAAAAAGAAGTCGACTCGCTTTAACACGCGAGGAATTGATGCGCAATTATCAGTGGAGCACTCGCCGTGTTGATATCAACACGAAAGTACAAGGACTAGGGTTAAGAGGTCATGAATCATTTCAATATACACCGAATTGGCAGAGAGATGAAAAGTTTTTAAAAGGATGGGGGTTACTATTCCCATACAACAGAAGTGTCACACTAACAAGTGATCATTTGGTGTTGGAATAAAAAAACAAACAAAAAAAAAACAAAAACACGAGTTATGTTGCAGAATTAGAGTTGTAAATATGTCAGATAACGAAAGTATTGAGATAATATATGAAACTGAATCTGTAACTTGGGAATCGGAAGATGAAGAGTTAATGAAGTCAGAAGAGCTTGAAGAAAGAAAGTTGCAAGAAGAGCCGAAGACATCACCAGAAACTCTGTGTCCTGGTTCACCAGAAACATTAAAAAAAGAGGAAATAATTGAAAAAAAAACCATGACTTCACCAAGGGTGAAATCCCTTGTCATACCCGCTCGACCAATATCATCGGCAAGCCGTCGTGTGGGAATACGTGCTCCTTATAGACATCAAATTGAATTACGAGCACGTGACCGCAAAATGATATTATTCGAATCCTATAATGATCGATGCTGTGTGTGGCAACCTAGTAAAGGACGTTTATTGTTGTATATACCGCAAACTAAAGATCATGAACGCCATAAAAATTGGTATGTGTACCCTGCCTTGAGAATTTTTCCGGGCAAGGCAAATTTGAATTTCAACTTGGAATTAACACCCAAAGCACAGCCAGTATTTGATGGTAAAAGCTTGTGTTTCAGAAGTAATTTATTGCATGTGGCGTATCGCCTTAATCGTCGCAAGGGAGTTCGTTTGACTAAAGGCATGTTATTTGGTTATCTGTACATACACGAATTATGGGAACCACATTCCACTAATATGGATATGGGGGATTCTAAATATTGTCCCCGGTGCGAACAAGCAGGCCATACGGCGACATTCTGCACCATGAACGAAAGCAAGTGATTAAATATAACACAAAGATCAACAAGCATTATAAATATTTTAAGCGAAAGTGTGACTTACTACATATATTATCATACTTATAAGCATGTAATCGCTAGAATCGTGTAACTGTGCATGAATGATAACGAAGGTAATTTTGTGTTTTAGGTGAAAAGAGAATTAGACAATGTTATTAATAAGTATAATGTTGATAACTCTGAAATGGAGTAATGCACAGTTTCCACAAGACGTTTACATGGCCGAAGACAGGGAAGTGATAACCGACTTGCTTGCGAAATATCACCTCGAAGAAACACCCATAGAAGATGCAACGGAAACACGGGTAACCTTAGAAGAATTAATGCCATATCCGTGTGACGATTTACCTAATCGACAAAAACATTATTTAAGAGATTTTGGTCAAGTGGCCAATAATGTAAGAACGTATACCGAAGTCCTAACCACTCAAGGGAGGTATTATGACCTCCCGAGTGACTATGATGCTCAGTGTTCATGTCCCCCAATTTATCAAGTCTTGTGGAACCCTGTTAGGGGGAAGCATCGAAATTTCTCAGCACAATTGAGGCAAGGTTACGTACCACAAGAGACGACACAAATCATGGTTGAAAAACAACAGATGTATGTGATATTTTTCGAAAACCATAACGTGGTTGAATATAGGAGCAGTAACATAATGAACGTAGTAGGGACTGAAGACCCTAGAATAGCAAATCAAGCCGCCAGTAACTTTAGACGACGTTTTTTACATGATGTAAGGAATCACAGGCGAATACGACCAGTGGAATATAAGGCGATCGCACAAACGAACTTACAAAGTACTGTAAAAAGAGCGTTTTTTAACCGAACGAATGATGATGGATATATAACATCTTACAGATATTTGTTAGTGACCGATTTAGATGTAATGACCCAATTAAGAATGATAGACCATCTGATAACTATCCTATATGAAACATATGAATGGGTAGACTGGAAGGTAACGGCAGTAGATGCGTCGGCAGTAGATCAAACTTGGTTAAGTATAAATAGACAGGAACCTTGTCAATTTGCGGAAGACGCAAGTTGGGGATTAGATTATGCCCAAGGAGTACACGCGACCTTAAGGGTCTGTGATTTTCATGAATACTCCTATACGTCAAACGCCAGCGAGAATGGTTTTGAAGTATTATTCCCCATAGGGAATTTTGAACCAGCGGAATTGTCACAAGACTCTAGGTATGAATTAAGAAAGCTGAATAGTACAATAACCTGGCGATTCGTAGAGGGCGACATTAGCCAGTCAGCCCTATTAAAGGTAATATTTGAACATGGGAATACTAGAACTAGACCTACAGCTTTATATAGTCTGGTATCGAATGACAGGCATGTTAGATTTCATAGAAATTTCCTAATGTCACCATGGTGGAAGATAGCCCGGACACAATTAATGATACATGCGCAAGATCAGATGTGCGAAAGAACTGAATATGTAAAATTTGTAAGACAATTAAGAGAAAATAATAGGCCCCGAACCAGAATAGAACAATATCGGGTGCTGCAAAGGATGAATCGTCGCTTTCCTGAGAATTGCCAAAAGATTTATCGTAATGACAATGCCTGTAGAAAATACAGACGATCAGGAGAATGTTATTATGGAGTAGGATCCAGTACTACAGCCTATCTTAGAACTAATCTGCGAGTTGATCCATGGCAGAATGAAGCCGAAATACCTCAAGGCGAAATCTGTTTCTTGGCCAATACAACAAGAAGTCAAATTGCTAAAGAAAGTGTGACCAGCACGGCAGTAGAGATGATAGGGATTAAAATCAAACCAGAATTAAAATATGAAGCCAAAACTAGACTGAAGACGTTCCGTCAAATAGTGGCCGAGAAATGGCGGAACAAAGCAGATAACATGAACCACGCCCTGGCGGTTTTCGAACAAAGTATGGTGGACATAAGAAGCATAGGGATGACAGGTTCTCATGAAGAAAATCTCTTGGCCCGGTACGCCGCCAGACGAGCAGTGACGAGATCGGGAGAAACACCCATTGACTGGAATAAAAAATTTAATGAAACCAGACAAAATTTGAATGCAGCATTTGCTCGATTTAGGGAATTAGAATTAAGACTGAGTAACCTGGGTGAGGAAACGCAAAGAGCCATAGTATCTTACTACTTATCTCAACAAATACAGGCCATGTTGCCCCATTTAGAAATAACTAAAGCAAACGAACTAACCGTAGGAAAAATTTTCAGAATAAGCCTAAAAAAAGGGGAATTAATCGTAAAAACGATAGCTGAATACAAACGACCGCAAATAACAGTAGCTACCTCCACTGCTCAAAGTACTGATGCAGTGATAACCGAGGCATCGAAAGAGACAACGATGCCCGACGACACGACGCAAGGAGCAACCCATTATGAAACTAAGGAAAGTACTGGTGGCACGACTAAACGTTCAAGTACGGTTGCGACAACTACTTCCATGTCTGAGACCAAGAAAGCCAAAACTATGCGTTTAAAAGTGTTAACAAAATTGCAGAAAGGTGACGAAAATCATGCCATAATGAAACTACTTGAGGATGAATTAACAGGACATAAGGTAAATAATGAAACGTGGCAACAGATAATGAAAATGATTGAAAACCGTATCACACCCCATACCATGAACAGTCTTGATTTACGAGTAACTAAATATCAAGTGAAGGAGATAGACGAACACACGATTTTTATCCTAATAATAGTAGGTACCACACTAGGTACTATATTGATTCTAGGACTAATTTATGCGTTGCTTGATCGAAAAAGGAAAGACAAATTAATTAGTTTAAAAAAGGCAGAGTTGATGACAAATAAAACTAAAAGTCTTCCTTTTACAGAAAAAAGGTAATGAAGAAGTAAAAGCGAGCAAGGATCTTTTACTCCTCACCAACCCCACAAGATACATGGGGGAACAAAACAACCGAGAAAGAAGAAGACACAAAAGAAGTATTGATCATAAAGTGGACAATGATTTAATGAATGTCAATATTATTATGAGTGCTACAATTCTTGCTTTGATATGTACCTTTGTGGTACTGGTGGCGACATGGGAAGCATATAAAGATAAGGAAGATATCAAGCAGAGAACTACGAATTATAAAGCTCTTGAAGACTTGATAAAGACAAAACATCACTATGTAACTAGCCGAATAAACGAATTTCACGTACAGCGAAAAGAAATCTATGCCTTACAGCACAATGAAACAAAAGGCAAGTTTGATATGCTTATCACTATCTTTCAAGAAATATGTAAAGACTTACAGATAAATACTCCGTACCCAGTAAGATTAACCAGAGGACATACCAACGAAGACTTTGCCAACATGGTGCGCATCACGCATTGGAATGGACAATGGCGTGATGACCATAACACTAGTCTATCTCCGTCGGCGTTTCTCAATTGCCCTCGAGATCTACCGAAACCACAGACTCGAAAGGAATGGCATAGATTGGCACGATTATTTTATGAGGAATCTGGAAGTAACATTATTATGCCCAGATACTCGGACGTGGAAAACCTGGAAAATCATACTTATATTCCAACAATCGACATAAATCAATTGGCTATTGGACAATTGTGCCGTACACCGGTATGCTTTAATCCCAATGTGGAATACGAAGGTAAAGAAAGTAAGTGCCAGTATTGCATGCAAGTGTGCTGTAACTGCACAAATTGTATCCGCTTTCGGGGGTTCTTCAAAATACGGACAGCCTTGATTAATACCGGCAAAATAGACAGCTGGGATCATTACAATGAACAATTAACAAGAAGTGTGAATCAGCAAAACTCCAGAAAACAAGAAAAGAAGACCCTGAGCGACATCATGAAGGTGTTATTTCAACAAGCCCGAGAAAGGCAACCTGATCTACCCCAAACTATAAATTATCTGGATGATGAAGATCCCCTCAAGGAAAAGTTGAGAAGTGTAGCTTTAAGGATGCTGGATGGGCCAGTCGCCAAAATGATTACCTCTGATGAACGAGTGAACCGATTAGCTGATGATCTTTCTCATGAAATTTTGTGGCACTTCCTGAAAAATAAGCATTTGCAAGTTGATAAAACGGAACAAATCATGAAATGGTTGTTGGAACAATACCATCAAAAAGAAGATTTGACCAAAGGAGGGAGTGATGTTGTAGTCAATTTTGACCACAACATACTTGAACGTAACGTATCTGAAGAAGTAAACCCAGGAACATCGGAACCCGAAACTGGAATGAACCGGTTATGGTCAACAACGGATGAAG
>Ga0210059_1003365_pt1 | contig 25526 bp, 13 predicted proteins | sample Ectturendosymbi2_FD_188042 | JGI IMG/M metagenome (GOLD analysis project Ga0210059, IMG submission 188042) | Ecteinascidia turbinata endosymbiont from Florida, USA - Sample 2 (SPAdes) (version 2) | ecosystem: Host-associated > Tunicates > Ascidians > Unclassified | place: Key West, Florida... | reverse complement strand
TTGCAAGCAAAGCTTACCGGTGAAAAGTTGAAAGGCTGAAGTAACAGCAGAGAAAAAACAAACTCAAGACTACAATCAAAATTTCGTAACACAAGCTCAAAATCATAACATCTTAACAAACTGACTGACGTCAAGAATACTAGTGGCGACAAAAAAAACTGACTCATGAAGTAAGTGTTTACTCAAAAAATACGTTTACTCAAATAAATAAAAGACTGAAACATCTAACTAGTTGATGCTAATGGCTGAAAAATTTCTCCAACGAAAAACTAACTCTTAGTGACATGACTAACAACGGTAGAGAAAAATAGCAAGCCATGTGCGGGCAGTAAGTCTCTGGGGGTACGCATTTAAACCTGCCGCGAGTTCGCTTTAAACGCTGCGTTGGGAGTAAGCAAGCTGAGTTGAGATAAAAGCTAGCGCACAAACCGGAAGACAACATCGGATTGAGTCAAACAACACAAGCATCGTAATAATTATTTCACATGGGTGAGGATCAATTCACGCGTAACTTACGGAAACATAATGCCCCGTTTGCACCAGCAGACAAAATTGGAGTAGTTCAGCAAAAGGTGTACAGCCCACTTAATGAGAGCTTCGCGATCCACTGGTTGAGAAGCGCTGCTTCTGAAGGTAAAACAGGTTTTTCACATTTTGTGCGAATTAGTGATCTCTGATGCACTTCTTGCGTACTAAGGTTCCAATTTCTATTGAAGACTTTGAAGTACTGCTGTCTGTACGTCTGTGTATTTACTATATTCGCTCTAACCCTGGAGTTGGCGTAAGATTAAGCTTTTTGATAGTTTTTTTGTATATTTGTGGTAACTTTACTGTAAAAATTAGCGTATGAATGTCCTGCCAAGTGTCTGCATTGATTACGGTAAGCGTTTTTTGTGCGTGGCACTTGAGGGCTATATCATTTTTTGGCAGTGAGTATTCCTTGCTTGTCTTGTAATGCATGAGTTCGTAGCTTCGGATTTGGTGGTGTGTGTCTTCGGATGAATTCTCCAAAACAAAACACAATTTGACTTTCGTGCATAACAGTAGGCTGTTTTGCAGAATTGGGAGGCCAAGCCTTACCGAGTGAAGCACCTAATGGAGGCGGTGAAGCGCAAAGCAAGAAGGAAGCGTGGCTTGATTCAGATGCAATTGCTGCACAAGAGTTTGAGGATGTGGCAAAACATAGGATAGTTGAGGTAATCCATTTGCTTTGCACCGTGCGTGGAAACGTACTAACTTTTTTCTTCGGTTATACGCTTTTACTGCGTTGGTCGAATTTCGCGTGTGATTCGATTTTTGCCTTTGACCAGGTGTCTGGCGTTGATACGAGTGGAAGACCAGTTATCGTGGTTAGCGCACTCAGACTTCCATCTAACAAAGAAAACAAAGAATTCGATCAAAACAAGCTGCTAAGGTGAGGCTGCTGAGTAAAACTATCAAGCACCCAATGGCAAGAGTTGAGTGTCAGGGAAGACTCTTTATTCTTTAATCAGTTGTCTCTCTGACTTAACGAGCAAAAGCCTTGCTGCGAAGATGTGATTCAGTTAGTTTAGTGTAGTGTACTAAACTAAATCCGAACGGTGGCTAACAAGATATATTAAAAGTTTAGTATGAGGACATTTGCAGTCTTTATGGCATTAACTAACAAATGCTCAGAGATATAAGATGTGCTTGCATTTCCGACTCCCTAACAGACCCGCGTATCGAGTTAAAAAGCGATTATATCAATCAAAAGGCAACTGTCTGCTGCACTTCAGCCATAAAAGAATACTTGAATAAAATCGTTTTTTAAGTAAAAACTAATCCCAACGAAATTTTTCAAAATAAATATGTTCTAACATTTATTACCTGGTGTGCGTGATTTTAGTGCAGTGAAGGATTAGGACGTTACTTTTAGATTTATGTCCAATTAGTTAGTAAGTTTCTCTTGGTTTCATTGAAGCATACTTGATTTCCGCAAGTCAGTAGTTGCTTGCATGGACATTGAAACTGTGCTAATGCCGATAAACTGCAATGCGGAGCTAAAGAAGCTTTTTATGTCGAACTGTCTTCACATTGCTGCCAGGGCTGTTTTTTTTTTGCTGAAACATTTCGGTCATTTATCCTATAATATTATTAAAACTCACCGTAAGACTATTCACTAGCCTACTTTTTCGGACATTATGACTGAATTGAATACATTTTTCGGTTATTAAAAGCATAAAGTAAAAACGCCGTGCCAGGGTATCATTGTAATTGATGATATACTACACAAGATACTTAAAATCAGTTTTTTCAAAGCATTTGTTGGAGATTAATTATAAAGTGATCTAGTATGGCGCTGCGTACGTTTATTGTATGTGACACGACTGGTAATCTGTCTGAGTAGTTGGATAATTGCGTCGGTTGTTGTGCAGTTTGGTCCATAATTGCTAAAGTCTCTTACTGTCAGTTTCTTGTCACAGCTGTTGCTTCGTATTATTGCTTATGATGTCAAGTTTTCTAAAATGTTTGAGCTTCTGAGAATCTTTTGCAACAGTTTGGTGGTCACTGTTTTCTGTTAAGTACTTGCTTCGCAAGCGAAGCCAGTACCAGTTAACAAAATCATAAAACAAATCTCAATGTTTGCTGATGATACTGCTTTAAAAAAGATATTTGTTATACTCATGTGGGATCTTTCGCGGAAGCGTGTTAAATCGAATTTTTGAAGTGTCTGTGCTTTGGGAATAATGATTACTAAATAATTTTCTTGCTCACGATACCAAAAATGATCATGGAAGTTTAAGCAAAACGTTTTCGATATTTTCTACTGGTTCTAAGGCAAGGCCCACGGAAAACTTGATGAAAATTTCTTTGTCTTAAAATTATTAACTTTCCAGCGAGTTGGTCTCTTGTTGGCAACAACTGATTTCTATTTAGTGGGAGGTAGAGTAAAAACACTTTTTAAGCAAGGTATGTTGTCAAAAATAGTTTCACTGCATGCGATATATTCCATTTCCGAACCAACTCACACAAATAGCCATTGAGCACAAAACCTGTAGGTTCATAATATGTAATCTCTCTATAACACCATACGAAGTACATCACATGGATACTGATAATTAGAAAAAAAAACAGTCATTGTTACATGTATGTTAACGTTGAATCCTATCTGCGAAAAGTACAAGTATTCGTAATTACCTTTTGTTTTAAGAATTAGTATTAACCGGCGGTTAATTTCCGTCAACGAACGTGTTGCGCTATCGCTCTTTCTTTCTCCTGACATTTCTTTCTGTAGTCCTTGTTTTTTTCAGCTTGGATAGGATGTTCGTGAGCTCTGAAATTTTTGCCAACGTTTTTTTGCAGATATTTAAAGTTCACTTTGGACAAATACGTCGAGTCGGACTACAGCGTAGTTTACTTGCACTACGGTTTGAACAGTAGGAACAAGCCTTCCCTCTCATGGTTGCGTGAAGCCTACGTGGAGCTTGATCGCAAGTAAGTCGGGAGGAAGATAAATAAAATAATCATTTGAAGAGTTGACGTTAATTGGCAACTGGTGCTTTTCCTTCGTTGATTTGCTTTCAATTTAGAAATCAGTTGTTGCTCATTAGAGACTTTTTGAAGGTCTGAGTGTAGTTGAAACTGTCATTTTAAGCGTTGTTCACTTGAGTTTGCTTTTATACAAGCGAAAATTGTTCTGCAGATACAAGAAGAATCTCAAGAGCTTGTACATCGTTCACCCGACTACTTTCATTCGTGTGTTGATGAATTTATTCAAACCATTTTTAAGCGTTAAGTTCGGAAGAAAAGTAAGATACGTCAACTATCTGCACGAACTGAAAGACAACGTCGAGATCGCGCAACTGCCCATTCCAAAAGAAGTCTTGCAGTAAGTCTGCAAACTAACGACTTGTATCGTGGTCGTAGCGAAACATATTTGTAACTTTATGCAATAGGCCAGCGGCAGTAAGTTAAGTCGAGGAAGAAGATGGAGTCGATTGAAAATTTATCTTTTTCAAAAAATTTTGGTGAATTTTGCAAACGTTCTTGCAACATCAAGGATACAACGCTCATTGAAAGCTCCAGATTTTCTGTAAGCTTTCGAGGAATCAGCCGACTGGCTTCTGCTTTCCTCATTTTGCGATGACTCAAACTTGCACATATCTGTATCCAAGTAACTAGCCTCTGAAAAGGTGAAGGGTTTGCATCCGTCAGAAATTTTTAATAGGGTATCAATTTCACGTAACACCACGCATCTTCAGTTCTACAATCTTATTCAAATATAATTTGAAGATTCTATTTGAATAAGATTGCAGGACTGAAGATGCGTAGTGTTACCTGAAATCGATTTCCTATTAAAAAAATTTGCTGATGGATTCAAGCCCTTCACCTTTGCAGACACTGAATACAACGCTGGTTTTTCCACAACCTCTGGATTGAGGCTAATACTCATCTTTTAATGTTTACACCGAAAAAAGCTACATCAAGCAACATCTGCATTCGCTTGGAGTTATCAGTGAACTTGCGAAGTATGTTGTCCACGTAGCAAAATATTGATATGCTTGTGTTTCAGCCTGGTGATCCAATTCGAAAAGCTTGTGTTATTGCCCCGTGCACAGGACGCACTCAGTAGGTTCGTGCAGTTGATATGATCTCTAATTCCCCGGCTTTGCTTCAGTAAAAATTTATTAAGTTCAAGCTTCTTTTCTGTGAATAAGACACACCTGCAACAGATTTTGGTTCAGTCACAGCGAATAGTTTTGAGTGAGCGAACATCTTTTAAACACGATTAAATAATGTTCTTTCATAAAAGTTTATCGTTCCACCAATGAACTGTGCAAGGTCCGTGGCGCTTAACACGTGGTGGGTATAAACCAGTGATATTCAACGTGGACGAAATCGCCCCCCAGGGGGTGATTTTATGTGTCAAGGGGTCGAGTTTGTGATTTACCCGATTTGGGGGGCGATTTCAGTTTCCAGGATGTATCCTTTCAATCTCCCCTTGTTGGTCACTGCCTACATACCCACACAGAGTTGTAAAAGGGCCTCATTTTGAAGCCCGAACCAGGCTCGAGCCCCACATTTATTTTTGAAGCCCGATTTAGGCCTGAAAGCCAAATATGCCGAGGGAGCTAAGATACGCGCAACTGCGGAGTAACAAAAAACGTGTGCAGGTGTAGTTGCAGGTACACAGTTTATCACACCGAAAATTGCAACCACCTTTACCAAAGCATTGGCATAATCTGGCACAAACATAGCATGTTAGTTCTGGATAATACTGTGGAGTGTGGAATATAATGTTTCTCAAGAAAAAAAAAACTATCCACGATGGCGCTAAGGCATAAAAGAAAATTTCTAGGATAGCTCTATAGATATGAAAAAGCCGGCTTGTAGGCTTCTCAAAACAAGCCAAGAATCGCGTTAGTGCTTGATCTTTTCGACGCAACGCTATGGCGTGCTAATTTCCTCACCGCTGTCGCCTTCTCAAAAACAGTGTGAGACTTAAGCCCAGCCCAACCCGAAAAGCCTGGCCAGACTTATAACTCTGCACCATGTCAAAAGTTTCATTCTAAGAGTTCTACTTGCATAACAACACAAAAATATATTTGAGATTAAATCAAAATACACAACGGTGAATTGGCAAAAAAGTACCAAGTTTCACCTCCAATACGAAAAGAATGTCCAGCAAAACTAGGTGTGATGTAACTGCAAAGCAAAGGATTTGGATGAAAACATTGCTGCATTGTGGATTTGGTTAAACTCAAGTAAATCAGATGACTTACGAACCTATGCATTAAGCACAAAGTGCAAGAGGTAAGGAAAAAATTTTACTTGGATTTGTTGGTCACTGTTGTCGCGACATTACAAGAAGTTAGGACAAATGTATATTTTATCCTTATTTCCGAGTCAAGTCCCTACGTTTTGAGCTATAGGTCAGTATACAGCTACAGGTAAACACTGTAGGCTACTTCTACCACGTTTTGATTGAAATCCTGTTCACTAATGGTTGAAAACGGTCTTTTGCTAAACTCCCCATCCCAAAACTAAGTCTCCACAATAGTGCTGCTTTTTGTCATCGGCAAAAGCTTTGCAGAGATTTGCCTGAAAATCTAACTTTGTAACATTATATACACTAGCATCATTAAATTGTATGCTGTCTGTTTCTGAATACGTGACAACCAACGTCACAGCAAAGCCAGTTACATATCTGCACGGAACAAATCATGGCTGTACTGTGGTCTCTCACATGTGCAGCTGTAATACTCTCACTGTTACAAGAAAATAACCTTTCTAACAGTATACCACACATGGTAAAATCTCGGACAGAAGCAGTTAAACATCTTTCATGGTCTCTAGGAACTTGAAAAATGCTAAAAATCATTTTATCGAAGCTAAAATGCATAAACTAACAGAATCCGGTAATACCACACCAAACTCTGTTTCAACATCAACTTGGTTATGTGTGGCCTACCATCTAACATGAAAAGCTCTTCACACAAAACGTGACAAACATCAATATTATTTCTGACACCTCTCCAATTGCAAAACCTAAAGAGAAAAAAGTGGGGGGGACATGGCATATTATGTCGCCCCAGTCTGAAAAAGTGGGGGCGACACGTCCCGCGTGTCCCCCACCAAATTGCGCCCATGGCTGTATGTATTATTACAGGGGTGGCCAAACCTGCTGTATGAGCCGCGTATCGTAAAACCCAAGTTACAAAAAGCCGCAACATAAAATCTTAAAATACGAATTTAATTGCAAACTAAGCTTCTGTGACATCATATTTCTTTTCGGAACATCTTGTAAAAGTATAGTACTGGACAGCACGCTAGGTAGTAGCTATCACAGTACCACTTTACAAAATTTCTGCACTTTGCAATAGAAATAAAATATAAAAAACAAATATATAATTTTTCGGAAAGCTCAAAAGAGCCGCAGTTTGGCCACCCCTATATTATTATTAGCAATGTTGTCTTGAAACAAAACTTCATATAGTTTTCAGTAGAGCGTTGCCAAAACATTCTTTCGTAGGCAAAACATGTCATAGTCCGTTATCATGTGTTTTATAAACTTCGGTTCCTAACTTGAGTCAAACAGTGGAACCAAGTGTCTTCTATTAAAAAATACGTTAAAAACGACTGTTATGAGATGATTTAGGTAGTAATTATTGGCTAGCAAAATTAATTAGTTAGTCATAAGTTGTAAAACGTGCTTATCATGTTTTTCAATCAATTCGAGTGTTTCACTGTGCTGTGCTAGATATAGCTGAACTGTGTTCATCAGACTAATGACACAGTGTATCAGTAAAGTAGGCTATAGGAAAAGGATAACTTATACTGGCAAGAAAGTCCAACCCTCTCCATCTTAGTTAAACTAAAAATTCCAAAAAATCGTTTTCGCCACCTGTAGTTTGAGGTTTGCTAAAGTCTTTCTGTTGTGGAAATAACGCCAATAGTTGGATTGCGTAGAAAGTGACTGGGTGAAGTGTTTTGCCAGTTCACTAACACAAGCGAATGCGATTCCACATCCAGGAACTTTTATCAACTACCAAAGCGATTATGAAGCCTGTACCGTATTTACATGGATGGTCAGATGTTTTGATCAAGTGCAGTGAGCGTTTTCCGGAATTTTTGGGGAACATTCAGCTAATATCACTATTGAGGTTTCCCACGACATATGTTGCTGGGCAAATTTCAACCACGTACTGCACATGTGTATTAAATTCTGCAATCGTCTTGACATGAGCATAGACTGGTGGAAACACTATACAACTGAAGCTGACCAGTTTGCAACCTGCTTTAAAAAACTAGCAGATAAAAAGCCCGGGGCAAGGTTTGCAGTAGTTGTAAGTGGAACTAGGGCTGTGGTTCCGGTTCCAGCTCCAGGTATCCAAAATTTTTTTGCTCCGGCTCCAGAACAATTTGGTCCAATAAAACTAAAAACCATTGTTTTATTTGTACAATTGGCTTGCTCCACAAACTGTCGGTTGAACGGGGACTCAAATTTCAGGCTCTGGCTCCACCATTCAAAATGTTTTGGCTCCGGGTCCACAGCCCTGCTTGAAACCAACTGCTTTTGGAAATGAATAACATTGTTTCTACACATGCATTTGCATTGGTTTTGTTTGTTCGTTCTTTGTGCTAACTAAACTGTCCCTATATTTCATTAGCACTGAAATATTTTCATATTAAAATAATATATTTGACAACAGTAAAATCATAAGTGAGGGGCGATTTTCAAGCAAAGTTCTTGTAGGGGGGCGATTGAACAAAAAAGGTTGAAGACCACTGGTATAAACGAATCAACCTCGTATGTGTGTCTTCTCCTTTTACTCAGCGAAAAACTTGTGGCCATGACATTTTGAAATATTTATCAGTTGTGGCACATCATTGCTGGTTGGTCTAGAGCAGCTGTGTTCAAATGAAATGTTTCACTGGGCCAAAAAATATGTCACTTTAATGGGACCACACATTGGACAGTTTAGTATTGCGGGCTGCACGTTAAATAAGTTAACTTATTTGTTTTCAGCAAACTAAATTTAGCTTAAGCTACTGAAAGTGTTCAAATCTTAACTGCAATGTTAACAACTGTTTGGCATCTCTAATCACTTCTTAAGCATGATGTCATAGACAAGTTAATGCTAATGGAACAACAGGGGCAAAAGTCAGATGCAAGAAATCAATGTTGAACGGAGGCATTGGTGGAAACATGGGCGTGATAAATGGTACAGAAGACCATTTCATAAAAATAGAACATTCAAGATTATCAAAATAAGGACATGTTGGGGCGTCTCCCCCATGGGTTGGACAATATGGACATAACTGGTCCACAGTATTATTTGTACGAACTTTGCCCGATTGTGCAGTATCTATGGACGCGTGTGCTCAGTAGTTCGTATTTTTTGAGGGGGTGTCATGACAAAAGAATTCTTTGTGTACTGACAGTCAACAAAAACGTGTTTTATTTTCGGTTACATTGTGAGTCGACCAACAGCTTAAAAGTGAGCTACTTTTCTAATAATAAAATCATAAGAAGTTATTGTTAATTGCACCATAATCTCCTATACTAATAGCAAGAATTGAGTTGGTCATAGATCTAAAAATAGCTTTTTTTGAAAATGCACAGAAATGCGAATACAGATGTTCAAAGTTCTTGGACAATTTTTCCATTGAAACTGCAGTTCTTTTGGCACTGTCGTCATACTAAATTAAGCTTTCTACCGTTTGTTTGCAGCAACCATCGGCTATACCTTGCTGTATCTGTCAACAATTTGGCTAAACTAAACTTTATCGAATCAGGGGAGTGATAGTTGTCAAGAAACCAAAGTTTTGACCGTCTTTGATCTTTCGTGCCATCTTTGTATTTTTATCCATTGCATTGTCTTATGGACATTTGTTTCTAATTTGAGAACCCGTTATGTATCTTCGTAACACGCTGTGTAAACAAACACGCGCTCTTTTTCCCAGGTGTGCTGCTCAGCACACATGTGACTGAAACTGCATCACCAGTCGGATCAATCAAAAATAAAGTGAAGCGTATATGTTTATTCCATGGATTTACATTAGGCTTACGTGTTTTGCGTAAGGCAGTCTGCCAGATAGTACGAAAATGAAGCTTGTCACTACTAAGCTTAGCGTAGGTGTTTACGCTTGACATGTTTTGCAGTTCACATCAAATGATGTCGTGCGTTGCGCAAGGCTTACGTCACTGAACACCATTTGGCTTAGGCGCTCTGCCCGACCTGCAGGGCAAAAAAACAACTGATACCGAAAGTAAATTAAGATAGAAACTTTGAAGTTAAGTTACGTCTATCAAAGTGAACCTTAGAAGCCTTGCGAAGTTCTTTGGAAGCAAAAGCACAACCGTCATTGATTTAAAATTTAAATCAAATTGCATTTGAGGTTCCGAAAAAAAACTACTTTTCATCGTCATCCTTTGCTGTTTCTTTTCAGTTGCATTCAATTTTCCCATTTCTGTCCTGCGCAGTAACCAACTCAATATCGGCTTCGTTGCAACGTTTGTGTCAGGCATTTTTTAATTCAATCATGGAATCCATCCTTCAGTTCATAATTCAGCATGCAATCCATCGCTCAGGCTACTTTCAGCCTGTTGAGGTGTTAGCTCGCTCGATCGCTCTGCAATTATGTTAATACTCAGGGGCGTATCGTCAGTGAATGCAAAGCATGCAGTGCATGCCTTGCTTTCAGTAAATAAAACTTAATCACTTCAAAACTTTAAATGAAGTTTTAAATCATAAACACAAAGAAAAATTAAAAACGAAAGCTCCTCGCAAATTTTCATTGTCCAAGGTTTTTTACAATTTAAGTTAGTTCTCGTACAAGAGCCTTTCAAACGTGTTTGGTTTTACTATTGAATTCCGTAAAAAAAATTGGGTAAACACGCATGCAGAACAGGAAACACGCATGCAAAATCTGCGATAGAATGCGTGTTTCCAAAAACAATTTTAAAAAATAATTAAGTTTTTGTTAAAAATGTGCAAACGTTTTGAAGCTGAACAACCTTTTTTGGTAGTATGTTGTAGTACAAAATTTATTCTGTTCAAAAGTGTTTGTTTATTAGCGAGATGTTTTGTTTTTGGATACCGGTAAATTTACTTTTCGTAAACACTGCAAAATTGCTATTGGAATCAAGGCATGCAATTTTCAGTTTTGCTTTCGCTTCGTGTGACGCAACCGACCTGGAGACCTGAATCAAGTCACATGACCTAGTGTAGCTCTGCGTTAGATTTGCAGACTGCAGGGAAGGGCCAATTTGTAAAGTTTGCGTTTCAACTTGCAATCATCATGGAAGCTCTGGGGGGGAAGTAGCTGTTGGGATGGCGTAGCAGTTAGGCACGTTTTAACCCCAGTGCTTATAAACGGAAGAAGTGGTCTAAGTACCAGGTGCAGATACTTCAACTAGGCCAACACCAGACTTGAAACTTGGTAGGCTGAACCCAAGCAATGGTTTTCTAAGGAAATTCAATCCAAACCAGTATGACAAGTTCAACTGATTATGTGGAAGCACTTCAACAGATTGGTTATATTGCTGGCCGTGTCTGCTTTTTCTAACAAAGATAGTTCAGTCTGGGAATCAGCACAATGCTGGTTGATGTGAATAACTTGGATAGTAGGTTACAGATGCTGGATGCTGTGATATGACTGATTCACAATTGACAGCTTCTGTAGCTCACAACACGTTTGGTCAAACCAGCATTAATATGTTGCTCACTTGCTGGACAACCACAATGTACAATATTAGACTTTCAAAAAATACATTGACCATAGGCTACTGTACATCCACAGTGCCTATTTTAGGCACTTTGTCTAAAAAACTTGTTTGCCAAAGTACGTCTTTATTGTTATGTGCAAGTTTTGAGAATTGACTGTTTATATTACCACAGGTGTATGCCATAAGCATGAAAATTCTGTAGTTATTCATCTTTTGCTTCCTAAGTTTTGTGTAGTTTAGTCCTGAAGTAAGTGCTGCAGTGAATCCAGTAGCCTAATTGCTGAGAAAAGTGTCATGCATTGCAGTAGTTCATAAGTCTTTCCACCTTTGGCCTAACATGTTTGGTTAACATGTTTGGTGTTATGAGACTTCACTCAACCATTCAAAGGTGTGCAAATGTAAGTTCATAAGTATTGTTATTTGTGTTGTTAGCTTGTCATATACACATAAATATGAATTGCTTGTGATGTTTGTGACTTGTGTGTTTTGTATACTTCTCATGTTTTGATCTCCTCATGATGAATGTTGCTGTGTGAACAATTTGTCTTTTTATATAGAAAAATGTTCATTTTCACTAAGGTTTATGCAATATAGTTACCTTAATTAGTGCTGTGGTGGTTACTTCCTGATAACTTGCTGTTCTGCTGTCAGTGCCATGGTACACCTAGATTTAACCGTAATATACGTAACACCTTGTAACTTATCACTGAAACTCCAGAACAAGAGTTAAAAAATGTGAAAAACTTGTGAATAACTGTGGCAATGTGAATAATTTGCAGAGCACAAGTGCTGGTTGTCATGATAAGACTGTTTCACATAAAACACCTTTTGTACCTCAATACACATTTGGACAAAACAGATTGTGCTGCTGGACAATGAAAAAAGTATACCTAACACTGGGCTTTCAACTGCAGTTTTGAAAAAATATTTTGGTCATAGGCTATGTCCTAAGTGCCTGTTTTGGGAATTTTGGCATATCTAAAATTTTGCTTGCCAAGTTATGTCTTTTGTTATGTGCAAGCTTTGAGAATTGCCTGTTGGTATTACCACAGATGTGTACCATAACCATAATGAAAAATATGTATTTTTTATCTTTTGCTTCCTAAATTTTGTGCAGTTTACCTCCTGAAGTGAATGCTACAGTGGTGCCAATATTTGCTAAAACAAATGTCATGTGATGCATTGCAGTAGTTAGTAAGTCTTTCCACCTCTGGACTAACCTAAACTGTTTAGTGTGTTGTGAGAGTTCAACCATTCACGGTGTGCAAATGCAAAGTGATAAGTGCTGCTATTTGTGTTGTGAGCATGCACCTTTCACCTATGCATAAATCCGAATTGCTTGTGGTGTGTTCAATGTTTGTATACTTCTTATGTTTTGATCTCCTCATGGTGAATGTTGCTGCGTGAACAATTTATCTTCTCATATAGAAAATACTCATTTCCATTTATTCCGTTTAGCTAGCTTGACAAGTTCTGTGGTCATTGCTTCTTGGTAACTTTCTGTTCTAGAAATTTGGTTACTTAGATTTTGGCTGTTTTAGGGTGGTGGTGTCAGTGCCATGGCACACCTAGATTTAGTCACAATGTACTTAAGACCTGGTTAGCGCTTCACCAAACCTCCAGAACTGTAGTTAAAAATGCGGTTTTTAATCTTCTGCTTGAATGTGTGATTGTCACAGTGAATGACATGATAAGGACCTTTTTTAAGTCCAAGTGAACTTCATGGCATTGCCATGTCAAAAAACTGGTGCATGTGTTGTGATCGGAAAGCAGAGCGGCAAATGCGCAAGAGTTGAAAAGCTGATTCTGAGAGATAAAGCATGTTTGAATTACTTGAAAGCTTTTGCAAACAGATCGTGCCGCTGCTAACTGAGCACGATGACGTCATCGAGACGCAAACCAAAAATTGCATGCGTAGTCAAATCGCCCACGCTACGCCATTGGTTAATACCGTATCAAGTGCGTTGATAGACTCACTTCATCGTCGTGTAAGAAGGCATATTAAATCAGATGACAACCTTTGGCAGCTGCTCTCCGCACGGGTAGCTTTTCCCCAATCGTAGCAATGAAATATTGTTGGGTTGCGCGCTGTGTTTTTCCGTTAAATGGCATTTCCTGTGATGAGTAGTATTGACTTTTAGTGACGAATGATTGCCACTGAGACATCAGCGAGCTTTTCGTGTTGGTCGAAATTTTAAAAATACCACTTTGCTGTGCTGAAATTTTGAAAGTTCAATGAAACATTTGGAATTGTGCATCTCTCAGATAGTGCTGGAATATTACTGGGAGCTAGTTGATTACAACTTAAAGCAGGGTTTTTTAAGGCGTTTAAGGGACCCGATTCGGGTCGCTAGAATTGAAAATCGGGTCCCTAGAATCAGCGAAAATTATCATCGGGTCCCTACAAGTCCATACCGGGTGCCTAACATTTTCCTTAAAAAAAAACCCTGACTTAAAGTGACGGGTTCAATAGCTTCGGAAGATGAATAACTGATTCTGGTGTAAATGTTCGGTTAATTTCAGAAGAAAAGCTCACCTCCCACCGTTATTATATACAAAATAAATCGAGTTTGTCTTAAGTGCCGTCCGGATGACATATGAGCTTAGTAAAACTGTTCAGGCAGCATGCAAAGTTCCCCGAGCGTAGAGTCAGTGAACTGCGAAGGCGCTTTGGTCAAATTGTTATGGTATAGTGTTTACAACAGAAAAGTAGTGATCTTGTGAAAAAAGCGATGGTGATGAATGGGTTCCTCAATTAAACAGTAATCCATGGTTCTTTTCCATTATAGAAACCACTCACTTTACAAACAAAGCTTAAACTGGCGTCGCTAAGAAATAGTAAGAAGCGCCCACTCGTGCGTTTCAAAGCTTCAAGTTAACAGGTGTGTGCTTTTGTTTTTTTCAGGCATGATGTGGATTTATGTGCTAAGAATGCGAAGATTGATTCTCGTCCGAGAGATGCATCGCTTAGTAATAAACCGGTAGAATACTTACCGACGCAGCAGTTTGGAGTATCATTAAAATTGTGAGTTAACCCTCAACAAAAGTTGCTGGTTGGTTGTTTCCAGTGTTTTCTTTTGCTTCTATTCCCAACCATAGCAATAGTGTGTTTGTGTCCACTTTGTTGCTGATGAAATGAGCAGTGATTTCCCCGGCAGGTTTTGCCTAGACGAGAACTTCGTAAATGGGTGCAATATGCAAGCCGGCGCTTTCGCTGCTTTTGCTTAAGTCAAGTTAGAAATATGCAGCAGGAAAGTTCCTGTGCTGATTACATGTTCTGTCATCAGGAATTGTGAAGCCTCGACAGAAAATGACTTACATCGGCTTCAGTGGAACTTTCTTCACCGCCAATTTTGTGTTGTAATTGTGTCTTTGCGGGTCGAGCTCCTCTATTTCTGTTCCTGCACTGTGGTTGCGAATTCACTCTCGGTATTCCGTGCTCGGTTGCGTTGTTTTTTCGTAACCGTCACAGCATGCACTGCAACGACCGTAGATTTCCAGGGCGGCACGCAGTCCGTTTACTTTCGTAACGTGCTAACGATGACCCTTTCGATCAAATATCTTCTCGCTACTGCGACGACTGTTCAGTTCCCGTTTCATGCTGTCATTTGCTTTGCCTTATTTGGTCGTTAAACCAGGATTACTTCCTCTATGACTAGTTCCGTTTTGGAACTGATGCGTCGTTAGGCGTTGCACCCCTTGCACACTGTAAAGCTGGATGCACACGGCATGCGTCCTATGCGTTTTATGAGCGCATGCGTCTGATTTCGTGACATCACGTCCTTTTCTGATGCGTCTGGTACGGTCTGCGTTCGAGTAGGAACCTATTTCTATATTGGCGCATCAGACTCACTGCTCTGACTCACTTTTACTCGAACGCAGACCATACCACACGCATCAGAAAAGGACGTGACGTCACGAAATCAGACGCATGCGCCCAAAAAACGCACAGGACGCATGCCTTGTGCATCCAGCTTAATAGGTCAGAAAAGATTGGACGTGAATATGTTAGACTCCTAAGTGTGTGTGGAAAGTTTTTGCATGTTAAATGCACATCTTCGTTTCTGCGTACGGATCCGAAGAGTGGAGATATTTCTCTTATGTTGGCCTTGGCCGTGACAGGTCTGCGTCTTGTTCTTGTGATGCAAACGCTTTCACTCTTTTCATATAATTTTTCTGTCGGAGTAGCAGCGTTTTTATGGAAGTGATTCTCTTTGCTGTGGCGATCGGCAGATAAGCTTAAAAAATGACACTCCCTTTCAGAATCAGCCTGGTCTACTAATGCGTATCTCACGAAATATAGAACTGTGTTGGTAGGGAGGCCGCTTTCACAATGACGAGTGGGTGTCGTTGCTCATCGGTTAGTCAGATGCAGAGCTGCGTGCCACCAACTCGTGTGAATTGGAAGTCTACTTTTATTTTAATATATTCTGTTAAAACCCCCTACTGTGTTGGTGTTGAGGTTCTTAATTAAAATTCCAGTGTCCCGTAGAATATTTTCCACTCAAACGTTGGAAAATTAAACGACATAATAAACATGAGTTTCAGTTTATTTTTTCATCAAATAAAGTTTCGCCAGCACTGTAAAATGCCACCGTTTTACCTAGCTGTTTAAGCATGCCAACAGTTTCTTTTGTAAACCCGCTTGAAAACGCATTTGTCTGTAACGCGCACCGTCGAAGCCCTGAATTTAACGATCTTAATGGGCTGTTGTTTTTTTTCAGCCTTTCGGAAAACAATCCAGGTTTGAAAATTCCGAAGGTGGTGCAGGAAACCGCTGATTATTTGCGAGCAGAAGGTGAGTAGAAATCAACTCAGAGCTGGTCAATTGTTGTGTGGTGGAACGCAAAAGCTGTGGTTGTGATTTTTTGGTGCACCTGCACTCGTTGCGCCTGATTAGTTTTGTTCTCTCATCAAATACTCCGTTCCATTTTTCACCGTTGACTCGCTTCTGCTCGCACGGAGCTGTGACGTTAATCAAGTCACGTGTTGGTGCCGGCAACAGTTTATGTGTAATTGACGTCAGTAGAAATAAGGCCTGTTGTGAAACTGCTGGCGTTATCAGGTCTCCAAGTGGAAGGTCTTTTTCGACGATCGCCCTCTGCTCTTGCTCTGAAGGAAATACAAAGTTCATACAATGCCGGAAACCCGGTAAGATTTGTGAAATTCACAACGTTACACTGGCTATGGAAACTGTACAATTTTCTACTGGACTGGTTTCGTGCAGTAAACATAAGGAAGCCATGTGGCTTTACCCAACACTATTAGGATTGACTAAACACCCTCCCGCATGTTTTGCCTGGTCAGCGAACGCCCAATCAGGCTCGACGATCGTACTGCATTTTCCGGGGTGTTGCCATAGAAAATATTGGATATTAACGCCCACTCCTGGAGTATTTTGCTGTAGCTAATGCAGTAAGTTCTGCTAAAATAACTTCAAACGCGTATCAGCTTCGCGAAGTGCGTGTTTGCGGGCGCACCTCCTGTTTATTCCTGTCACGCATGAAATCGTCTACGACAATTACCGTCACTGGACACGTCAGTCGAAAGTTTGTTCCGATTAGTTTATTTTGCTAACTATCTGTGCCAAGCGCAACTTCACTGCTGTTTGATTAATTTAACCCGCGTGTTGGACAGAAGCATTGCCCGTGTCCGTAGATGTGTGTCATCGTTCGTTGCTGAAACAAACGAAACGAGTGTTTACCTGTTGTGAGCTTGTCAGTCGTAAGTTAGTTGGGGTAAACTTCAGAGAAATATGAAAGAAAGCATATTTGTATCATTACTGCATTGTAGGAACACACTGCTGCATTGTATATCATTGGTCATTCCTCGCCCATATTCTAATGGCTCGTCAGCTCCGCAGTTTGTTCCAAACACTCTGTAGTTAGTTTTGATGTGCATCTCGGCAAACATTAACAAAATACACTGTTGCTAAATTTGCTTGGTGCCTGCATAGACCTTGTTTTCACTTAACCTTTTTAACCACATAAAACCCGTAATTCATAGATCAGTGCTTCTCAACCGTTTTACTGCAGTGTCACACTACAAAAATCTGAACATTTTCGCATTTGCGGCACAATAATCGCAATTAAAACAGTAAATGTGCTTAAAATATTGGCGGTACACAGGTTGAGAAACACTGGTATATACAGTGTATTTAGGTGTTTTGAGAGACCGAAACCGTCTCTCAAAATACAGTAGAAACATTCCTTACTGCCACCATCAAAATACACTAAAATCTTGCTTTACAACCATCTCGATATTCCGATAAAATAGTTGCGGTCTCTGGATGTCTTTGCGATCTGGAAGATCAAACTTTAGAAAAACCCTGCTGGTATAGATGGATATCAAGCTGCAAATTCGTTCATTCTGCAAGTTTTGACTGAGCTATACTGGTCTGATTTTTTAAAAGCTTATTTTCAAGATCATGCATTCACCATACGTTTGTGATGTTGCGCAGGTCGTGTTTGAAGATGCACATTTGGCAGCTGTGACTTTAAAGTCCTTTCTACGACAGCTTCCCGAGCCACTCCTGACTTTTCAGCTATACGAATACATCCTCAACATCAACCGTACGTTCGCAGACATGTTGTGATGAATTTTGAAACAGGCTGTTTGTGGATTCACATATATTTTAAATTTCGGCGTGAGGTCATCGAATTGTCCATGGACCAGTCATTTTCTGATTGCTCAGCTCTTGCAGTCCCGAGACACGCCGCGGCGTCTATGGATATGTGGCCTTTTGAGATAAATACACAGTGCGATGTCGTAGGTTTCGTTGAGCATTTGTAGCTTGTTTGCATTTGATATCGATTTGGTTGTTCTGTAAAGTCCATTGCGCAAGCACTTCTCGATTCAAGCTTGCCCGTGTAAGTCAGACGATATCGAAATATGGTACGGTATACGTCGTAGTCGTGAAAACCATTTATTGCCGCAAATCCAGGTAACGATTCGCCTTCTCGTAGAAAAAGTTCCTCTCCAATGAAACGTGGAATTAACACCCAGTCTGAAATAACCGAATCGAGAGTATAACGCCCTCTCGATGGTAGAACCGACGCAAAATCCACCGTTGCTTAACATCAGATCTTCGCTTTGCCAGTCATTACCTGACGTATCTGTCGCGCTGCGGAATGCAGCTCCATGTTACAAAACTAATGTCTACTATGTTGTCTGTTGCAGATATTGAAAAGGATACGAGGGTTCGCGTGATCGCCTCGTTATTGCAAAAGCTTCCACGTGAAAACTTCGTTGTTCTCCAGTTTCTGATGGAATTTTTGACGCGAGTAGCCGAGCACTCCGAAATTAACAAAATGACTATCAGCAACTTGGCCGTCGTTTTCGGACCGAACCTGGTATGGTCGAAGGAAGAGGTTAGTTAGTGCTTGCCAAAAGTTTTTTAACATATAGAGTAAGAGTGGATTGAATCAGGAAAAATAATTTTCTGCATTCCTTCACATGGGATCAGACTAGGCCCGTCCTTCATTCTCTGTTGCAACAAAAAAAAGTTAATTGTATAAGCTTTGATTTCGTACATAGCTTGTCCTGCGACGAACTTATCCCAGCTATGCGTATTCTTGTGGGATCTACATTGTAGTAAGCTGCTCCACCCCGTCATGCATTAGCTTAACCTCTTGTTAACACACTGTTGCGTGAATGCAATCTTGGCAAGCTGCTGTAGAAGTTCTTAGACGTTTTGCGTATAGCACGATGCTGGTGATCTGAATGTTGGCTCAGGGACGCCGGAGCAGCGGTAGGGCTGGGGAAAGTAAAGACTTGAGAGCTATGGAAACTTACAAAGAAAACGTTACCAAATAAGTTTGTTTCTGTTACTCCCGCGTCCCTTTGTGGAAGTAAAGCTGCCTTCTCGCTTAATGCGCAAAATGTGGACATCGCTGGTACTTTTCACCCATATCTTGTCTAAAGGTCGCCTCACTTGTTGCCATGGCACCGATCAACACATTCACCATGCTGCTTCTCGAAAACTATGGACAGCTCTTCGCAGATGATTCGGATTGTTAGTTTTTCTCAAACCGTTCGTGTCTCTCAATATATGTGACGTTGATCAGAAGTGGACGTAAAGACGGTCATGTGTATTTCCGTAACAGTCTTGTTAAACATCTACACAAAAGTGGCGCGCCACTGGGTGTGCGTTTCTTGTAAGGTGTCGATCGCTGTGCGTTTTAGCACGTTTACAATTTGTTCGTTGCAACCAGCAACAACCGCTGCGCTGCGATGACTCGTCGCCCAAACGTTGCACGAACATGTACCAGTCGTCAAAGTGATGCGTACATGGATCGCTGTCGTTTCGAATGTTCGGACCGCCTGGAGTGGGATCGGCATTTTTTGCCGGCGGCACCATTCAGCGTGCAGCTGACAAAGTTGTCGAAACCACATTAGAAAGCCCGTGCTCTTCGCTTCTTGCGTAACTTTCGTGGTACTGACAGTCTTTCTTCATATTGCCACTGTGTTTCACTCATGTCCGCCTTGGAGGCATAACCAACTTTAATTTCAAGATGGAGAGACAAAATCATTTGCGTTTGAAAAAAACTCTTGAACTTGTAAAAAAACGTGCAAATGATAGAAATTTTCGCCCTAATTCCATTTTATTACAGATTTCCAAGGAAATTTCCCATTTAATTTCCGTGGCTGCAGACATAATTTACTGCGTCTCTTTAGCACTAGTGTGCCGCTGAGTTTGGCCACAGGTGCCGCGGGGTTGTAGTGAGAACTTCGTACAAAACACCAAACCAGGTAAAAAGTTATATGAAAGAGCCGCCGGCTTCCAATTTACTTGATACAAATTCAGCAAGCTTGTGGTTTCTTGACAAGGGTGCCACGAGCCGGAATGGGCAGTGCTGTCGCGCCTCTCCGTGTCAGAATCCTAGCTTGGCTTGAAGCTGTAATGCTTTGCCCTAATTCCAACCCTTCAATGCGAGTCGGAATCAGTGCTGTTGAGTTTTATTACTTTACAAACGTCTTGGGTGTGATGTTAATGGCGCCTTTAACCTGTATGAACGTCTTAGTTTGAATACCAAAGACGCAGGGTCGAAGCTAGGGGGGGGACACTGCCCCCCAAAATTTTGCCTGGTCCCCCCAGTGGCCTTCCAAAATTTTTCAGGTCTCTTTCTGAAAGTCCTACACAGACCATTGACAGCTCCCCTTTTTGCAAAACTGGCCCCTCCAGTGGCCCCCCAAATGAAAATGTCTGTCTCCGCCCCTGCAAAGACGTATGCTTGCATCTCTTGTCCTGTTACTGCAATTAGCACGAAAGGTATCTCCAGCAACAGTGTTCTCACCAGTAAATAACGACTCGATGGCAGTGGCGTAGCCAGCCCAAATTTTTGAGGGGCTAAAATTTTAGCGAACAACAGCATTTTGTGTTGGGTTACCGCCTTCAAAGCACAAAATGACCAGATTTTCTAAAAAGTTCGGGGGGCATGGCGCCCTGGGCCACCCCTGGCTACGCCCATGTCAGATGGTACTGTTATCCGAAGCCAACAGCATTTCTCACAAAAAAAATTTCCACCGAAGCAGAAAATTGTAAAATACATAGTGAAGTTGCGACCTTTCATCAAAGGCATCACAACAAGCAATCAACCTACGTTGATCGCTTGGGTTACAGATCCGAAGGGCGTAGCTTTGTATCAGTAAAATTCATTAGACATTGTAGTCTGGAAGTGCTCCACAACGAATTTACCGCCCATGAACTAATCGTGGTGAACGGTTTACATCGATTTGTTGTATAGCAAACTGTCAGCTAATGTGTGGCTACTCATGGCTGTGCGTTATTTGTAACGCTTGTTTTTAGTGCAATTTACTTTTTTCACTGTGTACTTGGTGTCGTTTTCTGATGACTTTCAATAAATAAAGCCAACGGACGCGCGACTTGCGTTGCTGCGATTTTTTGGAAATGTTAAAGGGGGCTGGCAGCTCAGTTTCGCAGTAACCACTTCTCAATCAAAAGGCAGGTATGCTGGTTCACGACCAACTGAGTGATTCACCACAGTGCTCATGGTAGAGTTGAGTTGATTTTTTTCGCGACAATGAGTACCGTATTTATTGGATTGTAAGTCGCATGAAATGGTGTTCAAATTAATGTAAGCCGCACTTGAACGTAGGTAACCTAAGTGTACGAGATACTTTGGTGTACTAGTGCGTTTCGCGTTCAATTGGCAACCCGAACCCTGGTAAGTGGAAATGATGCTTACCAGGGCTGGCTGTAGCAGGTGTAGGCCTAATGCAAGACCTAGGCTCGGAGCCCCTGTGAACAGTGGTTTTATGGTGTCATCGTGCTCAGTCAACCGTTCTACGACATTTTCGATGAAGAAGTTTAAGCAAAATGGCCTATATGAATATAAAAAAGACGGCAAATTATTGGAGTTGGTCTATTTGTATATGCATTATATTACACAAGTTTCCTTTCATTTGGCGGGACGTTGCCATAGCTCATGTGTTCCCTAGCTCCGCCCATGTTCATGACTAACAGTATGCTGCTGTAGTGGACATTAGACAGTACTGTTACCAGTTGTAATCAAGCCGAAAGTTGCAAAGGAAGTTTGGACATCCCAGCGGCGAGCACAAGTCCACAGTCACGTCAATCAAGCCGAACTGACAAGCGAACATCCGTTTTATGACGCAATAAACGAATAAAACAGACTTCACAAGAAATTCATACCGTGACTAACTGCCGGGGTTAGGGCCGCGTATTGCCCCTCCCCTGGGAAGCTAAATGCAAAAACGGGTTCAGTAGGTTGCTCTTTATTTGCATTTCTCGGAGTGTTTTTCCGAATTTTTTTTAATTCCAATTTCGGGTTTTAATAAAGTCATTCATATGCAGATTCACTATCATTTCTCAACTTTTTTCTGACTGTTGGGCAGTGGGCATCTTTAGCTATGTTTTTGTCCTGGCTCAAAACCTCTAGTTAGGTCACTGAACCCATGCATACCCCCAGACTTCCCCAAAAGCCCAATTTTATAGTTGTTCTTAATGCATGGACCTTGGATACCAATGTAAACTGTTCTTTAAGAGTTAGAAATGTATATAATGTACAACATTTTGCAACTACCACCTCACAGATGTAGAAACAGCAAACCAAACGTGAGCTATATAATGCGCATGGTTGATTGACAAAATAGAAGCATCAAGCCGCCCAGTATAATGATAAACAGGTACGAGTGTGCTGGATGACATCACCATTTTTGCCTTGTTTAGTTAAGCCGCAATCCAGCTTTATATGTCCTTTACGTTTATGTACCTGGACTTTCAAGTAATGGTTATTCTACCTATTTACGTTCGCAAATAGGCAAAACAAAATGAAAGATTGGTGAAGCAGCAAATGATAAAAGTGATGAATTGAAGACAAAGAGCAACCCTTCGTTAGTCTTTTCTTAGCCTCAAACCATTGAACACTGCCTATAAGTGACAACTGGACTTTTCATGCTTCGCTAAGCGCACAATAGCATAGGACCAGTCAGTGCTACATGGTAGAGCGCTGATATAAAGCCCTAACACGAGAATTGAGCGCGTTTGAAAACGTTCGATAAATTGAGAAAATACATCATTCGTTCTAGCGAGAGCATTGGTTGCTAACAATGAGGTTTATATGCCGTCTCAACTGAATTCTCGAGTGCAAGGAGTATCTGGCAAAATGAACAACCTACCCAAACACCATGGCGCGAGGCCCCCAGAAGCGCGGGGCCCAATGCAGTTGCATCTGTTAAGACCGGACCTGCACTTCTCCATTGGATGATTTATGTAGTAAACAACAATTTGAAAAGTTCCTATACCTGCTACATCTTTGGGAAATTCAAATTCACAATGAAAATCTGACTTACGTGGACCTTTCGCGATTAGAAAATCTCGCTGAGCTGTTGAAAGACGTTTGGGCCAGTGTCGCAATTTTCAGAATTTTTGATAAACCTAACATAAGGGCTGTCGTTTTTCTTCTCGGAATCTGGATCACACTGCTTGCCCAAGATAGACGATGTTGTAGCTTGTTCAGCAGGATGCACAACCGCAGGAGATACAGGAAAATTGTGTAGATCTTGATCCTTTAAGGAATTGGTGACGCACTGCCTTATTCTTTCATCTCGGTGCCATTGTTATCAACGATGAATTTATTTATTGTTCTGCTGGCACTCTTTATTTCACTTTGCTTCACTGCTCTCATCTTCCTATTATCATTGCCACTACGGTAGGTTCAACCTCTATCACGCCTTGTTTTCAGCATTATTGTTTGTAATAACACAGGTGAACAAGAAAACACTTTTTGTATTAAACAGGAATATGACATGACTTTTTTTAGATAACATTTGGGTGCTGATTCCAAATTTAGCATTTATTTTCTTGTGGCACATCAAATTTTGAAGTTACAGAGAAAGGCTTTTTTGGGTATATAAACAGTTGTATGCTGATGTATTAGCTTTTGTTTCCAAGTGAAAAATGACCTGATAATTCAGTCTATATAAAGTTTGTTAATTTATTACGAATGATCAAAAAAACACGTTGAACAAACAAACAGATACCTCCTGGCCTTGATAGTGGAACTCATAAAACTTCTATAAGTGTTTTGAACAAGACTTTCTTTCAAAAAACGGGGGTGGATCACCACGATACAACAGCCAGCAGGCGATACCATCATTGATTCTTATCAGAACCCCTGGTATCTTGCTTCCATAGCTTGAATATTATTCACCCTGGTAGTCACTCATGGCATCAAGGTTTTCCAAACAACATTGGTGTGAATGAAGAAAATGTATCTTTAGAGATATATGCAAGCCCATCTCCATGTAACCTAAAGCAATTCTGCAACTCCTGCTTAAAAACAATGAGCCTTACTATTTCTTATAAAGATCGAGCAGAGCATATCCACTTGAATGTCTTCCGAGCTTGTAACTCCAGTGCATTCTTAACTGGACATTCTTAACTTGAAGTTCCGATCTGTCAAAACCTCTACAAACCTACTGGGCTACAAAATTCCTTCTTTCAATTTAGCTTTCCTGAGATCAAGGAACTTGTCACACAAATGGTTAAATTAAAACTACTGGAATTGCATTTGGCCATTGGTTTCACAAAATTTTTCATTAAGCCCAATTTTATATGCAGAGTGACATCAGGACTTATCATGGCTTGCTAGTGAAGGATGCTGAACTCCTGAACACTGTTCACTCCAGGAACATATGAGTTTCTTGTGCTTTTCATAGTGATCCGCAGCAGTACCTAGAGTGGTTATCCCGTAAACATAAAAACAGCAGTACTTGGTAACGCCTATGTGCATTTCCATTAATATGTTTATGACCTTGAGAGTTCCACACAGGCTCCACTGTAGGCAGCATAGCCAACTAAAAAGTATTCAAAACAATCTGATTGTTGATTCATTCAAATTAACGGAATATGCAATGGGGATTTAATGTATTATATTACCTGTGTGCACAGAGATATCAATATGTCACTCAAAACAGATTCTTGCATTTAAATCACTCAGTTAAGGTTGGTAATCTTTCTTTACTTTCGCAAATGATATGTATGCTACATCAATTATTATTCTGTGTTACGTCACAATGCAAAACAATGGAACCTTCTGTTGTTCATAGGCCTTTGGTAGGCTAGGTAACCAAAACATACAGGTATCTCAAAACTAAATGTGCTACAAAAAATAATGACATTTTTTAAATCAGCGTCAAAAATACTTTTAGAGGCACTTATTGCAATCACCGTTTAAATTTTGCTGTTGACCATTGTAATAATAATAAATTGATTTATTGCAGACACAGGGTCCATATCGTAGGCACAGTAAACAACGCATGAGCAAAAAAATGGTTAGCAATAACTCATTACAGAATAGTTGCTTATGATCACACGGATAGGAGAAAATAAACATTTTGAACATCACCCCAACTGTAGCGTCATACACCTATCATAATACAGGGATCCAGTAGTGTGAAAGAAATGAAGGCATTCTTACGTCAAAACTTTGAGGAAAACTGCTAACCGTTTGAAGGAGCAAGAAGTAAAAAAATGAGTCTTAAGGGGTTGCACATTGGCGCACAGATACATTCAACTGTTCCAATCAAGGTTTCAAATGCTTTACAATGCATTTATCATGAGATCGACAGCGAAATAAATTTCCTATGTTTTGAAGCAGCTGTAATGGCGCTAGGGCCATTACATACCGAAAATCGACTGAGTCCAAGGGTGATTCCCCGGCGGAAAGCACGCAGACAGCGGAAATAATAGAAAAATGGCAGGGAGAAAACTGCGGAACAAAGCAAGAAGGGTGGAACGAAGTAGGGGAAGGCTTGAGGGCGAAAGTCGAAACATAAAATGCCTAGA
>Ga0210059_1003364_pt1 | contig 25533 bp, 18 predicted proteins | sample Ectturendosymbi2_FD_188042 | JGI IMG/M metagenome (GOLD analysis project Ga0210059, IMG submission 188042) | Ecteinascidia turbinata endosymbiont from Florida, USA - Sample 2 (SPAdes) (version 2) | ecosystem: Host-associated > Tunicates > Ascidians > Unclassified | place: Key West, Florida... | reverse complement strand
AACTCCTCACCAGGCGGGGCGAGGAGTTTTCTGAGAGGGTCCGAAATTTTTTAAACTATGTCCAATTAATTTTTCCAAGGGGTCTTTCCTCCCTGCGCACCCCCTAGTTATGGGCCTGATGAGCAGTAAGAAATGAATGATTGGGTTGGCGGTTTCATCCAAGGCCGCCAAGAGAGACGTCACCGCGGCCTCGTTTCAGTGGCGGTGTCGCTTTTGACCGATGTGTCCACCGCTCTTAAAACAAAGCAACAGGAAATTGCGTTGCGCCCGCTTCCCTTAAATTAGAACTTGACCTGTCACCGTTTCAGTCAAACGCCAAGTAAATACTGTATATCAGGCTGGGACGTCTTCATCTAGTTCTTTTGTACGCGATGTTTAAAGGTAAAAATAGGTCGCACATCCAATGCTTCACCTTCCGTGACGTTGTTGGTTTTGTGTTGTCTTCCTCTTTGATCTGCCGTCCCACGCCAGAACGATAATCACGATTTAGTTACTCAGGCGTCGCGAAAACGACTTCGTGGAAGATCCTTTCAAAAGCCGTTAATTACCACCAGGGGCGATTTAACGCAAGCCGATCGCACAGAAGCTTTTCATGTCGGACGGTTTTGCCTGTTTGCGTCAGACAGCAGTTAAAGTTGTCATGCGAGGTAAGTGCTACCACTTCTAATTTACCGCCACTCGCTCATATTTCCGGTCTTAGCGCTTACAAAATGATGGTGACGTCATAAGCGAGATATTTTTCAAAGCTCGCGAAAGCCGTCAAACGATTAGCGCGTTGGCCCTGGTCACGACGGTGACGATGAGCATTGTTTAAACGTGCGGTTGGTTGTGCGCGTCAAAGTCAGAGCCAGGATGAGACGTTGCACGCGACTGAAGACTGAGTTATGTATTTTTGCTTGCTGCGGGCCAGACAGTGGATTGCAGAACGCGTGTGTTATTCCACGTGTTGTTGGGTGTGAAATTTGTCAGTTCAACCGAGTTTTACGGTTACGTTTTCCCAGAAAATAGAAAAAATGCTTCGACCGCTTGTCTTGGCAGAAGCCCGCAGCCTACCTGTTTCGTAATTCCAAATCGGCGAACGGAGCGTTTTATTTCTGAATCAGTTGGAAATAACGGCCCACCTTGGACTGAAATCACATGCAGTCTTTGAAATGCCGAAGAATGGCTTGCGCAGAGGACTTGTTAAAATGTGTCATCGCCCATTCACTTGACTTGGCAACTAGGGTAGCGTGGTCGCAGGTTTATTTGAAGTGCTCTTTCTCTGAACCTTATCTAGAAAGCAGAAGCTGCCGAAGGCGAATCTTTTCGCCTGAGCAATTCTTTTCACATCCGGATGTACTGTACTCGTGAATGGAAAAGCTGCGCCGGTAATAAATCCTGCCGCGCTTGTCAGCACCTAACGTGTACTGTAGTTGAAGCAGTTAAACTTCTGTTGCGACAAAGTTGTGGGGTTTTTGTTTTAAGCGCAGAACGGTGTCAGTCGTTAGTAGGTCAAAACGTATTGTCAAGTGTATGGTGTCAGTCGTTAGTTGTCAAAAGTATTGTCAAGTGTGTCTTGGACCAGTCCGCTGACAACAACCTCAGTATCCCTCAAGATCCGTCTTCATTCCAGCACAAGAAAGTTTACCAAAAACAAGAGGAAGTGTTGTGTTTCTTCATTTACTGTCAAACGCGTAACCTCGTTTTTGTTGTTGGAGGACCGAAACAGGAAATGGAATCGTGACATTACTGAACGCAATCGAAACCGTATAGGTGAAACTAAACTAGTAAGTTGCCTAACGTTTCTTCCAAGTTCTTTCAAATTTCATTGAATGGAAACAAGTCATAAGTAGATTGCCAATATTCGCGACGTTTCAGAAAACATCAATACCTGCTAAAATTACGTCTAAAATACAGTTTTTGGATAATACCACTTAACGTAAAACGGGGACCCAGTACCACCAACGTGCTAACCACGGGTTTTTTCACTGATTACTCATTTTTTCTAATTATTAATTTCTGTTTTGCCAATTGATTCCACTCTATGTCTCCAAAATTAATCTTTTTTCGGTAGGGCTAGTGCGATTTAGTTAAAGATGATAACATCGTTAAATACAAAAGCCTATTTTATCTTATTAATAATTTACTTTCAGTAAACCTTGTAATATGCTCAAAGCAGAAAATATTTCGGTGTTTTTAGTAAAAACTAACATGAACTGCAAAACGGAATACTTTGTATTAATTTTACGTAGAAATTTTAGCATTTGATAGATTTTAAACTCATTTCGCAGAGTCCGTTACGTGGCCCAACAGATATCCGAAAGGTTTATTAGCAAAAATGTCTGTTTTGGAGAATTATTTACTAGTAAGATTTGCCGTAAAGCATCATTCATCTACGTAGGAGGCAGGGGTGCAAGCGCACCCCCTAAAGCAGACATGTGCAACCTGCGGGCCGTTGTGCGGCCAGCCACGTCGTTTGGTGCGGCCCACGTGGTATTGTTCATGATCTTGAAATGTTATTTGAAAATAAATTGTTCTTCACTTTTTTGTGCCATTCATTTCACTACCATTTACCACAAGCTCTGGCACTTGATCAGAGGTTTAAAGCGTTTGAAGTTCACGAACAAATGCCTGTAAAATTTTGTAATTACCTGAGAACCACAGACCACGAAGCGAATACAAATTTTCGCGGCATTTGTAATTGTTACGCTACAGCGCAAATTAAACTCTGTGATGTAAAGATTTTTCTTCGTGATGCAGAGGGTTGTAGAGGCTTTGATCTGTAAAATTGTTCGAACAATTTGTCAGGACCTGGCAGGCAGTTCGCAATTGTTTTTGTGAACTGAGTGCTGTTAGTTTTGATTTTAGCTTGAGTAGTGTTGTTAGAAAGGATTTCAGCTTAATTCGTCTGACATCATTAACAGGATTTTTGATGCTGTTGTTGTTTGTGGCTTTGCAAGTGTTGGGATTGGGAATGTAGGGAGAATGATAAAAATTCGCAGCAGAAAAAGAGACTGTTGCAAAGGTTGCCAATCAATGATAATAATGGTATGTGTTTTGCAGTTCATAAAAGCAGTAATTTTTGCGGTAATTCAGTCTCAAAGATCGGCAATTTTATGTGAAGAAGTTGCCTTGAAGATCACCTCACTTTTTGGAAGCACCTATCGTTGTGAACAATTTCTTAAAAAGATGAAACATTGCAAAGGAAAGCACAGAGGCGCAGACATAAATTTTGTTTGGGGAGGGGCAGTCAGTGACGTCTCTTTAACAGTTGGAAAATTGATATAAAGCACCAGTATAAACCTGAGCACGTTCGTTGGGGGCATTGTCTTTTCGGCCTCATTCCAGCTGCGCCACTGTTGTCAAACCAATATTTCATTGGTCATCTTCGAATTGCTTGCAGTTCTATGAAAAAAAATTTTTCTAAACTCTGTAAAGACCTTCAACATCAAGCATCGCTTTAGTAGACTCAACTTTGAAAGAGACGGAGTAACGACGTGCATCATTAAATTATGTTTGACGAAATTGAGAGAAGTCATAATGTAATATGTTTCATCGACTTCACAATCAGCCTATCGCCTTATTCATGCGAGGTTTCTAGCTGAGTTTGTTCCAAATAAGCCTGTCGCTGGCATGTGGTTGGCACTTTTAAACAGAGGAAATTACACCATATACTCCATATCTGTTGAGTGACCACTTCACCAATTTTTAAGAAAATTATTAAAGCTTCCTCCAATAAAAATTGATGCGGCCCGTGATAACTTTCCAAAAATCGAATGTGGCCCGCCAGTGAAACAGGTTGCACATGCCTGCCTTAAGGGATTGATTTGGTGAAAATCCGGACAAAATCCCTTAAAATTCGGGCAAAATCCGTGAAATCTGGGCAAAATCTCTGAAATCTTTCACAAAATCCCTGAAAACCTGAGTAAACTCCCTGAAAATATGAGCAAAAAATGGCGCCCAACGTGTTTCGATTTGAGAAAAATAGCACCCAAATAACATGGATGAGCTTTTTTTCGGAGGTCACGTTTTTCTGGAGTTTTTTCGGGCAGTTTGGGAGGAATCCAGGCAAAAATCCTTCGCACCTCCAAAAATTTGCCTGCTCTTACACCTATGTTGAATACCACTGCGGGGGTGAAACGAGGGCGGCAAGGGAGGCACAATTCCCCGGGCGCTGAATGGGGGCGCTGAATCACTGCGAGGGGCTCCAAAAGTCCCAACAATGTCACAAGTACTTGCTTCAATACAGTAGATTTGTTTCCGAAAGACCTCAGGCTCGACAATGGGGGCACCAAACTTGCTTCTTGCCCGGGCGCCATCTAGCCTCGTTACGCCCCTGTACCACTTCTTTTGGCCAGTTTTTCTAGACACTGCTTGGCCGCACTAGATCTCGGGGCAGGTACTGAGCAGCCATTCGCTTGTCTCATCGTCCAGAACCGTCAGGCCTGTACTACTGATCTACAGTAACTGATCTGCTAACAACATGAATGGTTTGGGTGCAAGCTATATGCAAGTGAAGTTAGAGTAAAACGTGTGCATTTCGTACTTGCACAGATATGTTTACTGGAGGTTTGTTTAGATATAAATCTTGTAGTGACACCTTGCTTTTAACCGGGTAATCGGTGAAGTATCACAATCCCGTGCAAAGGGAATCAAGGCTTTCAGAAACACACCTTCTGGTGATACGGCTCATGTCAATGTCACTTGTCACCAGTGCCGGATTTACCTATAGCCTCTATAGACTTAAGCCTAGGGCCTCAAGATCCAAGGGGGCCTCCAAAAAACTGTGGTACGCATAGAGTCAATGGCCAGTCTATGATCATTTAGGTTAAACTTAATCAAAACTTTATGTCTTAATTATTATTCACGAAATTTAGTTTTATTCAACTTTCGTGGTGATAACGCCAAGTCTTCCAACGAGTTTCCATGAATCTCAATACGACGGTTAGTCAAGCTGCATGCCAACTATTGTGTCGATATACTCAAAGCACGCTGTCTGCTTCCTGCGTTTGCTGAATTGTACCGATTGTTACGTGTGACTCTATCAAAAGAAGTGGTGACTGTTCATGTTTGAAATGCACCTGATCAGTGGCGTAAATGACGGGTGGCAGGGGTGCGAACCGCCTTCCCCTGCCAAGCTAAATGTAAAAACCCGGCCCCTACCTAGCTTGTATATCAGTATGAAGTATTTACTATTCTTTTGATTTCAGTAGATTGTTTTTTTTCGTTTTTCGGAGTGTTTTCCGGTGATTTCGGGTTTTTGTATAGCCGTTCAAGAAGGGATTTTCTATTGTTTCTCAAGTATTTTCTGAGTGTTAGCCATTGGCAGGGCCGGCCTTAAAGCCGATGCAACCGATGCGGCTGCATTGGGCCTCGCGCCTCTGCGGGCCACGCGCCATGGTGTTTGGGTAAATTATTCATTTTTGCCAGATACACCTTGCGCTTGAGAATTCAGTAGAAACGCCATATAAATTCCATTGTTAACAAAAACGGTCTCGTCAGAACTAGCAAATTTCCTCTGGAACGTTAGCAAACGTGCTCAATTCTTGTGTTAGTGCTGTACTACATATCTGCGCTATACCACGATCGTAACACGGTTGACTGCACACGATGACGTCATAAAATCTCTGCTCAGAGGGGCCCCGCGCCTATGTCTTGCATTGAGCCCCGCGTCTGCTAGGGACGGCCCTGGCCATTGGGCTCCCTTCAGCTAAGATTCCCCGTGGCTCAAACCTCTAGTTACGTCACTGCACCTGATCAAAGCAAGGTTGAACTGCAGATAAGAGCTATGTGTAGCGCTAGCAGCAGTATCCTACAATAAAAGCATAGTTATTTTCTCAGGTAACTAAGCAATGCAGTAGTTTTGTCAGCGTTTGTATTGCGTAAAGTTCGATTGGTACTTTTAGATGTGATTTTTTTCCATTTGAATTTTGTTCAGTAAAGTCATTCAGAAATCACTAATCAGATCGCTATTGAGTACTTGCGCAAGTTTGTACTGCTTCCATGCTAAGCAAATCAGAGAAGATCTTGATGAGCTTGAATAGTAAGCAAAAGTCACTTTGCCAAGTGGCAGAACTCTTCCTCAAAGAAACAAAGAATAGGGAAACAGCCAGAAAATGACAAAAGCGCGTTTGGGTCTGATGCCTTGGATTAGTAATTCTAAGTTTATGCAACCACGTGGAGCTTTATTCCTTAGCTTGATGGTCACTAACTGCTCAGATGAAAGATCCCTTTCAAGATTCAAAAGAATTGAAAAAGAAATGAACAGTCGCAATGTTCCAGGAGAGGTTGTCCAAAGTGACAAACTTAGTCAAACAAAATGTAACGAATTCTTAGATAATTTTGTTATAAAGAAGGCCAGGATTGTGTTATGTTCAGCCTATACTTGATTCGATGATTGCAGTTTTTTATTTCTTTATACGTATTTCAATAATGACAGCATAAGCGAAATTTAAACCAGTCCAGTCGCCACGATGGGCATTGGTGAGCTCAGCCCTTCCAAATTTCACTATGAAACATTATAAAGCAGTAAAGATTTTATTAAATTTTCAGAATGGTGAACCGAACAGTTACAACCATTTGGGTGCATTTAATGTGACGTAGGCCTATTTTGCTCGTGTGTGAGAAATTTTACAGCCGTGGGCGTGGTAAGCGAGTTGCAGCGTTGTCATCACGCTATCCTTGAAACTCTTTATGCCGCCACACATACTACATAGGTGCAGTGTGTTTGTTTTTTTTGTTGTTTTTTTTTAACACAGGTAAGAAAAAACAGATGTGATTCTTGAAAAAACGTAGACCATGTGTTTTATGAAATATTTCAGTTGTGGCGATTTCAGTTGGTTTGTTTTGCATGTGGCAGTTAATAATCCTGTTCCCGCCAGCCAAGTAGGATTTCAACAATTCTGTGCAATTCAACACTTTTGCGTCGAAGGCAGCAACAAACGCAGTGATCGTGGACACTCCAGTAATGTTTTAGAACTTTTTAGTTACCGTACTTTCAGAGGGTCATTTTCGGATATTGGCATATAGGTTTAACGTTTTCCATTTTTTTCCTCGCAACGATGGGAGAGGGGGCCTCACAAGTGGATTAGCCTAGGGCCTCGCATCAGTTTAATCCGGCCCTGCTTGTCACTCATTCAAAAGTTACTGAATGTTGATTAGAACCAGGTGGGCGATCATCTACCCCCTAAAACTTACGAAATTAACTTTATTCACCATGATTTTTTACAATTCGGAAAAGAGCACTCGCGATATAAGGCCATTTTGCGTCCATTGTTTTGTTACAGCAGCGTTGTGAGGTATATTTCTTCCTTCTTACAGTAGCAAAGCCGTTGTGAGACTTGATTTCCTAATATTATTGAAATCGCCCACCCAACATAAGTGGCTAGATCCGCATCTGATTGGAACTAGGTGTATCATTGACATCATTTGCATACTTGCTGGTCGAAAAGCGAAACTTGCTTCACACAATATGCTGAGTTAAATAACCAAGTCGTACACACTACGTGGGGCCTACGAGAGGGGCGTATATGAGGTACGCCGTACCCGGGCCGGACAGGCACTGAGGCCCAGGAGGATGAAAACAAGCACGCTAAGGTTTTCTGTATTCAAGTCCAAAACTATTTGCGCAGGCCATTTCCTTTCATAACATTCAATCTATTTTTAAATCTTAGCATGGTAGCTGTTATATCCATATTCTGATTACTATACAAACAAGCTATACAAGTTTCAACCAGCGCCCCAGAAACTAAAATGTCCCGCATCAGTCTTCGTACCCCCTGGTGCAATTTCTTTCAGAGGTCCTGGTCGTAAACCCTGGTTTAGAATGGTAAATAGAGGCACAAAGCACACATTTGCAGTGTTGCCAGGTTATTTTGCAAAAATAAGCAGGTAAATTTGAAAACCAAGCCCAAAATAGGTAAGTTAACCGAAAATCAAGCCCAATACGCGTTTGGCAAGAAAATTCAACAAAATAAAAAGTCGGCAGGAAAATTAAATGGAAAAACAGGGAAGCACATCCGAACAAAAACATGCCACATTTTCACAAAAAACGCCCAACTTGCCCTTTTGCAGTAAATTAAAACAGAAAAAGTGCCATAAAATTTGAAAAAATGCAATCCACAAAACAGAAATCTGCAAAAAGCAAGCCCAGAAAACAACCTAATGTCAATCAAATTAAGCCCAAAAACAAGCAACCCGCAAGTCTTCTAAAAAAACGGCAACTCCATATGAAAACAAGCCCAAATTCGCGGGAAAGCCGCAAGGTTGGCAACACTGCGAATTTGTCGCCTGATTTATGTCGGGCGCATACCCAGAGCGACCAATTCAAGATGCAGGATAACACTGAAGGACGAAATAAACGACATGGGAACGCACCTTTTAATAGCAAAGCTGTCTGGTTATTTGCCTGTCCCAGTACAGTCGCCGTTTTACCGTACGTTAGCTCGGGTCAGGTTGGGTAAAAAGGCCCGAAATCACATTTCGCACCACCGTCTTTTGAAGGTCTTCTGCTTCGAGTTTGTGCGTCACCACAGTGTGCAGAAGAACACTTGTCACAATCACAGGGGTGCCGTGCTGCATAGCGACAGGTTTGGGTGGGCCATATTTTTCGAAACGAACAGCAAAAAATCAGGTGATCTGCTTCAGCGTACCGCAGCTGCCAACAAATCATCGACTCTGATTCCCCATTCGTCCGATCCGGAAAGTAAGCATCGAAAAAACATGAAAGTAAATTAAAAATCTGTTGTTCATAAATTGGTGGGAGGACCGCTTAGGTACGTTGCTACTTCCCGGGTGGTTTCATTGAGACCAAACTGTCACTTTTAAGGAATGTAAATGTAAAGGTAAGTGCCATGAACGTCTTCGTTCGTATCCAGGCGGTACTTCATGCAGCATCAGGAGACGTCGACTGCTGATAAAGCTTTGCCAAACTGCCATTACATCTGTCTGGTAGTGTCTACAGCAGGGGTTCCTAACCTGTGGTGCGCGTACCACTAGTGGTACGCGAAGGTCACCCAGGTGGTACGCGAGTAACTTCCATTTTTCCATAAAAACCTGAATTCACAGCTTTCCAGTTTACGCATCGAGCTTTGTTCCTAAGTATGTTCCCGTAGCCTGCTATTCCTATTGTTTCGCAACATTATGATTTTCATGCGCTGTTAGCAAATTTATGCCACGCATCGACCAACTGGTGAAAGGTAAACAAAAACTCATCAAATTCAGTTGTGGTCTTTTATTGCTATTTTAATGAATATTATTCTTCTGAATAAACTAAGATTCGATGAAATTAGTTGTTCTGGAAGAAGTGGTACGCATTGACAATACGGGGTGCCCAAGTGGTACGAGACTGTAAAAAGGTTGGGAACCCCTGGTCTACAGTCAACACTACACTATCACCTGATGCTGAAAGTAGAGCACCGTTAACGTGCGTGCTGCGCTACTGTTGATTGCGTATATTTCGATAATTGTTTTTGCATTGAAGGGAAATATTTAGTTTATGCAAAATACAGTGCTTTTTTGGTTTTCAGAACAGTGCAATTTTTCCAAAGAGGTTGCTTGGAAACATTACAAAGATTACTTTCAAATTCGGATGTCAGTTCTAAAGTAATGTTGATTACAGTAATATAAGTTATTCAGCATTCGCACCTATACACGAAGTTACAGAATGATTGCTTTTTTTGAATGTTTTTCAAAACCAACGCGTAAACTCTGCTTGTTGTTGTTCACAGCGTCTTGGTGAATGCAGTCAGAAGTGCTTTGTTTAGCATGAAACACAAGCATCGATGAAAACGGAGTGGATTTTGACAAGACTAATGATGTAGTTTTTGTAAACAAGAATTAGCAGATATAAACCAGCACGTAGCAGACAAAATGAAGTTGGCGTCGAAAGCTATTGTGGCTAGTAGGACAAGAGAGGCAAAAACAAAATTAGGAAAACCTAATTAAAGCTTGAAACTGGTGTCTTCGGTCAACAGAAAGTCTTTTCACAGTCAATACGCCGTATACGTCGCGGAGGCGATTCAGGAAATGGCGGCCAAGCAAAAGAGCTTGGATTACGGTGGTTTCCTAATGACAGGTATCGATTTGGGGTCAAATGCGTTTTCTGATCATCTGGTTTCAGTGCGCAGCAGTGTATGCAGTTCAGCGCAGACCAAGCATACTTGGTTTAGGTAGAGGTATACTGAAAATAATCTGACGCTTGCAAGATAGAGTTTACACTTGTCGGAAGTGTTTACTTGAAGAAAAAAAGGCAATGGCAGTTGAAAAAGATGACAGATTGGTGACACAATTTCGTTGGTTTTTGAACTCCGCTGTGTGTTTGGAAATGATATGATACGTGCCACAAAAACCAGTTGTGGTGGTGTTGACGCCACCATAAACTAGTCGGTCTCATCTGAAAACGTGATCCAACTTGACTGTTTAAAATTTGCGTAAGTTCATTTCGTATTTTGCTTTGCTATCTTTTCGACTTATAGTCGTCTGTGGTGCAGGCCTGAGCCACATAAGATCAGGATAAATTGTTAATCTGCAACCAATTTAGGAAATGTCATCAACTGATCCTGAAATACTCTTTTGAGCAACATTGTTCCTGTAACTACGGTGAAATCCCGAAATTGTATAGTTGTTTAGTAAATATATGGTAGAAAAAGTTGTTGGAAAGCTAGGGAAAAGGATTTACTTTTATGCTTAAAGTATGCAGCCATGTGCGATATTAGAGACTAGCCACTACCACCGCTTTGAAACGCTGTAAGTACTAAACAAGTGGCAGCATTTGGAACTGCACTGAACCCTGCTTCGTCGAGCATGTTGTTTAGATCTTTTATCGACTGCGTCAAAAAACCACGTCCTACGTTCTCTTTTTCTGTCTGGTCCACGTGACTTATTAGGCCGCGGTGCAACGGAAGGAGACGCGAAATGTCGGATCACGTTTCAGCCTAGAATAGACTGCACCTGTTCAATTGCGTAAATAGAAAGTCAGACAGCAGTAAACTAAAAATCGAGGCGTGCATTTTTGACAGATCAACAACGATAACATTAAGTCAAAAAACTACGAGTTTGCTTTTCAATGCTGCATGACACGTGTTTGGTATGAGAGTTCAGTTCGGTTTATTTAGCGTCTCGAATACAGAATTTGCGATCAGGATGCAGAGTAAGGAAACGACCGCAGCTGCCTTTGGGTCTCTGCCTCTGCAATGCAACCGAAGGGTCCTACGTTGCACAATCGCACAGGCACGTAGGAAACGCAACGAAAACAACTGAAGCAGAAACACAACTATGAAACCAAAAGAGAATCTCAAAAAAGACGCTTGAAGAAAGCAACAATAACCAAAGGATTTACTATTGTTCAGTTAAGTAACGAAATGATTTACTGTAGAACAATCACACGAATTCATAGAAAACACAGCAAATACACATGAAACACAACTGTGAAAATAAAAGAGAATCTCAAATAAGAATGAAGACGTTCAAAAACTTGGCAACGCCACTCATTGAAAAAAAAAACAAACAAACCAACACAACAAACCGTATTCCAAACTCCGGTAAAATCGAGATACAGTTCACCACAGCAAGCTTACTGTACTACGTCAAATTTACCCCAGCCCACATGCACGCCACGCCAGGCCCGTAGCCACGGGGGAGGACATTCTGGGACAGTTCCCCCAAAGTTTTTGTTCCAACCTCAAATTTTCTTGTGCACAAACATTTTTATTGTTTTATTTAATAAAAACAAAAACATATAGTAAAAACAAAAATCATCACCCCTAAAAATTTATTTTGTTCCCAAAACTTAACCTGGCTATGGGCTTGAGCCACGCCCAGAACAAAGGTATCAGGAAAAAGGATAACGTAGCAACTTAAAGCGCAACTACATTAATTCACAGTAAATTTTTGACCAAGGGAAAAATTGTTGAATCAGCCACAGTTACTTTTCATGTACTGTATATAACAAACACTGACGGTGCAATGTATTTGCAGTGATAGAACATATGGCTGCATTTGAAAATATGTGCTTTGTTTGCTGCGAAGTATAGAACTTGCGTTACCAATATTCGATCGGCCGTCCCGCAGTAGCATAGCACTTCCAGTAAACAATAAGCAAACAGCAAAATGTCCTGATATATTTCGAACCTTTCAGTTCAGGCATGAATCAGACCGACATCTGCATAATGATTTCTATTTCCATTTCATATTTCGTCGGAGACATGAGAGTGAAGATTTCGGAGAACTAGACTCCTGAAGTGGAAAAACGTATAGGCCGATGCTCTGTTTTTCATCCCTATGGGTTGTTTCGCACATGGTCGCATCTGCATTGGCTCGTGCAGGTAATGGCCAGGAAGGGAGGAACTGGTCACTTCACCTTAATTTGCAATTGTTGCTCCTGCGGTTAAAATGGGTGATAACCACGGCAACCAATTTCTTGACCTAAAAACGTAAAATTTTGACTTTATAATTTACAAATTTTGGCTTCATTTTGACCTATCAATTTCCTGCGTTTGCAATTGAAACGCGGAATACAAAGCATATATCAGAAATCAAACCGATAGCTTAAAAATCTTTTTTTCTTTTGAAATGAAGCAAAAATCAAAAGTGTGAAACACTCCACGAAACTAGAGGTAAAAAAACTGTAGACGAAGTTCAATCCAAACGCACAAGAGAAATATCTAGTGCCAAAAATCTCCTGATGTCATTGACAAGCTTATACTTCAGCATCAAGTGCTACCACGCCTAGCGTACTTTCAATCATCCAGTAGTGGCAAAATAATATTATTATGCCAGGAGTCGCAAAAAGTCCAATATCATATCAGAATTTAAACTAAACTTGCGAAAGCATGTCATCATCTGTTGTTGTATCTTCAATAAAACATCGATCAAGACAAAAAAATCTGTAAATTCTTACCTGAGGATAAATTTGACTTTTCATAACCTAATAACTTTGGGATCGGTCATGGTATCAGCGTGAAATTTGTTTGTTGACGTTTCATAAACTTTACAAAGTGCAGACAAATTTTGACCTTATTGAATTTCGGTTGCCCTGGCGATAACGTATTTTTTAGTCTTTGGCTGATGAAGCCTCCTCATTGTTTTGCTGTCTATATCAACCAAGCCCAAGCCCAGCTTGATCCAGTTGCTATTGCAGTAATTTTGCTTCTCCGCATGACCAGCTAATTAGGCATCATATGCAGCTATACCACCTCGCTCCAATTTCAACAAACTTATATGAGTTAAGAATGCTATAGCGATTAAAAGAGATTATTGTGCTGATTTAGCATTTATAAGATGGGAATGCTCTGCTAATTACGTCGATTTGACGGTTGTGAGTTAGGCTGCATTTTAAGGTTTACTCTTTTTCAATGTCATCGTGTGAATTAATTTTTATCATTCTACCCGAAGACGCACGGCGTTGCCCAACGTGAGGTGAAAGCCGTTTGTTCTCAATGACATTCCATTGCCCTGGTTTCTTATACCCAAGCGGTTCCTTTAGCGTTTCCCTGAAAAAATCTCCTTCATAGTTTGAATGTCAAAGATCCTAAATCGTTCTTAAGGAGGTGCTGATTTCTTAGCATACTATAAAATTCAGAAAAACGTCAACAGTTCACCTTTCTGCTATGCCTTTTTTTCAAAAAATGGATTTTGCCCTATCGGTAATTATGCACGTCTTGTGTCAAACTGTCACCACCCTGAGTCTCTGAAGACCTTGATTTTTTTTCTTTTGCCCTGAAAAATCGATCGGCATGACCGTGGAATTTGCTGTTTTGTTTAAAAATCAACCAACATCCCCATGACTTGACTGAAATTCGTATTTGTATGCGCCGCTGAGGGTGCGGGAACCTCACCATCCTCTACACATGCTGCTGCTTCACCGCTTTTTTGAACGGCTTCACTCTCCTCTTGCTAGAAATTCCAAATTACAAAAAATTCTTGACTTGAAAACATGCACAGTGAGGGCCACAAAAGTTTCAGACCGCTCGCCGTTTTTGACATTTCTGTATAAGCGATTTTGAATCAGTAATTTTTCCTCAAGGTTTATTATTACTCCCTTGATTTCAAAGCAAACGTATCCAGCTCAACTTGACAAAAATAAATTCGACAGCAAATTCTCTTTGTGGCCGCACTTGCTTTTGATTACTTTTTGCCGGCGTCGTGGCATGGTGTCAACAGGGGCGTAACGAGGGGGGAAGGGGGGCACAATTCCCCTGGCGCCGAATCACTACGGGGAGCACCGAAAACTCCAAACAATGTCACAAGTGATATCTTCAATACAGTAAATTTGCTTCCTAAAGACCTCGGATTCGAAGACGGGGGAGCCAAACATGCTTCTTTCCCCGGGCGCCATCTAACCTTGTTACGCCCCTGGATGTCAATGAGTTTGTACCGATCATCTGGAGAGATCTCTTTCACCCAAGTCTCTTTAATAGTAGTTTGAAGAGCTCCAAGACTCGAGGCGCACTTTAAGAAACTTTTGTCTTCATTAGATTCCACACATTTTCTATCGGGTTCAAGTCCCGACGATTTCCTGGTCGCTACAGAACTTGAATATTTTTTGGGGGGAACGTGCTTCATAACCTTGCTTTGATGACATGGAGCATCACCACGCATAAAAACTTGACAGATATATACTCGTATGAGGAACTCAAGTTTTTCATTTAGCAATTTAACATATTTTGCACTATTCATAGCGGTTCCTGTCGGCAAAAACTAAAGTCCAGGTGTTCTCGTGGAGCACTCTTTTCCACGAACCATTTAGTTTGCGGGCCTTGCACATTTGAAGTTGTGTGCAATTGATTTCACCGGTTTTCCAACGGGCATCCAGAAACGATATTTCAGAACAGAAAATGCTTTCACTGAAACCTCATCGGAAGAAAGTACAACACTTTTTAAGTATCTAATCAGCAAGCCTCTTGGCGAAAGCCAAACGCTTCTTTTACGCAGCTTCGGTCCAGCGTGACTTTGTGCAGACTTCGATGATTTGAGTCTAAGTTCCACAAACAACACGCGGTAAATTGTTTCGGAGCTAATCATTGCAGCCGTTGCTATCAACCGTGCCAAGAAATTTTTGTCGAAGTCGTTGGAGAGCGGTTAGCCACTCTATGCACCAGGCCATCGTCCATGCTGCCGAAAACCCTTGGTCGGCCACACCTTTCTCTGTTCTTGAAAATACATTTACTTTGGTATTTCACGACTTCGTCATGTGTATGACTGTTTCAGCACCTTTCATTTTCTGTGCAATCTCACGTTCAAATAGTCGTAAATTGCTTAAGGCCACGATATGAGCTCATTTTCCTTGGCTAAGAGTTGTTTGTTATTGTTTAGGTCTGTTTTGAGCTGATTTTGACTAGAACGATTTCTTGTCGGCAACGTGCAGAAAAGGAATCGAAATAACATTAGTATGAAGCAATTCTACAACAATCCAGTAACATACTGTAATTAGGTTTTAGGAGACAGCAATAGCGATTATTACTTAAAGCTACTAACTTTCATACCTGCATGCCTTAATTTCACTAAAAAGGGGTTGTTAAAATTTTGCTGCAGATTGTAAATTGCCCATATTTGCAGAACAAATACCCAATAACAAAGCAGGGCAAATGCGACGACCATGAGACTGGGAAGCGCTCGTATTCAAAATTTCCTCAGAATAAACAAACTCTACTCAGAGCCTGGACCAAAGTGCAGGGGTTTGAGGTGTGATCAACGCGGTGGATATTCTATGAAACACCATTACCCAATCAATCTGTCTGGTAAGATATCATCTAGGCAAGACTTAACATCGTGATTTGGGGTGCCCATCTTGCTAAAAATGCAACTCCTATGTTCCGAAGTTGTCTTTGCACTTCATCTGCGTTTTCACACTTCCAGTAGCAAAATAGAATGAATTTCCTTTGAAGATCCACGCATGCAGCACCAATTCGTCCGCCAAAAGCAAATGACTCATCCTGCAATTCCCAACAGTGACACTCTTATTGACGCGTCTGTGACTGTCTGTCCACTTCGTATAGACCAGGGCTCTTCACATTTTTTGGGAGAGACCACATAAGCTATTGCACAAAAGTTCGAGGGCGAGACATCTTGCGCAATGTGATTTTTTCGGGATATGTTACATTCTACCGAATCGACACATTTTTCGTAAATAGATTATTGTTTGATTATTTGCAAAATGTGATTTGCGGCCGGGTGAAATGACGTCGCGGGTCGGATTTGGCTCGCGGACCGTAGTGTGGAGAACCCTGGTATAGACTATGAAGAAGAGCGGTGACAACACTATGGTCGCCCATGCGTGCCCCCCAAAAAATGTTGTTTCTGGCATTTTTTGAAAAACAAAAAACAAAAAAAAGCGTTCCAAAAACTAAAACAAAAACAATTTTATTTTCGTTTCGAAAAACTTTCGTTTCGCAAAAGTTTTCTAAATAAAATTTTCGTTTTAATAAAATTTTATTTTCGTTTCGGAAACACTTTCACTTTTGCTTGCAAATTAAAATATTTTCGTTTCAAAAACAAAAACAATTTTACTTTCATTTCGAAAACACTTTCATGTCGCAAATGTTTTCTAAATAAAAACATTTTCGTTTTCAAAAAAATTTATTTTCGTTTCGGATACGCTATCACTTTTGTTTCGAAAACACTTCGTAAAACAAATCGAAAAAAATTGCATCAGTTTTGTGGTCGAGGCCCATGCGTGCCACCCTCCGTTGAGGGCCAGTGTTTCCAATTGAGAAGGCGTGATTTGCAGATTCTTTTACGTCGATGTCTGGCTCCAGCAGCTCGCGATCGTACTGCGCGTACGTGTAGATCAATCTGGTGTCTTTCCTTGTTGTGATAACCTATCTTTGGGGAAATGTCTTCGAGGGGTTTGTAACATAAACGTGCAACTTGTGTCTTAGGGTAAGTGAATGATATCTTTTTGGCCAAGAGAAGCGGATGGATTGTGCGCATGGGGAGTAGTGGTGGTTGTGATGCAGTCAGTCAGTACTGGAATATGCTGGCCTGTAGCCTTGTTTGAAAAGTTAAATGCTGCTTCGTAATTTTAGGTAGACTAAATAATTTTATTGGGGATCATTTGTCATAGTTGCAACGCGTGCCTGACGAATTTCAACATTTATGGCAATTTAGGCAGAAAAATTTGATAACTGAAAAATTGAAAGGTAGCCTAATAGCTCCAGTTTTGATAACCTCCATGTGTGTAACGGGCTCCCTGTGGCAAAGGTTTCGACACAGTTCTGTGATACTGATAGGCAATGTCGATTTTGGTGATATGCAGTGACGCTTGTACAAGTAAAGGCACGGGGAGCCCGTTATACTGTGCAAATCGGCAGCAGTATGGTAAGAGACCGAAGCGAAGCGGTGCGCATGACAATGCACAGATACCAAACTTACAATTTTCGCTTTCAACGTCTGCGGCCTGCAACACTGCAACCATCTGTTGCAATAGCCACGTGCAGGAAAACATGCTTATCTCAAATCTTTTTACTTCAATACAAGGCAAAACCATACCTGGGCTTTCAGAATTTAGGGTGTCATTGCAAAATTTTAGGGTGTCATTTTGACACCCAAAAACGGCTTACAAACACTGCATTAGGGTATAGCTAAATTTTGATCACTGCGCTTTACAATTACCAGAAATTTTCCTTTCAGCTTTTCTTACGAATGTGCTCCATTGTATGTGTAAGTTGTTATGCTCTCCTTCGCATTTCATAAGTTTACTTCTTCCAGCTCATGTTTATCTCAATTACCTGATGAAACATCCGCTACAACCTTTTTACTAAAAGCTTGCATTGTGTTCTGCGAGTGTTTGTCATTGCCCAACCATCATACGTATGCATTTCATCATTGGCTGTGTTCTTAAGTGGAACTAAATTTTGCGTGACGCAAAAAGCAGTGTCATCTGCGAACAAATCACAATGAAAAACTTTTGCAGTTGAAGCGGTCGTTGAAATGAAATGCGAACGCAACAGATCGAGAAACGAACCAGCAGTGTTCCCTGTAAGCAAATTTTGCATTGAGCAAATGTTTTTTTAGTGCGCATGCAATTTCACCACCATGCATATTTCAAAAGGGCTGTGCGATGTGCATGCGATGTCAAATTTGAAATGCTGCAAGTGCGCAAGAATGCGATCTCGCTGCGCAAATGCTCTGGTGGTCCTGCGCATTTGCCACTTTAGAGGGAACACTACACACCCTGCATTGTACCTCTGCATTTGAAGCTGCATTGTGTGTTCGCATTTGAAGATTTTAAGTTGCTGGAATAAGGGCAATATTTTCTGCAGACCGGCGAAACAATGCTGACAACGCAAGGATTTCAAATATGTCTATTTTGCTCAACAGTATGTTGCTGTCTGCCTTCTCGAAGGTTTGTTTGGACCGTGGGAAAACACCACGTTAGACTAACCCGCAAAGATTTGCTCTGAATAATTATTTTATATGTTGGTTCATGGTAAACATGTAGATTGGGCAATGTGAAATCAAATCTACTGCTTCGTCAATTTGTAAAGTTTTCCATACAAGCTTTCACACTTTTGACAATCATGACTTCCAACTTTGCGAAGAAGAGGAAGAATATAGCTGACCTGTATTTGAACACCAAACTTTCATCGTCACGTGTAAATATACAGTAGTAACGTTTCATTATTGTAAATGTGACAGCAAAACATCTTCAGATATAAACTGAAATTGAAAGTGTGCACTAATAAAACAAATAGTACCTTTACCAGTTTTTCAGCAAACTGCCCTGCCTATCACAGGAATGAAACGACGTTACAGGATTTTAGTCATTTTATGAGAAGCATAATCTCATCTAGATAAGTAGGGATTATGTAAAGAGCTAGACTGCGGCTTAGGATTGGGAAACGGGTGTTGTAATATTGATGAGCTTTATATCGATTTCTAGAACCTTAAACTGGTAGTAGTGAACTAGGGACTGAAGGAAGACAACCTTCTGTGGGCCTAAAGGGAAGTGGTGGATTAAGCGTCGCAAATGAAACGGCAGTACGACACCATATAAGAAAATACCAAGCGTATTGAGTGACTGCAATTTGTAAATTGTAACAGAAATCGTAGTTTGGATGTGCGTCTGCAACTGAAATTCACGTTTGTCTAAATTGTCCACAGGCAGGTCATCAGGGTTTTGTTGATGGGAACCGGGGTTTGGTTGGTGGGGACCAAGGTTTGGTTGATAGGGAGCCAGCACAAAAACGAAAGAGCATCATCACAGAAAAACTAGAAGTCATTACCCATTTCTAGCAAGGAGACACCAATAAAGGAATCTGGTGCCACTGGGACCCTATTGGTGACGGCCCTGCTTTCCCGTCATTACAAACGCACACGTTGCAGTTTTATGAAATTCATTACGCGCTTTGAGAATACATTCGTCAAATTTTTCCTCCAAATTTTTCAATCAATTGCCCTGGGCTAGTTTAGTGAACATCAATTGCGCTGAACTAAAAGACCAAGTAATGACAGTACGAATGAGCTCTTTTGCAATACAGTAACCGCAGTGAACATGTCGGTGCAAATAAAAACCATGATAAATCAGGCTTTTACCGGAAACGCTGCTAGACGCAAGTTGCGAGCTTTTCTCAGTTGCGTTTCGAAAAGTAAACCCCGATGGAGTTTGCGGATTACCCGAATATCACCAGTGGTTGACCCAAGTTGCAGCTACGTTGTGCTTATCACGGGAACTTCATAAAACTAAATCTGCCCAACTGGGAAAAAGACACGTGCTTGCTTTCGTCACCGTCACATTATGGTGCAAGTATCAAATATGTGCTGACATTACTGGGTCTGGTGTTATATCTCCAGAGGTTGGCTGCGACTGACTTGTAGATATGGGCTTAATAGATAGCGTAAAACACAACGCAAGTTAAGGAGTGGTTGGAAACCTACACCTCCTTTTAGTACACGCGATGAGATGCCTCAACGTGAGTTTTGCAGGTATGTGACAATGAACACCCCAAGTGGCTCATTCTCTCCCTGAAGTTCAGCAATGTACAGTAGGTGGTGCACAGGGACCCTTCAACGCTTCACCTGTTAGCATTGCTTGCAGATGATACGACTGACGATTCGCAGTGTTACATGAAATCGATTTCCTATGAACAATGTGCGATTGATTCCTTGCTTGTTCCACCTGTGGAGTGAAGTTACTTGAATAAAGATATGCGCAAGTTTGGATCATCGCAAAAAGATGAAAGCAGAGCCCAGACGGCTGATTCCTCAAAAGCCTACAGAAAACCTAGAGCTGTTATTTGTTGTAAGTGGCGTACTATGCAGTTATTTTCATGCTGGGTGCGCGTGAGCCTAGTTGATCTTGCTTTCATGATGAAACAGTGACGCAAGCGTGTAAACGTGTAAATTCAGCGCTAAATCCATTTTTTAATTTTGAGGTAAATCCCATAATATTAAATTTTCAATTTTAGATGTGCAAACCAGCAGCAAAGCAACTTGCGGATGTTACGCCTCCCATGACGGAAAATAGATGCGCGACACGAGTCGCATTCGATTGTACTTTGTTGCCACTTGCTTAGATTGTACAAATATTTCTGGCTGTTGGCAAATGGAAGCTTTGGTTGACTTTTATTCCAACGTGTTTTCCAATTTTCGTATGCAAATTACGATGCGAAATCGATGCGGAAACGTCGGCCATTGCCGGTGTGCACACTAGGCAGGCGATCGTTGTCTGGAATGTTTTGGGGCGCATTGTCAAGTGTGGAAACTGGAAAGTTTTTTCATAACTTTACAGAATCGAGGGGCGCTGCGATTAAATTGTAAAAATAAGGAAGCTTTACTCTGTCCAGCATTGCTCTGATATCTTTCAAAGTATTAGTGATGCCCCCAACACATTCGTGTTATTTGACGGTTCTCAAAAATATAATTTCAAAATGTGTGCCCGGTAAATCCAGTTTCTGCGAAGCTGCTACGTTTGTTGGTTGCGCGTGCGGTAATTTTTAAAATGCTTTGCCGTGGTTCTGCGTACACATTGGCCCGGAATGCGAGTGGCCGATCCAGGGAGGCAACATGTGGCAATAGCGTCTAAACCAGGGGTTCCCAACCGGGGGTACTCGTACCCCCAAGGGGTACGAGATTGAACATCAAGGGGTACGAAGATCCTTGGGTCACAGAGCAGCTTATATATCTCTTATAGAGCAATATACATCTCAACATTTTTTGGGGGTACTATGAATGCTCTGACCTAACAAAGGGGTACGAGCAGCAAAAAAGTTGGGAACCCCTGGTCTAAACGAATGCTTTGCGCCTTTAGGGGTTATGACGCCCGTGCTTTCTACAGTAGTTTATAACGCTGGTTCACACAGGTTTTCCACTGAGGCCACGACTTCGTGTCGAAAATTTCGGAGTATCCGAGGATTTTTAAGTTATCAAAAAATTAAAGCAACATAACTGTTCAACTCAGAACCAAACGCTTTCTGGAGGTATTGCATGCTGAAACGTGGATAGCAGAAAGCAACCATTTTAGGCAACCTATTGTAGCATGGGATGCTGTTTTCGATCAAACAGTTTTAAGCTTGCAGTCATACCTGGTTTGGGCCTCATTTTCACTCGTCCAACGTCATTATCGCTTTCGGGTTAGAAAAGTTCTGCTGCTGCCAGCTTTAAAAAACTATTTAGTTTGAGTTTTCCTTTCGACGACGTCAAGATCCTCGTCTTGAACACGTAAATATTTTGTACTCAGATCGCGGATCGACATGTCGACGAAAGAAGTTTGATTCTCCACCACAATATCTAGAGCATTGGTTTTCAACCTTTTTTTTACCGCGTCCCCGGGCGCAACGATGGGGGGAGCAAAGGAGGCATAATTCCTCGGGCGCCGAATATTTATGGGGACGCTAAATCACCGCTGGGGCGTCGAAAAGTCCCAACAGTGTCGCAAGTACTTTCTTCAATACAATACATTCGCTTCCGAAAGACCCTAGGTATGAACATGGGGGCGCCAAACTTGCTTCTTGCGTCGGGCGCCATCTGACCTCGTTACGTCCCTGCCGCGACCCATTACATTAGACCACCATAACCCAACAACAACCACAATCTCGAATAAATCAAATGCAATGCACCTGTGTAAATAAAATATCTACCCGCGAACCCCCTAAATATGGTTCACAACCCTTCTGGTGGTCGCGACTCCCAGGTTGAAAACCATTTATTTCGAGTAAATTCAACTAAAACAATTGCCAAAGCCAAATTTGGAAAGGCAATTTTCAAACCTAAAGATGCGTTTCTGTCATTAAATATGTAATGAACTTTGATTGAAAGATATCATCGTTTCGTCACTTACGTCAGTTCATATTAGCAAGCTTGAGAGGCGTACTTTTGGTAGGAGATACCAGGAGTAGGTTTCAGATTTTCAATTCAATGCCTAGTCAATGCTTTATTTTCATCGTGACAAAGTCAATTTTTCATAAATAACACGGTTAGTCAAAATGTTTTTATTGTAGTGGTCTGACCATTGGTATCCATGCTATGTATGTTGGTACTGATTGCTCTAGCTCAGATGAGCTACCCAGGCGGGCGACGCGGACGTATCTGTGGCTCCCGCCCATTGTAGTGGTGATAAAATTGATACCAAACAAAATGTTTGTTTCAGTTAGCAACCTTTGCTGATTTTTTTTGGTACAGATTACTACCTCGTGTCACAATTACGCGATTATGGTGCAGTAAATCACATTAACTCAGGAGAAATTATTTACGACTGTGTTAGTAGCGACAGGGAGGCTCCGGTTGGGTAACTGACAGGGCACAGGGGCACGTACCTCGCTCCTGGCAAGCTAAATGTAAAAACCGGTCACTGCTTAGCTCGTAATTCGGCTTAAGTATTTTTTGGTTCTCAGTAGGTTGTTGTTTTCTGCGTTTTTGGGCGTGTTTTCCGGTAATTTCGAGTTTTAGTATGGACATCCATATCCGGATTCATTACCATTTCTCAAGTCTTTTCTGATTGTTGGCTTGTGGGCCCTATACGGTGGCCAGTTGGCCCCCTCCAGCTAAATTTTTGCAACCTGGTTACGCCACTGGGGGGCTCAACAATATATTTCGACTTTCACTGTACTCCTGGACCGGCTCAACACTTCACTAGCGTTTCCATTCTGACGCCGGAAATGATTGGCCTCTTATCCATGGTTATGCACTTACCCTTATGCTGTGTGCGAAGAAACGCTATGTTCATCATTCAAAGTAGCTGAGTACAATCCGTGGCCCAGGAAGAAATGGTCGTGTTCTAAGTGTCTTATTATGTAATGGAAATGTAGAAAATTAGATCAGTTGGCCACGATAATCCTGGTCAAGATTAATAAAAATCGCAAAACAAGGTTAGCAACATAGTTAAATAGTTAAGGCTGCATGATTGTTCGGTGTGCACTGTGTAAATATTTCAGCTAGCAGGAAATAATATTTAATTCACTTAACCCTCAAGATTTGTCAACTTTTTGCAAGGAAGGGCGTGATCAATCCGTTTCTAGCAGTAAAAGCACCTTAAGCGATAGTGCCGTGACTAATGCAGAAAGGTGTGGGAACATCGTTTCCACGCGTTCCCACCCCACTACACCCCTGCTGGCAGGCCTGATGCTAATCCGTAGTCCTCTTTACCATAGCCTGCAGCTAATTTAGCGCGCTTCGTTTTAAGCCTACCTGACATGTAGGCTACCTTTTACGGTTAGGTTTGCTGTTTTGGAATTTACGCTGTCACTGAGCGCTTTAATCTAGCCTGTAGTCAACTGAATTGTAAGTTCATTGTAGCGTAATTTTAATGCCTTCGCTTAAGTACAGTAACAACATGAGCTGCACTTGTTCATAAAAGCTTGTACGAAAAAATAGTATGATCTGCAGACTGCAGCTTATTCAACTTTTCTCCACAGTCTGCTCAGTCCCGTCGCCACGGCGGGGCTTTGGTGGGCATAACCGCTCCAAGCCCCAAAATTGGAACGTGGAACACTACAGTATATCAGTGGAGCTTTTGTCAATTTTCAGAATATCAAGCCCCCCCGCACAAACGCAAAGCTCCCCTTTGAAAACTTTCTAGCGACGGTTTTGAGTCTGCTGCATATTCATCTTTTGTCCACAAGGAGACCAATCTTACCCAAATGTGACAAGAGTTTAAATATTTACGTGCGCAGTGGCATAGCCAGCCTAAAATTTTGTATGGGTCAAAATGTCTGATTTTGGGTGAGCAACAGTATTTTGTTGGAGATATTTGTTGGAGATATTGCCTGTTAAAGCACAAAATGACTAGATATTCTAACAAATTTGGAAAGGTCATGCCCCCCGCCCCCCTGGCTACGCCTATGTACGTGCGGTTTATATAACGTATATGTAATGTAAATACTTTATGTAAACACTTACGTATTTATATAACATTGGAACCATATTGTTTTATATAAAAACGTGTTTATTTGAAGTTTGATTTATAGTAAAATAAACATATTCGGACTGCCCAAATTCAGCAAAATAAGCTTTGCATTTAATATTTTCGTCCCTATCCCTGTGCAAGAAATGGTTTAATTAAAGATTATCCAAAAAATCACCCCAATGGATGTTTCTGTGTCGGGAAACATCGATCAAAAAACGTATCTGAAAAAATTTAGGGGGGTTTCAGCCCCCTTAGGCCCCCCCTGGATCCGCCTATGGAATTCTTCCTTGTACACATTGCCGTCCCTGAGTCTAACGTTATGTGTCAAATAAGTGCCACGTGACAATATGTAGAATTTCGATCTTAGCCACCCGCCAAAGAAAACGCTAGATCTGCCCTGGTTTGAAAAACAAGCGCATAGTATCGCAGTTGCTAGTTCGGCATACATTTTTGTTATTCAAGGTGAATTAAGAAAAAGTGAACAGTTATTTGTATAGGTGTGGTGTGCAGGGCTCTTATAGACACTCAATTTTTTGTTCACTGGAGTTAACTATAGAAAGAATGTCACGACTTACTTATGTAGATTTTATATTTTGCTTTACTTTGCGAGAGAGGTGTGGTGTTTTAATGCTGAGTTCGTTCATGATATCACAAGGCATAGCTTCCCATGCATCCGAAGTTCAAACTGCATTTCAAGGCTTTTCTGGTGAATTTGCACAAAATCCCATCAATGAAATATATTGCAACTTGTGCAGTTGTATGTTTTCCTTCCATAATGTTTTCTTGTTGAAAGTTGTAGAAAAACGTTCAAACGCCAACATGCATTCTGCATATCTCAACTGCTAGTCCCACACACTTCACAAACGTTTTTGAGGAGCAGTGAGAACAGTTTTGGGAAAAATTTGAGCAAAACATTTTTTTGTTGATATTCCTTTGTATACGGTCGCGGTTTGCCATTGGAAAGTGCTTGAAGTAAAACAGCTGAAACAAAGCGCAGATGTGTTACAACGAATAAAAGATGCTCTGATGACTAGGGCAAGTTTTTGTTGCAGTAAAAAAGTGAGAAAGTTGCATTTATTTTCAACGAAAGTTGCATTTATGCGCAGGAAGTTGCATTTATGCGCACATTTGACTGCGAAAGACTTGACACAACCTATTTTCGTTTGCATGGACTTGGCCAAAAGCCAAGATTTTCCGCTCTTCCACCTCTAATT
>Ga0210059_1003363_pt1 | contig 25534 bp, 19 predicted proteins | sample Ectturendosymbi2_FD_188042 | JGI IMG/M metagenome (GOLD analysis project Ga0210059, IMG submission 188042) | Ecteinascidia turbinata endosymbiont from Florida, USA - Sample 2 (SPAdes) (version 2) | ecosystem: Host-associated > Tunicates > Ascidians > Unclassified | place: Key West, Florida... | reverse complement strand
TTTCACCTGTAAGCTTTGCTTGCAATTTTCAGGACTGAGGATGCGTAATTTTACGTGAAATCGATTTCCTATTAAAAATTTGCTGATAGATTCCTTGCTTACACCCATCGTGGAAAGTACATACTTATATTGGAGAAGGTATTTCACAATACGTTGGAAGTGAAAGGTGAAAACAAAATACATTTATAAATTATAGCAACCTGGCTAAATCCCATTCGTTCCTTGTTTAAATTTAAAAACGCGGTGAGCTTATGATGAGCTCTTCATGCGTCATCAACGTTTGCAGATATTTCGGAATAAATGAAAAATGGGACATAGTGAGGATTAGGATCAAACCTAACGTTTTGCATAGTTTGAAGATTTGCTTTGTAGTAGTGAATAGTTTCCATGATTTCAACTCGAAACATAAATTGCTTTTCTAGAATTCAAAACTAATTTCTTATAGGCAATAAACTTCCGCTGATAGTGTTTAGTTAGATTCGCAGGCGAGTGCACGACAATTTCTAAATGTACATTTCATAGAAGAACGATTTCCGTCAAAGCAGAGGAAAGCATATCGAAAACTAGTGCAGTATTACAATTGAAAAAATATATTTCAATAGGCTTTTCGGAAATTTTTTCACGGTCAAAAATTGATTATCCCACAATTAATCGCACATTTTTTTGACATTTGTGTAAATTGTTACGTGTATCTTCTAATTATATTGCCAATCATATTTAGAATAAATATAATAGAATAATACGTGTATCTTCTAATAATATTGCCAATCATCTTTAGAATAATCTATTTCGCAAAAAGCAAACATTTCGGTAAATTCCTAGTTCTGTAAAAGTTCGTACGTTGCGCGGTGATTTTGATCTAAAGAGTCGGAATGAAGGAAATAAAGGCAATAGATTGAAGCCCTACTCAGGTAACCTGAGGCAAATCAAACTAAGTCATATTTAATGGTATGGTATGGTTTATTCATGCATTTTTGTGACACAAATCACGAAGTTACACGAATGCAGCATTGCAGCAAGAGGAGATACAATAACATCAAAGATCACAAATTGATTTCGTGTGAATGAAAATGTAAAAACAAAAATTTCAGGTTTCCCAGTTTAAACCCTTTGATCGTCTTCTAACATGTTGAATCACAAAGGGTTGGCGAACGAACACCTGGCAAGGGCGTACGCAAGGGGGTTGGGTTTAACCCCCCCCCTCCTTGAACTTGATATTTTACAAAAACTTTATTACCTGCGCAAAGGAGATTTAGTGTTTTCGCATACTTTTGCTTGTTGATTTGTCGACTTATTGCAAATACCACGGAATGAATATGCATGCAAATTTCAACGAACATTGTAAATGGGCTAAAAAGTAATAATTAGGTTTTAGTGGGAATCTGGGTTATCGTCTGCATCCAAAAACCATCTCACCACCACTTTTTGCAGACCTTTCGTCCAATAAGCATGTTTAAGATTGTGTTCCGCGATAGTTCACTTTATCCGAAACAATCAGCGACGTACGCGAGGGGGGTTAGGGGTTAACCCCCCTTGAGTTTGATATTTTACAAAAACTTTATTACCCGCACAAACGAGATTGCTTAATTGTTTTCGCATACTTTTTGCTTGTCAATTTGTTGACTTAATGCAAATACCACGGAATGAAGTTGTATGCAAATTTCAAGGAACATTGTAAATGGGCCAAAAAGTAGTAATTAGATTTTGATGGGAATCCGGGTCATCGTCTGCGTCCAGGAACCATCTCACAACTTTTTGCAGACCTTTCGTCCACTGCGCATATTTAAGATTGTGTTCCACGATAGTTCACTTTATACGAAACCATTTATTTTGTCTGCTAAGGCTGATCAGCGCAAGCGCTGATCCCATTGGCTACAATCAGGGGTCTCCAAACTTTTTGTCCGAGGGTCACATATGTTGTTACACAATAGTTTGAGAGCCGGACTTCTTACGTAATGTGATTGTTTCGGGAAAGATTGCATTCCACCAAATTACAAATTTATCGTTAACATATTATTTATTCATCATTGACAAAATGCCTTCGCGGGCCGTAGTTTGGAGACCCTGGGCTACATTACAACTTCTGTATCATGATAGAAATGTTGCACGAGCTCAAAAACAGCAATTGTTAACATAGAAGCATTCAGGCATTTGATAATGTTTGAGCTGGGAAAAAGGAAAACTAAATGTTTGCTGGACTTCTATAAATAGCAAAAAATCGAAAATTTTCTTGCGTACTTTATGCGCATTCTCAATTCTTGTGCAGTTTAGCAAGATTCGATCTTTCAAATGGGGTTGTGCGTCAGCCAGTCCAGCCGCACTTTTTCTATGCTCCACTGCTCGTATTCGACAAGACATTATAGCGCAGTCTCATTTTGTAGTAAATTGCGCTGACGCATTGATGAATGTGTTTTACTCCCCTGTTTTAACGTGCAGCCTGATATTTTTGCAGTAATGGACTGCTGTGTCGTAGCGTTGAGTGTATTTTCTTCCGATATCCTAACTTGGAGCGCTAATAGTTTGTATTCAGTGCAGTGACATATAAAATAAGGGGAGTGGATGTAGAAAAATATGCATATTATGTCAACAAACTACGCCAAACGATTGGTTTGGAAATATGAATATGACGTCAAATTGTGACGTCACAAACAGCGCACACCAAACATAAATGACCACCATATGCCGCTGAATGAAACCACTCCCATCAAAATTTTCTGCGTACGCCACTGCCACCTGGGTCAAGTTCTCAGCCAGCCCTGTTGCTAGTAAAAACAAATTTTGATTGAAGATGTTTTACAAGTAGTAAAAACGTAATAAAAAGCATCAAGTCAACATCAGGTAAAATAAGCAAAATAACAACAAAAAAACAGTGGGGAAAAGCATCCCTATGTGCAGGGGGGTGGGGTGAGTAACTGTAGAAGTAGAAAGGAGGGAAAACACTGGCATCAACGCAATAATACAGAATGTGACAAGCATATGAAACGAAGATCAACGGGAATTCTGGCAAGATAGCAGGACGTTTATATAATGTTTTTCAAATGAATTAGACGAAGACGATTTCAAATTTTCAGGAGTGCTAGACCAAATTTTCGACCAATATACTTTAAAGAAAGCTGAACCAGAGATGTTTTCATTATGGATAGATAATATTTTTGCAAAGAAGCAAGTCTTGTTTGCAGGGCCGGCCTTTAGACGATTGGACCGATTGCTTCCAATCGGGCCCCGCGCCGAAGGGGGTCCGCAGTACGCTTACTAGCCTACACAAAGCTACATTTTCTATTGAAGCTGCGTGTGTAGCGGCCGCGGGGTCCACATTTGTTTAAGTATGGGGTTCGTTGTCAACGAATGTCAAGGTGAACTGCACGGTTTTTTAACATCTTCGTTCATCATAATGTTCCAGAATTGTAACAGTGGTCATTGTTTTTCGATGTGTGGTCTAGTCTTTTCAATAGCAGCTAATTAAGGCAGAGAGGTTTTACGTTTTTAAGCTGTTTTTTTTTGTTTCAGTTGTAAGCGTTTCGTTCCTAGCAGGTTTTTCCTGTTTCAACAGTTTCAGCCACTTGTCTTCTGAAAGTTAAATTTATTTCGTAATTACAAGTGTGTGCTGCTTAGTCGATCTTGCATTAGCGTTATACATTTTCCCTCCCACAGATCTGATGTGGGAGACTCTTTCCTTAATTTGTTCATTGCCATCAGGATTTACAGTTGACCACCCCAGTGATCGTGGAATCCGGAGAAAGGAATTTTCTAAGCTGAAACTGATTAAAACAAGTTTGAGATCATCCATTAGACAAGAGCGCCTAAAAGTTTGACGATTATGTCCATTGAATGCGAAATTAGCAGAGGCTCAAACTTGGACAAAGTTCTAAAAGACATTACTATTGCTAAAGCACGAAAAATAGGTTTCTCCTAGCAAATGCATTTTGTGTTTCGTAGGCTGCAATAACCTAAAGCAGGGTTGTGGAGCCGGAACAGAAATTTCAGGTTACGGCTCCGTCATCCAAAGTTTTAGGCTCGAGCTCCGGCTCCAAAGTTATTTGTTCCATTGAAAACTGAAAAACATTTTCCTATTATTTGTATAATTATATTATTACACAACGTAGATGAGGTGTTGTGAGATGATATATTTGATGGATAGTGGGACATGTGAAAAACATTTTGAAAAACCCTGATCTACCCATTAATGAGCTTGGGCGTATGAAGAATTTTTCTAGGGGTGGAGCAATAGTGGATTTCTCCAAGTAGTGGTCAAAAGCATTTTTCCAGGGGGAATAGTAATGTTTTAAGTGTCATCTTAAGAATTCAAAACTACGAGATTAATATTTTTCACATTTCAAAATCCAGGAGTTCCAAGACCTCCCCACACCCACTTCCGACGCCCATGCAAACGAGGAAAACGATGTACACATACGGCAAACTACGCTCATCCCGCAGTAAGTTAACTCGCTTGTCCCACAAACTTAGGAACTCAAATATCGAACTCCGGCTCCATCATTGTAAAGTTTTTGTTTTGGCTCCAGCTGCAATCATCCAAAATTGCTTGGGTTCGAGCTCCCATTCCACAACCCATCTGCCTATTTTATTCGGCTCTGCCTTTATTTTGCAGCATTATGATAATGCAATGTTGCACAACAGATTTTGTGAGCTGTCCTGTTGTCACGTTCTTCCGTTTGTTGATGTTTTGTTGCTAAGCCGTTACGTCTTATCTTTTCTAATCTTTCTTGGCTGATTATATCAAGCAGTGTTGCTAATTTCATTTAGCACATGTCCAGCTGGCCTGCCGCACACTGCGTAAGTATCTGGCCAGAGAGGAAATATTGAGTGTAGTAATTCAGGGTTATGTTGGGTGTTACAGAGATGTCAGTGAAATGGATATATGGGAAGTCTCTGCAGGAAAAATGAAAGTGGAGGTTATGCTCCCGAAAACCCGAAGCTTGGCATTACCCTTTTCGGGACTCTCTCTTTCACATACCTCATAATTTCTATCATGATGACTTGATGCCCATACTATAAAAATTCTGCATACGCCACAGTGTGAGGCCCCGCAAAAGTGCGTCCAATCTGGCCCCGCACTAGCTAAGGCCGGCCCTGCTTGTTTGATATTTGCGGGCTGATGCAATCTCAGCAAAGTAGTTATCGAAGTGATTAGGGAATCCACCATCATAAAAGCAGTACATGAATTTGACAACTGGCAGGTCTGCTATTACTAAAATTTTGTGCTAAGAATAGAGTACAGCTGTTTCAGTTTTGTTATATTCAAGGATTCTCACAGCTTTGTTCTGCAATCTGATTAAAGTGAGTAAAGTCGTCTTGTTGGCCCTTCCCCAATTAAGTATTGAATAAGTTAAATAAGGAGGGAAAAGAACAAAGTAAACAGATCTGAGCAATCCAAATATTGGTATAGTGTTTTAATTTGAATAACGTTCCACATGATTTGGAGAGTTGTGTCACCAATGATTGTACACAGACTGAAGTTTAAAACCTGCAAAGTGCTTGAGGTTTAGTGGATCTTTGTAGGATTTAATAAAATTTTAATGGATGCAGTTTTTTTGGGGGTCACCCTGTATGTTTTCATCGCAGCGGATCTGCAGATGTTTGAAAACAAGATTAAGTGGCGATCAATGACATCCATGAACCTCACACCTGTTTTCTACGTTAGTGGAAAGGTTCCGGTTAGTATCGCTATGGCATTCAACATTCGACCGTCCCACCAGACACTTACCATAGTAGGCTTTCCATGAAACTGTTAATAATCGAGAGACGGTGCGGTTTCCTCCATTCAGTGCAATTCCCTGCTGTTCGATATGACCTTCGAACCCGAATTGTGTGAAACGTGTCACAGCAACACGGCGCGGAAGCTCCCGCACTTTGTTCTTTACTGATGCAACAACACGACTGGGTGTGTCGTTGTAGCACACGTTGTAAAATATACTTATGTTCAATCGGCTTGAATTTTCAGTGGCATTAGTACGAACAGACGAAGTTCCTTCCTGGTAACCTGAAATCCAAACAGATGTTTGCCCCATGCAAGTAGCAAAAAGCTTTATGAATAACTTGTAAAGAACTATTTCTCACAACGCTTTGGTTTATTCAAAGTTGTAAAGCATCCCAACTGCCTCGTTTCGTTTAAGGTTTTTGTTTTTGTCATGCCAAAGTTGGCAGAACGTGCAAACTTTTTGATGCTTTCTGTTCCAATTCTACGTAAATTTCATAAATATGAAAGTAGGTGGTCTGATGTAAAAAAGTCAATTAATGATTCTGCAAAAACATATGTTGCAAAGCAAAGTGCATTCTTAGCAATACAAAAAATTGAAAATTTCCCCCTAAAGAAAACTATTAATCCGAAAAGCATCATAACCAACGAGCGCTGTTATTGTTTGAAAGACCCTAGAAACGATTCAAGATTTTTAATCCCACATATTTTGTGGATTGATTTAAACACAAACAGCAAACATCAAACCATATACTTTTTCAAAAGTTTACAAAGCAGGCTTACGTTTCGAGCAAAAACGTCCCCAATATCCTGGCTGACAACTGCAGTGAAATCTGTTTCGTCTTTCTGCACACTGTCCGCCATTTCTGCATGGGTTTGGATAACAGTGACGCAGGCCTTGAAAATATCGTTGTTTTATGTCATTTGTTTTTGCGAACATTTGCTGCAACGAGCTACGAAATACCACTAAAAAAACAAACTTATCGCAGGCTGTCATACGTTGGTTGAATAGTGTTTCTGGTTTCTTGGTGATCAGTTTGCGATCCTGTATATAATCTGAGTAACATTATCAGATATCCATTTTAAATTTATGTTGGTTGGCACTTGCAATGCAGCTTGATTGATCGCCCATCACAAGATCTGATGAAAACGATCTTACCACTTTATTTGCTGCGCCAATTCGTTTGAGTAAAAGGCGTCGAGCAAAGGTTTAAGTTAATTCATGCAGTTTTGTGTCTAAACCACGAAATAACAGAAATGCAATAAAAAGAACAAAGAGCGGAACACGTAAGGGCAGAAAAATTAATTGCATATCAATGAAAATAAAATGATGAGAAAAACAGCTTCAAATAATATTCAGGGCACTTGTGTTTGAATCCTTCGTATATGCATATGTACCGTAACTACGGGGGGGCATTTGTTGAACGTAAATTTGTGCATCGGCTGCTGCAGCAAGACCGTACACTTTGGATATCGATAACGTCCAGGAACATAATCAACATTAAAGCGGGATTAGCTCAGAGGGACGTCCCTGCCACCAAGGTCGTTGCGGCTGTCCAGCTTTCGCACCTGCGGTCTCCCTGCCTTTCTCTACTGGTGCAGTGAATTGATTTTTGTTCAGACAATCTTCCAGCAAAGTAGCGTAATTAGGAATAGTCAGTTGTTTCTCTTCAAAATTTTCTCATATAAATTAATTACTATCCATGAGAAAAAACGTTTCATAAATCAATTCGTAAATCATCGATATACAGATGCCAGTTTCCAGTCGATTCATAAATCATAGATATGCAGAGGCTGATTTCCAATAGATTCACAAGTCATAGATATACTGTACAGAAGCCAGTTTCCAATCGATTTATACATCATGCATAAACGGAGGTGGGCCTGCAAGTGATTCATAAATCATATTAGATATACAGACCCACTTTCCAGCCAATTCATAAATCCAAGACATGCAGAAGCCAGTTTCCAATTGGTTTATAAATCATAGATAAACAGAAGCTGGTTTCCAACCGATTCATAAATCATATATATGCAGTGGGCAGTTTCCAGTCAATTAATAAATCATAGATACACAGAGGCCACTTTCTAACCGTTTCATAGATCATATATATGAGGAGGCCGGCCTCCAATCGATTCATAAATCATATTAGATGTACAGACCCCAGTTTCCAATCGATTCATAAATCATAGATGTAGGGAGGCCAGTTTCCAATCGATTTGTAATGTATATGCGTAAAACCGTTTTGCTCCAAAATTTTCTGTTAGCCATAAATGATCCCACAAAATGAGATAAGAAGTCCATCATCTAACTTCTTGCCTCAATGATACGCCAAACCAGAGATAGAAAGGGATAGATCACTTTGTTTCAAACTCCTATAAGCATTTTTACTATATGCCATTTTGCAGCAAATTTCTAATGCGCAGTGATTATGCAAAATACAAAGACAAAAATGTTGCGAGTTCCAGTCAAATCGAATTCAACCGCTAGACCAGGGTCGGATTCAGCCAGTAAGGTTAGGGGGGACGATTTCAGTATTATTTGGTAGACAAGTCTCATAAGAGCTTCGCTACTAGAGAGATGAAGTATACTTCACAACACTGCTGTGACAAACAATGGACGACAAAATGTTCTCATATCGCGAATGGTGTTTTCCAAATTTTAGAAATTCATTGTGAAAAAAGATACCTTCGCAAGTTTTAGAGGGGTCGATCGCCCCAATCGTCCCCCTCTGGATCCGCCCCTGCGCAAGACCATTATTTTTTGCCTAACTGGTGCGGGATTCCCGTGCTGAAAATGGAGCTATCTCCTTTCAAACTCATATTTGTCGAATTAACGCTTGCTACACAAACACTTTGCATTTCTGTTTTGGCGCACTTATGCAGATTACAAGTATAAACGCGTTGAGGGTTACATTGAAATTGCTTTATAACGCAAGACGGTATCATTCACCTAGTCTTTGCAACACTGATAAAGGCAAAAGAATGGCTGAAATGGAAGCTATCTGCTTCTTACTTCAAGTTGAAACTCATGTTAGACAGCTTGCTAGACTCTGTCAATATAATATCTATTTCTTTGCGTGTATTTTCGGCATGGTCATCTTGGAATTCAATGTTTGTTTTTTTTTGTGCAAGCACTCTGTGGAAATGCAAACGCAAACAAACACAAATTGCTAAAAGCAAAAATGTTTTTATAATTTTCAAATCAGTGCAATCGCAGTACATTCATGTATATCGGCATTGACTGTTTTGCTCTCTTTATCTAATTAATTACTTTTGAAAGTTGATCTGATTTACGCTTCTCAGTTGTGCTTGGGTTAAATCACATTAACAATTGCTTGGGGCGTTTTGAGTTACCTTTATGTAGAACAAATGATGTTCAAAAAAACTACTTTTACAATAATTTCGAAACATAAAAACGTATTTACGTCTGTACCGAAAAGATGATGACATATGTTGACCACACACGTAAGCTTTTCAGAATGAGCCCACAAATAAAAAATATGGTCCTGAATAGAAAAATCCGAGTCGGGTAACCACGCAGAAATAGTATGCTAAGTAAAAGCTCTAATTTCAGCCATGCAGCCTAAACTGCAACAGACAAAGCTTCGCAGTTTTTCCTATTGATGCTTGCTTTAAAACTTGTCGGAAATGAAAACCAAACAAGCAAAAGTTGCTTTTTTATTCACACACATCTTTTCAAACACTGTACATAGGCTATTTTCAAACAGCCTGCTGTATTTCCAGTTTGCATGCTTCATGTGAACGGAGAGTGCAATGAGTAAGCAGGCTCATACCCGAGTATGCTTCGCGATTTTTCGTATATTTGCTGCATGATTTGCGTTGCAGTTCAAGCACACGGACCAAGAATGCAAAAACAAGCAATATTTTTATTTGCACACTTTCCGTTGATTGCTTCTAAAGTTTTTATGCTTTTCACAATGGTTGGATACACACATGAAGCATGTCAATATTTTTTACTGACGCTTGTCTTCTAAAACCAGTTGGAATTGATGTGCAAACAAGCAACAGTTATTTACGAGAGTAAAATATGTTGCTGGTGACGTTGATGATCATTCTATGGGCAAACCGTTTCATCAACAAACTGAGTTATTTCGTTTATTTAACATGTTTAATTTCACCAGGTGATACAATCACCCACTAGGTGTGCTAATATTCTTGATTGGTTTGTCATTAACAACCTTCGCCTAGTCATAAATTCTGATGTTTTACCTCCTTTAGGAAATGTTGACCACTCTCCTATTTTTTTAGAATTAAATTTCGATCTCTGTGCGCATTTCCCTTCATTCATCAAATGCTGGGATATTCTCAAACGGACTTCAGGAAATTAAATGAAATTTTACTTATAGCACCCTGGTAAGGCATCAAAGCTGCATTTCATACACCAGACATCGTCTTTACTAATATTGCTGACATAATAAACCAAAGTGCTTGTCCTTGTATTCCCTTCAGAATAATTGAATCGAACAAGTCAGCATCCGTATATGTTAAACCCAGCGTTCATCAAAATCTAAAGAAAATGATCCGCAAAAGGCGCAGATTGTTTCCTAAATGGCGACAGACGCAATGTCGCCATCACCGTCTTGCCTATGCTCGCCTTCCAAGTAAAATTCAGAAATACATCAAGGATCGTAAGAATCAATATAACAAATTTTTTCGCAGTAAGCTTGATTCATTATCGACATATCGACCTGACTTCTGGAAAACAGTCAAAGATTTGCTTGGCAAACGTCGTTACCAAATGCTCCTTTGATCAGTGGTGACACCATTTACTATGACATGACATCAAAAGCAAATCTTTTTAACCAATATTTGACCTCCATTTCTAACGCTCCTCACTCCATACTGTCTAAAATAATTCCTAGGTTTCATATGTATACTGATTTATGCATTCCTACCCTCTCAATCGAGCCCCTTGATGTTTACCATGTGATATCATCTCTTAATCCTAATGAATCGAAAGGCTTTGATAATTTGCCCATCCGACTGTAGTTAAAGGATGCTCTTGTAAGGTGCATACAGACGTTTCCTTGTAGCATGAAGGCGCTGTAGCCAAGAATTTACAACTCTCTATAGCCGTTCCTTTATCTTGCACGTTTTCAACAAGCAAAAAAAATTACTTAATTGCTATAAGAATGATAGAGCTTGATAACTATTTTACTACCTAGAAGTCGGACACAAACATTTGAAATAATAACTACTTTTGCAGATGTCAAAAATATTTTACCACCATACTTTGCGAGAAACCATGTTTACTTGAACAGCCATTTAAAAAGATTTTCGAGCATTGGATAACAAGATCAATACGGTTTAACATATGCTACTTTATGAAAAGCTTGTCATCAGTTCACGAGAAAAAAGAACGTTATTGCTTACGTTTCTGACAGTGCTTTCCACTAAATTTTGGTGTACAGAAGCAATCTTGTCCTCCTGCTCTGTTTCTGCATGAACCTCCGTTACGGCACGGATTGTGCATGAAGAAAGACTTTCCAGAATCTGAAATGAAATCAATCGTGCTACGTTTATTTAGAGATTTCACCAATTGTCAACGTTTGAAATGTTTCCTCCTCACCAGGAAATTTCAACTAACAGAGTATCTGTAAATTCGTGAGTTGTGAGCACTTTGACAAGCTTTTCCAAGGATACGTTTCAGTTTTAAAAACATTGCCTGGACCTTAAACACTTCAGTCAGCCTTGGTGATGATGGGAACAATTTTTCCCTAGTTCGGGCAACGACACCAACTGGTCGATCCTTTTACGCGACCTGAGCAGGGAAATAAACAAATGTAAATACTTCCTGGAACACTCCTTTTGGTTTGAACAAGCATATTGGATATTTATGGTCTTTTCCTAGCAGATCAAACAGATTTAGATATCAATAAAATAGGTAGATTTCTCAGATGTCATTGCCGAAAAACTGTTAGCAAAAAACAAAATGAATCTTGCCGTAGAATGTTCTCCACTGTAGATATGCATATCTCCGTCCCGAACCACTTGTTCTGTTAATTAGCGCGCTGAATCCAGATCTGGTGAGATCATATATAGTAACTGTGAAGCGGTCAGAAGAGTATCTCACTGATACAGTTGCTATGATCTTGGACGGTGTGTCTCTCAGACACGCAGGAAAAACTTTTTGAACGATTTTAGTTTGGCCTCCAACAACACGACCGACATAAATTCGTCCATGTAGATATTCTGGAAAAAATAAATATGTTTTAGCTGAAAATTTCCTTCCGTCTTTAAATTCATCTTGGCTGATGATGCATGGTAAGTGTAGAAGAGATCGATGCTTAACTTGAACCACTGATGAAACAATATGGCTGTTCATAAACTTTCGTAGTTGTTTGTGAATAAATACTCTCTCTGCGTACAGTGCTTTCGGCGAAAACGGTGGATTGACTGGAAACGTCTAATAAACCTATTGTGACTGGAAACGTCTAATAAACCTATTGTGAACAAGTTGATTGTGTTTTTTGATCGAACGCGATTTTATTTAGATTTTAAATTCGTAAAATCGATTTTTGTTGTTTTCAATTCCTTCAACTAAAATCTATGTTTTTTGTAGTTACTTTTCATAACTTTGACACTTTTTCTTCAAACTTTTGAAGTCTGTTCAAAATTGGTCTTTTTTGATGTGGACAAAAACACTAATTTTGTTTCTGAGAAACATTTTGTAATCACTAAATGATTGTTGTTGCAGTTATGCTTGGAATACTACTGAATAATATGAAGAATTCAATAGAAATATTTTGGAAAACATTATTAGATCTGTGTTTCTGCGAAATTATGCGAAATTCCTGCAAAGTATCCACTGTTGCAAACAATCTAGTTTTAATTTTCTAACTTTATGAAAAACACTACTGATGGTCTTCAGGTTACTACAAAAATATTCTACTTGGGAAAAAATGAAGTGAGTCACACTTTCCCTGCAAAATGGCTTCTTTTCTGTATTGAGTTTACTTTCCGAAGAATATGATATTTGAAGTCTGAGGGGAATGTCACTAATATCCTTCAAGTATCGACCGTTCTTCTTTGTTATCACCTTCGAACGTGTTGTGATCTGGTTGGCTGATTGGTGCAAATAAAATACATGTGCTAAAGAGTGACGATTACTAGTTCACCTAAAAGGTTGTAAATTAAGCTTTTTCTGGAAGACAATGAGCTTTTCGAGAACTTGAAGGAATGACATCAACAAAAATCATGTGATCAAAACTACTCACAAGCTTGAAGAAAGCAACCAAAAAAAAACACTAATGGAAAATAACAAGCTGGTACGGTTGCACTTGTATCTTAAATGTGGCATTATGATGACGAGCTTCTAAATGTTGTTGCAACTGCAATGGCTCTTATTTGGGACAATTCTTCTTCTGCTATCTCCATTATTTTCATCCCGTTTCTGGACCTGAAATGCACTTCCAAATCCCTTCTACTGATAGAACATTTTTTCTATATTAGATTCTTATCTCAGTGCTCACCTTGTTACAAAATTATGGACTAGAAACTTCATTCCTAAAACTCAACAGTAAAGTATAAATATAAAGATCTCTATTTCAGAAGCAACTTCTCGGTAGTCTTACTTTCATTTTGTGCTTTTGTTCCATTGTTCAGGAAAAGTAGAACAATCAATGCTAGTTTCATGGCTGACCTGATGAAATTCGTATCAGAGGTTTAGCTGTGCTAAGCCAACAAAACATTAACTTTGCGTGATCAGAAAGCTGCGAGAATGCCGATTTGAGTTGCAAATGTACGTCGTACTCGCCGATTGCATCGGATGGCATCTGTAGCCTCGGGTTGGCGTCAAAGCCTCAGATTGTTTATCGTCGCTAAGTTGTTGCGGTTATCAGTTTGGCGAAAAGCCCTGGGCAGTGACAGCAGTTACTGCCTCCACTTTCTTGTGGTTCATGCTCAGATCAACTTCCTGTATGAATCATGCAAGACGACTCCAAATATCTTCATCTTGAACCCACGCAAAAGCCATGCATTTCTTCTCAAAAAACATGCAGAGCTTCACTGCGCAGGATTCAAGATGTTGACGACAAACTAGCTTCGATTTCGCGAAGGCGGCATTGATTCATATCTTACAAGATTGTGGGCCATCGCGGAGATGAAAGAAGCTGGCCGTGCAAAGGTTTTCCTTTATGTTTTGGGAAGTAATCGACCAAATAATGATTTTGGTCAAATATCAGGATTTCTAAGCTACAGTGCATTTGCAAATCTGAAATTGTGGTTTTTAGTCCATTTACAAAAATTAAGAAATCAAAATCTTGTGCTCAGATATATTATAACAATGATCATAATTTTAGTTGTTACCATCGTTTCGTGCGTGTAAGAGTTCTTCAAGCACTGACGTCAATAAAATATGAACATGGAAACGATGCGATGTCAGCATGTGCTCTAAAGGATAAATGAAGCTAACCAATATTAAGAAGTCGAACGTTTCTCTAAGGGTTGTAAAGAGCGAAATCAAACAAACACTCTCTAGCTGTGAAAACAAATTGTCAAATTGATCTGAACGTCAAGACAAAAAGTCTGTCTTTTCTGATTGCTGATTCATTTTAAGCTTTATTGTTGTGTTGAGGATCAGATTATTTAGTTTTTGCCGACGTTAATGCCTAACAAGGATATCCGCGCAAACTTTTAGCAACATCCCAAATTACATAATATTTGGAACAAATGATATCCAAAGCTCAGCTGGTAAACGCCCAGCTCACTGCAAGAGGAAATTTGAAGGAAGTGTACGTCTTTTTGTATAAAGGCACAAGTAAGCGGGGATGGGCGTCACAGAACACTCGCTGCACGCCAAAGGAAGTACGAAACTAGTGTAATGAAACTAGACTTGAGGAAATGTTTCGGGAAAACTCAAACCTAAAATTTGGTGAACTCTGTAGGACGAAGGGTGTGCCTAACACTCTTGCCGACCAGTATATGACCTTTCAACAACTCTGAAGACATTGTAACTACATGAGGGAAAAACCAGTTTGGATTTCAAAGGTATTGTGTACACACATTTGAGGACATTATTGCTGATTTTAACTAAAAGTATTGAAATCGTGATGCAGTTGGTGCGTTGTTTATCCCAGATGCGGATGATTGAAGACTACGGACTTATCCCGGTCGGCTGTGGGATTGTGAACACAATGTTTATCCTTTACTTCTGCTATTGGATCATGGCATGGACACGATTTCCCAGCACAGCTTTAAGACAATGCGAGGGAAACGTTTGTCCAGCAGCATCTTTTTTATTGTTTTGAAATCTTCCTATATACTTTAGTTTGCTATTAAGTAAGCGTGGTGCAATATTTAGTTACATAACTTTGTCTTTTATACTGTCGATGAAAAGAGCTAGATCATTTTTTTATATATAAACCAATCGATGTAGGTTTTCGGCAGGTGTGGGTGGTTAAACTCAATTTTAATCTTCAAACCAACAACTTAAAAATGTAAGGCAACCGTTGGTGTCAAATTTATAAATAACTTTAATATCTTTTCAACTTGATGGAAATGCATCTGACTATTTGGGAAACGTTAGAGCAGGTGGCACGTGTAAGACACAAAATAGCCCATAGATTGTCGTAATAGAATGACTACAACTTTTATCGATTCATATCGCACCATAAATATATTCGAATAGATTTTAAAAGAACTTTGGACAGTTTCTCCAAGGTCTTGGTGATTTTGCTATTTTTAACTCCTTTACAAAATTTCGTCTGTTTTAATTGGACTTTGAATCAACCACGCGTCATTAAAATGAAGTAACATGAAATTGCTACAGTGTGCTTTTCAAACATACACTGTATCAAATTTATATTCTCTATAGATGAGAACATGTTCGCACTGAAACTCTAAGAAGTTTCCATGTGGAACTTCAACGTCAAAAAAACGCAATGTTGTTTAAACTCCTTCAATTTCGTATTGAAAAAGATGTTACCACATAATCAAAATAATTGTAATCTTTGTTGCCACTACCACCATGCAAATATTTCACTAAGTGACAAGACTCACTAGATATAGCAACTGAAGGTGTAGTTGTGGATGACTCTGGTGGAGTAGTTTCAGTAGATTAATTTTTATCCTACTGACTAATTCCCTCTGGGCACAGGTCATCACAGAACGAAATCACAAAAAAGCGAATGCATGTAAGCGTGTGGTACAGTAAAAGAAGAGGTTAGATACTAAAACCACCAACAAAGATTCGTTGTCAAGTTGTGCTCAGTTGGTTGACTCAACTTGGCTCAGTTGATGTATTGCAAAGCTTTGACGAGAGTCAGCCACTGACTGATCGAAACGTTGACAATTCACATCATTCAAACGTTTCATGTCTTAAGCTAAAAGTTGTGTTAAAACTTAACATCTCGGTAAATACGTTTTACGCCACATGGAGAAATCTGTCGTCGAAATAATTTGTGTGCAAATTAACTAGTATGTTGTTAATTAGAGCCTTGTCCTTAAACTTGCTTATTTACGTCGTCAATACACCGCTTTTGTGGTTAAACAAGATTGGATATAATTATTCTTTTCAAGATAATTGCTACACTTCGTTTTTACTATTGTCAGGATAAAAATAATAGCTTTACTCAGGTAAGCTGTTGAGAAAAAGGAACATGTTTTTTTGTTGCCTGGAAGTAATGATCAGAAAATAGTAGCTGATTTGATGGAACATTTGCTAAAGAACTGAGCAACGATAATGGTATTGGAGATTTTTCCGTCGGTGTCGACTTTGCAGGTTAGTCAAAGTCTGTGAAATGCAGTGCAACATTTACACTGCAAAGGCCTTCAAATGCAGTCTTTTTTTTCTATAAGGCTGCCATATGTGCTAAATTTGGAGGACATGTTTTTTTTCAAAAAATAAAATGCCCTCCGAGGATCTTAAAAAACACACCAAAATGTCCTTCGGTGTGCACACTTAGTTTTATAGGAGATCATAGGTCACTTTTGCCTGTACGACTAAGAAGAGGCCTACATATAAATATTGCTAAAAACAAATTTTTCTTTCATGACGCCAATTGCTTAACCCTAAAGTTTCTGAAAACAGCGCTGACGTATTATTGATTCCTCGACTGCCATTATCAGCTGGTAGATTGGGGTGGCTGAGGGGTTGTTGTCGCTGAGTTTTCTGAGGTTACCGAGGTTTGTCGTGATAGAGTGAGGAGGTTTGGTTGTCGTGGCCTTTGCTAGCTGAGTGCTTGCTTGCTCATACTTATTGCTTGTTATTATTCTTCATTTCCCTTTGTTTATAGCTTAAGGTTTCGTTAATTGAAGGTTTCCATTATTTCTAACAACCGAGTTCAGACGTTAGCACATAGGTGCTCCCTGCACCTGGCTATGGATGATGAGGCGCTCGATGCGTCTGAATATTACAGGGACACGCAGTCTTTCCGGTGATTAAGAAAACGGAAATCGCAATTAGATTCAAATAATAGTTTAGAACCTACTTCCAAGCAACCAGAACAATGCGGTAGAGTTGCTACCGGTTGTTCTTCAAGCCAAAACTGACAGACTTTTAAAAGCATATAACCCGTGTTTCATTGATAATTGTCTTAAAAATGTATCGGTCCAAACAAAGCTTGCTCTCCGTTGAATAATGGCAATCAAATTGTAACCTGCTCCAATGTTCAGCATGTAAAAACTCTCTTAAGCTGTACCACACTTTCAGACGGCACTGAGACAGTCGAGGTTGTAGCTAGTTCCCTTAAACCCGTTGGAGCTAAGGGTGTATACAACCTTCCGTTAGAAATCTCCAGTGAGGAAATTTTACTGGGTCTCGCAGGCCAAAAGCGTAGCTTTGCGAAACGTTTCCGATTTAAATGTAAGGATTCCTCTGAGTTCAGAGTTTCCACATCAGTTTTCCTCCAAATTTCCACTACCGACTTGCCCGCAGAAGTTCGGCTTGGCTACTTGCTTTTCGGCATTAGGCAGTTCATCCCAAAGCCGCTGCGGTGTTTCAATTGTAATCGTTTCGGTCATGCAGCAAGTCATTGCAGAGGTCGGGCACGTTGTTCAAACTGCGGTGGTGAGCATAAATATAGTGAGTGTGAAGCTGATACCGCGAAGTGCCCAAACTGTGGAGGCAATCACTCCGCCAATGATAAAACCTGTCCTCGATATAAACGTGAATCTGAAATACTTAAATTAAAAACTACATCTAACCTGTCCTATGCTGACGCGTGCAAAGAGTTCTCAGAGTCCAGAGCTATCCCGGTTCCGAATTTACAGTCCAAGTCAGATTTTCCTCCCCTCCCAACACCGATTTTAGGACGACCGACAAACACCAGACCCTCTGATAATAGTACCCAGGTTAATCTTCCAATCAATGTTCCATTTGTACAGGATGAGACTGTTGTTACTGAGCAAATGGATTTTTCTAGTCTACTGTTTGGCAATCCAGTCACTTTTCTTGCCTTTCTCGCTAAGGTAATTAAACGAACCGTTCTGGCAACAGACAGAAATGACACAGTCGATGTATGTCAAATCATCACAGAGGCAGCTGGTGGATGTATGGGCTTACCGGTGGATGCCGAACAGTCGAAATTCTTTTCTAGTTAACACTGGCATTTACAGTTTAGCAATGGAATGCCCGATCTATCTTTAAGAAATGGCCTGAGTTTAAGAAGTATTTATCAACGTTGGACAACTTACCAGACGTAATCTGCATTCAGGAATCTCATCTTACACCGAAATACCGGCCTTCTCTGCCACAATATTGTCTAATCCGCAAAGATCGACCTCCTTCCAGGGGAAAAAGTGGGGGATTACTCGTTTGTGTAAAATCATCCTTAGACTTTTTGGAAATCGATGTGATCCTTCCAGCCGGCAATAATCTTGAGGTCTTAGGTGTTAGCATTCATGGTTTTTCCATATTTAACATCTATAATCCCCTTCCAACATTTTACAATCCACAACTTTCTACTTCTTATCAACCTTTACTAAAGTAATTCTATGTGGTGATTTTAACGCTCATCACGAAATATGGGCAGTAAGTGCACAAACGGTAACGGCAAGGCTATGGTAGATATCATCGACAAACACGATTTTGTTGTCCTAAATACCGCAACACCTATGCATTTCTCACCCACAGGACAAAATATGTGGAGTCTCTTAGATCTTGTCTTTGTATCCTATTCCTCTGCTTCAAACTGCGTCACCACGGTTGCGTCACCACGGTTGCAAACGAGTTTTTGGGCAGTGACCATTCTATCGTCCTCACCGCTGTTAAAGCGACCACCACGCCACAACAAAATGACATCCCAAAATGGAATTTCTCCAAAGCCGATTGGCGAAAATTCTGCGCTTATTGTGATCAAACACTGAATTCATTCTCAATCTCTTTAGATTATTTTTACTGTCTGTTTGAAACCAGTGTTCGTGAGGCCGCACTGGACGCCATCCCTCATTCCAAAAAGTCTCATAAAATTCCTGTACGTTGGTGGAATAAACAGTGTGACATTGCAGTCAATCACAAAAAACATGCTTTTAATAGAATGAAGCGCACCAGATTGCAGTGTGATATTATTATTTTCAAGAGATGCAGAGCCAAGGCTAGGAGTTTCATTCTCGAGGCCAAAACATCTTCTTGGCAACAATACTGCACTTCACTCTCGTCCAACTCCAATCGCTCACGTTTGGCAAGTAATCAAAAGCTTTTTAGGACAACGTTCCTCTCATCACATTCCTACGTAAGTTGCGAATGGTATCTCGGGCAAAAATAACCAACACAAGGCAAACATTCTGGCAAACCAGTTCGTTCTCCCCAGCAGTTCTTCAAACTACACTCCGCATACTGGTCTTTACTTAAAACTGCTTACCTCTGGCATTACCGGTCGCATGTTTCAGTTCATCCGTTCTTTTCTTTCAAATCGCACTTTTCAAGTTAGCGTTGGCTCTACTCTGTCAATGATTAAACTCCTGGAAAATGGGACCCCACAAGGCAGTGTCCTTAGCCCAGTACTTTTCTCCTTGATGATCAATGATCTGCCAAACGCCATCACCTCTCCTGCATTGTACGCAGATGCCTTTTGTTTCTGGGAACATGGATCGGATATAACACTCCTAATTTCCTAAATCAACGATCTTTGACCAAAGTGTGCAAATGGTGTGATGAAAATGGTTTTAAAATTTCTGGTGCAAAATCTGCTGAGATATTATTTACAAAAAAACACAAACCACAACCGATTACTTTGCTTCTACAGGGCAATGCCGAGCTTACCCTGAAAACTGAGTATAAATACTTAAGACTAACATTCCAGAGAAACGGCACATACGCATTGCACATGCAAAAAGTTGCAGCTAAATGCCGGGCTCGCCTGAATGTCATTCGTATATCAAAAGGCACTTCTTGGGGTGCGGCCCACTACTTACAATCTGCAGGTCGCTAGTTAGATCTGTGATAGAATACGGCATGGAAGCATATTTTTTCTCCTCTCCCAATATGTTAAACCCTTCATTTAAGATACAAAATGATGCACTGCGTTTGTGCCTTGGAGCCATGCCTAGCACTCCAGTAGTGTCTCCAGAACGCATGCACAGAAATGCCGTTGTTCATCAGGCACAGGTTGCTATGTCTAAAATATGAAGCCCACCTTTTGAAATTCAGTGATCATCCCTGCTTGTCATTAATCAAAGACTGCTGGCAAGAGGGTTTCCCAGATACATCCGATTTCTGTTCTTTCAACTTGTTCACGAAGACTGAGTTCAGTCAAAACAATTTCACTGGTGACACACTTCAAATCTCTAATCTTCCTACGTGGGTACTCCGAAAACCTGTTGTCGATCTCACTCTCCTACATTTCGTTCATCAAACTCGGTCTGTTTTCATTGCACCTGTTTTTGCATCGCATTTACACAACATGTATGATCAGTTTTTCCGCATCTGCACAGATGGATCCAAAACACTTACAAAAGCAGGTTGCGGCATTTACATTGCAGATAAGAACTTAAAATATTCAATTGCAATTAACCCATTTTCCACTTCCGTCACATCCGAACTTTTCACCGTTCTTCAAGCCTTGTACCTCATCTACTCGCTGAAAACACGCAGAGCTGTCATTGTTGCGAGCAGCCTCAGCTCATTGCAAGCCATCACAAATTGGAACTGGAAAAAACATAGTTTTGTTACGAGATTAAGTTCCTTTGTGTTCCTGCTCATCAAACTATTCCTGGCAATGAATTGGCTGATCAATTGGCAAAACTCTCCACTGCAGAACCCTCAGCTGACACACTCCCAGACGTTCTCTATAAACATGTCACTACTCGGCTTAATGTTTCCGATATGTTTCCCGTACTTTCCGAACTTTGTTTCAAATTGTGGGAATACCATTATGTCACTAACAGGAAGGGCAATGCTTACAAAACCATTTTTCCAATCTTATCCAAACCATCGCTGGTACACAACCGCCAACACTCCCCCACTATATTTGGATTATCTACAGGTCACTGTCGGCTTAACCATCATCTTTTCCGTATTGGACTCCATCCCGACGGGCTGTGTGATTACTGCACAGTCCCAGAAACTGTAGACCATTTCCTCACAACTTGCTCCACGTTTCATGAAGCACGCGAACGTCTAAAACAAGCCATCGCTGACCTGAGACTTGACTTTGACACAACACACATCCCCCAACACACATGTGCTGCAAAACCTGTCGAAACCTCCATCTAAGCCACAGGAAAACGCATACAGACGTCTATTAACCATGACCTGGCACTACAAGACCTTGCTCTCAAAAAGTGCCATTACTCTCACAAATAATAATAATAATAACAAAATTTGGTAGAAACCTTGTACGACGCTATCGTCGTTTCTGTTCGTTGGCCATTGCATTGCATGATGCGTTATTCGGTAGTATTGTTAAACCCGCTGAGAATATATCAAAATCTCACCCCCAATTGTAAGCGGATAGCTACTAAATCTAGACAGTAAAGCCAGGCCTTTAAGTGCTTAATGAAAGAAGAAATCCCGAAACGCTTTGTCGAGGGCATCATTGAACCATCCGTGTCACCTTGGCGAGCTCAGGTTGTAGTCATCAAGAGCGAAACCCATATGAGGCGAATGGTAATAGATTATTCCCGCACACCTATGCGCGACCGTTTGAAGCACGTCCCCGATTGCGGATTGAGTAATGTAGTGGTGGATTAATGCGTTATAGACAACTTTCAATACAGATTGTGTTTTGTAATTGTTACTTTTGTAAAGAACTCCACAAGCTCTTGATAATTGAGTTTTCACCTTTTTGTAGGCTACATGAGGTTTCCAGCTTAGATAAGTGTCAAGGAGAACTAAGTATTTCAGGTTGTCGTTGGGGAAAATGCTGTGGATGTTCATAATAACATCAAATGAAGTAGGATTGTGTTTTTGAGAATAATATAAAAATAACATTTGCAAGTCGGTAGGCATATCATCACGAGTGTAATCTTGGAGTTTTCTCGTATACAGTAATATCCATTAGTTCGTTTTATTACACTTATATTGGTTGAAAGCGTTGAAAGCGACCAATACTAACATAACTATCGGAAAATAACTAATCGGACGAACTCCATTTTAAAGAGGAAAAGCTTCAGTTTCCTTGAAGATACTAAAAATGATCCAACAATCATAGCACTGCTACCACTGAATCATCACATTGACTTTCGCTGCGATTAAGAATATTAATAAAAAGTTATGATTAAGTTTAGCCTATTTATTTTTCACCAGGAACTGTCACAACTCCCTCCCACTCTATATGTTATTGTTAGCAAAATTGCCTTGAAACAAGCGTCTTCGGTCGAACATTGCCAAAGTATTGTTTCCTAGGCAAAATATGTCTTAGTCCATTATCCTGTGTTTTATAAATTTTGATTCGTAACTTGAGTAAAACAGTGAAACCAAGTGTCTTCTATTGAAAAAATACGTAGAAAATGACTGTTGCGAGATGATTTACGTAGCAATTAATGGCTAGTAAAATCAATTACAGTTAGCGGTAAGTTGTACAACGTGCTTATCATGTTTTTCAGTCACTTCGAGCGTCTTATTGTGCTTGTGGATATGCACTGTGCTCATCTCACTAATGACAGAGTATACCAGTACATTAGGCTAGGAAAGGGATAACTTAGACTAGCAAGTAAGTCAAACCACCCCTATTTTGGCTAAACTAACAGTTCCAAAAAAATCATTTTCGCCACCTTTAGTTTGAGGCTCGCTAAGAAGTCCTTCTTCTGATGTGGAGATAAGGCCGAAATTTGGATTGCGTAGAAAGTGACTGGGTGAAATGCCTTTCTCCCAGTTACTGTGACTGACATGAGCAAATGCGATTCCACATCCAGGAACTTTTCATCGACTTTCAAAGCGATGATGAAACCCGTGGCATATTTTATTAACATGGATGTTCAAACTTTTGGATCAAATGCAGTGAGCGTTTCCGGAAGTTTCGAGAAAAGTGAAGCTATTATTATTATTACTGGAGTTCCCCACGACGTATGTTGCTGAGCAAGTCTTCAACCAAATATTGCACATGCGTAATAAATACCGCAATCGTCTTGACATGAGCAAGACTGGTGGATACGCCATACGACTTAAGCTGACCAACTCACAACCTGCATTGAAAAACTTACAGATAAAAATCCAGGGACAAGGTTCGCAGTGGTTGGAACCTGCAACTGTTTGTGGAAATGAATAACATTTTTTCTACAAACGCAAATGCATTCGTTTTGATTGTTCGTTTTTTGTGCTGTCTAGATTGCCCGTTTATTTCATTTGCATTGAAATATTTTCAAATTAAAATCATATTTCATCCAACACTAAAATCATAAGTGGGGGGAGATTTTTAAGCAAAATTCCTGTAGGGAGGCGATTGAACAAAAAAGGTTGAAGACCACTGGTCTACATAAACTAATATGATAAGAAAAATGCACTAATTCAGCCCTGAAAACATCCTGCTTTCAACGACGAGCTTAGCTGTTGTCAAAATTACTATAGCGGTGGACAACTATTCGTCACGGCCGACACGCTTCACCACTAAAGGTGAATAGACCGGAGCTAAATCTGTGTGATTTAGATAAATCGGCTCTAAATCGAAGAATCAAATCTGTTCCGATTTCGATAAATCTGTTCGTATTTAGTTAAATCTGTTCCGATTTAGCTAAATCTGTCCGGTTTAGGAGTTTTTTAGCTAAATGTGTTCGATAGATTTTTTTTACCAACGGTGCCCCATAAATACTGTGGCAGATCTTATCGTATCGATCCGAATCACAGCGCAAATCTTTGATTCGAAGTAACACTAAGCGTCGACCTACACTCCAGTAGATTGAGTGACGCATGTTCAATCCAGGAGTTTGTTTTTTGCACTAATGAATGCGACCAAACACACAGTCGTTTAAACAGCTTTCAGTAGGTTTTAGTCGTTTGCAATTCAAGTCAGAATTGCTGATGCATCCATACATACATACATGTATAAGGTGGGATTTTCATATGTTGCAAAGGTCGATCATTTTTGTACTCGTATGATGCCGTGAGCGAAAATTCATAAACTTACATTCCGGAGGTTTTTCTGCATACACATTTGGACAATCAAATTTCACGATGCATATTGCAGCACACAGAAAGTCAATAATGTAACCACACAATCGATCCAGGTCATGCACCAGAGGAGTGGTCACCGGATCAGCTTGGTGGCAAGGCTCACCACCGTCTTTACATTGCACCTTTAACGCGATTTCTGGACGTACAGCTTCTTTGGCACCGTGAGGCACCAACTGTATCGCAGAGCTTATCAAACAGTTGATCATCGCAACCAGCCTTCACAGAAGCTCAAAGCTGATCTGGGAGACGGTGAATTCTAACATCAGTTTGTACTGACATCTTCATATAAGCCAAGTGACGTGTGCACAGTAAGTATGCGACAACTAACGCGTTTCAAATGACAATGAGAATGGCACAGGAAAGACGGCCAAAGCAATCATTTAATCAATCCCTGCTTATATTTAGTAACTGCCAATTTTGCAATAGTACAGGTGAGGCACAAAACATGAGTTCAAAAACAGAAAATGTGCTCAGTTAAATTAAGCGATTCAAAAACATTTTACAAACTACATGTTACTCACATAAAGGGTCAATATACAGCAAGCAGTTATGATTTCACTTGAGAGAAAACATGCGCAATGATAAAGATTAAGCCTGTTAGAAGCATAATCCCATACAACAGGTCATACATATTACAATATTTTTGGCCATAATCAGTTATAACACGTTTATGATGAAAATCTTCTGATACTTGTTGCCTTGTGGCATGATCATGCATGCTGCGCAGGTTCGAAAAAAATCACCAAAAGAAGAGAGCTGGAAACTGGCATTACACTTGCGCATGCGCATAAACTTTGCCGAATCAAATTGGTAGAAATCACAAACCTTAAGCATTTTTAATTAAATTAAACTTGTTATTTGCACTTGATCTTGTATTGGTGAAAGTCATGTATTAAAAATTCGGTTTTGTAGCTCTTGCGACACATAGCCCACAAGCAAGGAATGAGGCGGTTTTCCGGAACTGAGATTGCCATGCAGAGACGCGCCTTCTTGTCCATAACCGGTGCCTAATCGGTGCCAAATCGTTTCGCGTTCCCACGCGAACACCTGCAGTCATATGCTGTCACATGATGATGCTGCGCTGTTGTTGTCCAAGTTTCCGTCCACCTCACTTCACAGCAGTGGTTTGCAACCTGTATGGGCAGGTGTCGTGCACTCGCCTGCGAATTTTACTAAACACTATCTGCAGAAAGCCAGGCTTTAATTCACTAAGGACACCGCTCAATCATGGAGCTGAACAAGCGAGCAAT
>Ga0210059_1003362_pt1 | contig 25545 bp, 20 predicted proteins | sample Ectturendosymbi2_FD_188042 | JGI IMG/M metagenome (GOLD analysis project Ga0210059, IMG submission 188042) | Ecteinascidia turbinata endosymbiont from Florida, USA - Sample 2 (SPAdes) (version 2) | ecosystem: Host-associated > Tunicates > Ascidians > Unclassified | place: Key West, Florida... | reverse complement strand
TCCAGAAAAGAAAAAATAATGTCGTGATCCCGGAAATAAACTGAAGCTTGTGGTTTCATGCGCCATTTTGTATTGAAAAAAATTCTTTTCGCAACTTAAAGTTTTCTTTTGGTTTTTGTGCGTTTTTGAGTTCTTTTGTCGCCCGCGCGAATAAAATACTTGTGCAGTGAGAAATTGCTAATGCCGCCGGCTCTGATTGATGTGTTTACTTTAGTTTGATAGTCCATTCTCTCATGTCGTCAATTCAGCTGTTAGATCGCAGTGTGGGACGACTTTTCCCCTGGGTCTTTCATGCGCCTAAAGTCTTTTTGGGGACTGCTGCTCGTTTATCGGGGTCAGGGGCTCTTATCGTGTTCGGGGGTCAAAAAAGTTAACGTTAAAATACGACGTAATATGTGTCAACTGTGAACTTTTTACACAACACTTTCTACACTTAACAAGTGAAATGAAAAATACTGATAATTTTTAAGCATTTAAATGAGACCTCCAGTGTGGACAATGTTTCAGTCAAATCACACAAAATAAAATCCATCACTTTTCCTTTTAATCCCATGAATATTTTGCAGTTTTGTAAAGTTTTTTAAAGAATGTTGAATCACTTTGACCCGCTTGCACGAAATGTTTCAAAATTTTGCACCAGCTTTAAATGGACTAGAAACGGACAAAACTAGAATTTTTTTTCTTGCGTTCGAGGCATTGTGACTGCATCAAGGAAAAATAACCCCACTTTAGTGTAACGAGTCATAAAGCTGAATGTAGAAGGCGAAGCGTAATCTTTTGCAATTTGCTGAAGCATTCAATGATGTAGCAAGTTGCAAAATATTTTGCACATCTTTCATGTGTCATCATTTTACAATGAATTGCAGTTGTTTAAAACAAACAAAAATTTTAATATTGGTCAAACGGTTTAGTTTCTTCAATAGCAGCTTTTTTCCCACGTACATACTCCTCAAATGACTCAATGGTTTCCCATTCAGTTATTTGCAACTGGAGCATCTACTCAAAGCATTTCAAATCGGAAAATAAAGTGGTCCATTGATCTAGATATGCAACAAAACATTTGTGCAAGAGAGATACATCTGACATTAATTTTTAACATTCACGGTCATTGACTTTTTCTCTGAGATTTCTTGCCACTGATTCAACTTCGCTTGATATGCACATTTGATTCTCTATTTAGAATCGTTGACGTAGCAGTGACGACAGATGATTTTGCTCATTAAAAGTAGCCACAAATGGTTTCAAATGTCTTAATTGTATTACATTGAATTCGGTCAGAGAAGTCGTTTCAGAACAACAGAAAGCTTGTCGATGGCTATATCACTTTATCCTAGCTTGCCAAGCATGCTTCAAATATATTCAGCTTTACAATCATAGCTCATAGTTCATGTCCACCTGAATAGCAGTGAGAAAGAAGTTTTTGTTTCCATATGCAAAAAGGCACAACAGTCCTTTCACTCCTTTGTGCGCACTGTGCAAATGCAAACGCACTTATTGCAGATTCAAATTTCAAATTCAGATTCAAATTCATTTTGTTATTTTCTGAAAAAGGGATACTTCTGATATAGTTTTTCATTAAACTACCATTTTCTTTTTGGCTTTACTGACCAGGTACCAATACCAGAAACTACTGAACTAAGCTATATGTACAATACACTGTTTCACCATATCACGGATCATCAGCAAAGCTAGTACAGTAAAATAGAGTCGGCACTCCAGTGCTTAAGTGGTTGAGATGCTGAAAAAAGATTTACCACTGTTACGTAACGATTTTGGGCAAGCATTCCCGCCTTCCAAGGAGAAAAATTAACTCAACTAAAACTTTGGTTGATTTGACAACTAGGAGGACCTCCCATAAACTAGACCACGCCATCAGCTCGTATCTTGTTGGAGTTGAATAGGGACAGCCAGGGCCGGATTAAGGTAGCGCGGGGCCTGTAGCATTTCAAGAGTGCGGGGCCCTAAGTTAAAAAAGCACATCAACACCTGCTAAATCATAAGGCGTGTGGGCAAGGCATCCATATTACCAGCTTTACTCTCTGCATGCTCTATCCAGTTCGCATCGTGACATGACACTCTGTGCATGTGCTGACCGCCAGTGTTGCCAGATAGTTGTGATCTAAATCTGCTAAATGGTGTCTCAAAAAACTGCTAGATTCGGCTAAAAGTCTTGTCACAAAATTCCGGCTAAAATCTGCTAAAAGCAGTGAAATTATGTTACAAAATCTGTTATTTTTGAGATGCGATTGAAAGAAACCTATAAACTTATACAATATATTAATTTTTCGTCTTACACTCGCTCTCAATGAGCATGGGATGAAAATGACGGTCTTGGCCACCACACTTTTCGGCCAAAATTTTCTTCAGTCAACATTTTGAGCAACGTAACTGCAGCTTACCTCGTTTTTGCATGACAACAGTTTTTGGGCAACTCTTTCAAATGGTTGCATGTTTTTAAACAGTAGAACAATGCTCAGCGATAAACAATCTGAGCATAGCTTCGGCCCTACAACTTTCTAAGTCCGGTCTTTGTAACTTAAAAACTTTGTGCTACATCAGGCGGCATGCAAAAAGTTCTTTAATCTCATATAAGTTCTTTTGCTAACAGTTATGCCGTTTAAGCTGACAATGTTTCGCTATGATTGCACTATTGCAAACTTCGCAAAAGGTTTTTTTTGAACAGCAGGATAGGCAGTAGGCACTGAGCCAACTTGTAAGTTCTGAATCTTGCAACCATATATGTCAAAACTTTTGGCAGCTTTGGTTTACCAGGACGTTTTTTACCCTACATTACTACTTACTAGTGCAACTGAAGCACTTGGAAATATCGTGCCGCGGGATAAAAACATATTCTACCAATGTTGTTTTTTTACCTAACGCCACTAAACACACAAGCAAATGATTGGCTTGGCTACACCAAGCCATCTAATTACTTGTTATTATAATACAATTATCTGCTTGAAGCAGCTTCGTTACATCATAATAAAAATTCCAAATAATTGCAAGCAGCTGGTTGTACTTTATCCTGGTGTTACCCAATTAAAGACGTCATAAAGAAGAGAAGTATAGTTTTTGATGAAGATGTAAAAGTTTCCATCTTGAAAAACTGTTGAAACAGGTTTTTGGTCATGAATTTGTTACCTGCCAAACGGTTGGTAAAATCCTGCTAGAAAATCACCTAACTGATAAATTGAAATTTTCAGCTAATATTGAGAATATCCTGCAAGATTTTGTAGCAAATCAGCTAAAATGCAACACTGCTGACCGCAATCATATGCTTTTTGTTACGTAACTGTACAAAAAGATTCAAGCAAGAGCTTCTTGACACAGACAGCGTTCAATCGAAAATCTTTGCTTACTACGTATGGCAAATATAGCAAAATACTGACTTCTTAGACTGAAAAAATTCTTAAATATACTGTGATGTAATAAATAAGATTTATTACAGAAGACCGCGGGGCCTCCAAAAGCGCGGGCCCGTAGTAATTGCTACATTTGCTACTATTGTTAATCCGGCACTGGGGACAGCTTAACGTATGTAAAGGCAGTGTAATATAGCCATGAAAACAAGAAATGAAAAAAGGAAGACACTTTGACATTTTGAATGTCCTCCGAAGACAATTCATTTTTCATGAAAAAGGAGGGCGTATGGTAGACCTACGATTCAGCAGGCCCGCAACCAGAGGGGAGGCAATCGGGCAATTGCCACACCCGAAATTATCAAAAACGTAAGTACTTGTTAGATACAGCAACAAGTTTACATCATTTTGCCCCCCCCGTAATAGATCAGTTGGTTGCGGCCCTGCGATTCAATATAAAATTTTGTCAGAATACGAACACAGTACACATTTAATTTAAATATCGTCTGAAAGAGCTATGCGACATGCTCAGAAGCGTTTTGCTTCTGCCGGTATTTTACTTTTAAATCTGGAATGTTACAAGTGCGCGAGAATGAGATTTCACTGCGCAAATGGTCTGGTGTTTTTGTGCAGTTGATCGCCTCAGATGGAACACTGTACACCATCCAGTAGGCCTACAGATCGTTGTTTCATGCTTCGTGCAGTTTTGTTTCATGCACAGAACCAGAGACAAAGTTTTAGGGGGACATTATCCTAGGATTACCTACAGACACAGTGTACAAATTTACTATGCAAATTTAATTATGATATTATCCCCCCATTTTGACAACATTACAAAAAGATCGTACTGCGGTTGAGTGAACATGGTTACGTGAACGAAACACAAACAATAATATGATATTTTGCGATATTTTACACAATGAGACGTGGATGTGTATGTTACTTTTTAATGATTTTTATAAATCATCACTTGTTTGTCCATTTTAATATTTTTTTATATTTGTTTTCCATTATAGTTGTTAAGAGAGACCTGACGTCCTTGTTTACCCTGCTTTTTACTCAATATTCACAGTATTTCAACACCACCGTGGTTACACTTTCGTTCTCGTGTGGCATTTTTTCGCATGTGTCTACCGTTTGCCCTCGTGAAAATTTGCTGCTTACCTTTCATCAAACATGGGCATTGCTGGTACTAGCAGTTGAGCAGAAACCGCAGTTTTTAGTGTTTACAATTGGTTTGTTCTGAAACATATGCAGCTAGCACTTGACTCGCTGGACCAATCACAGGTAAGTTATGAGCAATATGGTTTGTTAGTTGATTTTTTCAACTTCATGGACAACCAAAGAATTTGCTACAAGTCTCTGAAATGTTTCGTAATGAAACTCTTTGAAAAAAAATTGATACATAGCTTTTGCCTAAAATTTCCAAGTTAATTACACAATTTTTTCTCACTTCATGCAGATGCTTCACTCTCTGCGACCATGTCAATGCTACACAGAAATTCGGGGAAACCAAGAAAAATTTCTGCCAGATTTTCTAAATCAAGATCTTATTCAAGCATTGAATGGAAGGGTAGGGGAGATGAGGACCAGTGAGCCAATTTTCGCGTTTCAGGTCAAACGTCACAAAGTTTAACAAGCAAAGGTCAAATTTAGAGTGAATATCATTTATTATCTCTCCGTCTACCCACAAACAAAAAATCAGCAGGATTTATTTTTAGAAGTCGATGAAAATTTGATTGCAGAAAGTTTTTTTGGCTCATTAGTCCCACATGTGTGGGATCAATTAACAACTGGTGTGGGACCTTTGAACCATCTCTAGGAATCCTGTCATATTCAGGTGCGATACGGCGAATTCTTCCTAAAGCAAAGATTTCAACAAACAGTTAGGTTTCTGGTTGCACCGCCATTTATAAAATGTAACGATATGGGAGCGAAAGAACGTAAGCAACGAAATGAAGTGGGTTACGATGTAGCTACCAAAATACGAATTAAACTGCCACCCTGGATTGGTTGCCAAAAAGTGCAACCGTTTGTCAGTTTTAAGCACCTTCGAATGCCATACTGAGATAAATCGGCATCAAATCTCGAAACACCGGAATGCAGGCCCGTAGCCAGCTTTTTAGGGTTTGATGGTGGCAAAAAAAACATTTTAAGGGAACAATTTTGTTTCCTGGGCACAACAAAATTTTGGGGGGCACTGGCCCGAATACCCACCCCGTGGTTACAGGCCTGCCGGAAATGCGCTTTGTGGCTGCTGCAAACAGGGCCGGCCTCAAGCCGATGCAACCGATGCAGCCGCATTGGGCCCCGCGCCTCTGGAGCCCCGCGCCATGGTGTTTTGGTGGATTGTTCATTTTTGCCAGATGCACCTTGCGCTTGAGAATTCAGTACAACTGCCAGATAAATTTCATTGTTAACAAAGAACGCTCTCGTCAGACCCAGTGAATTTCCTCTGGAACGTTAGCAAAAGTGCTCAATTCTCGTGTTGGTGCTTTACTATATATTTGCGCTCTACCACGATCGTAACACGGTTGACTGAACACGATGACGTCAGAAAATCACTGCTCAGAGGGGCCCCTCGCCTAGAAATGATGACTCTTGAAAGTTCACTAACAATTTCTGATGTTTTAACGGAGGGAATAGCTCCCCTGCTTGGAAACACAAATCCATTTCTAATTTTGTCAGGTCGTATCACAAGTTTTACTTCAAAGCCACCATCATCATCAAGTCCGCTTAGCACCAATTCTGCAAACATTTTGAACACACTGGCGATATTGCCGCCAAAGACAATGCTGAAGTTCTCGTTCTGGGCTGGAAGGACAAAGGTGTGGTGACTGCTTTTTCCACGAAACACGATGATTAGAAGACGAGAAAAACGTGGTGGCTGGTAATGTAGCATGTCAGGAAACCCATGTGCATTGTAGACTATACAATAAGCGCATGTCCGTGGTCGATCTGTTTGATGAGATTATCACCTAATAACCATTCACCAGAAAAGCGCTTTGAAGCTGACTGAAAACATTTTTTTTCTACTTCGTGGAACTCAGTGCCTACGACACATTCGCCTTGTACAATGCGAAGGGCAGCCAGGGAACGATCGAGACCTTCCCTAAATTCTTGCTGGAAGTCGCTCAGCAGCTGTGTTGTCGACGGGCGAAGCTAATTTTGTCGACTTGCAACCTGCCACTTCCAAGAAACCACGCAGCGACCATGTAGACAGAATGCGAGGTCATAGGCGTAGCTATCGGGGTCAAAGGGGACAGGCACCCCAGATTTTTGGAATATATTGTCATTTTGTGCTTTGAGAGGCGGTATCCCAAACAAAATAGTGCTTTTCGCCTAAAATCAAACATTCTGCCCCCAAAAATGTTTGTGCTGGCTCATTTAAAAATGAATATTCATGAAAAATTTATGTCAGGATTATTCATGAAACTTAGTTTTATTCATCCATTCAGATTTCGTGGTGATAACGCAAGAGTCTTCCAACAAATTTCCATGAATCTCAATATGACGGTTGGTCAAGCCGCATGCCGACTGTTGTGTCGATATACTCAATGCACGCTGGCTGCCTCTTGCGTTTGCTGAATTGTACGGATTGTTACGAGTGAATCAGGCTAAAGAACGTGTGACTGTTCGTGTTTAAAATGCATCTGGTCAATGGCATAACTAACGGGGGCAGGGGTGGGAACCGCCCTCCCCTGCCAAGCTGAATGTGAAAACCTGGCCCTCGCCTAGCTTGTATTTTGGTATTTACTATTCGTTTGGTTTTCAGGAAGTTGTTGTTTTTTGCGTTTTTTGGAGTGTCTTCCGGTGATTTCGGGTTTTGGTATAGCCATCCACATCCGGATTCACTATTATTTCTCAATTTTTTTAGTGTTGGGCTGGCCAGCGGGCTCCCTTCAGCTAAGTTCCCCCTGACTCTTGCAGACAAGAGCTATATGTTTAGGGCTAACAGCAGTATCCTAAACAAAACATGGTTGCTTCTGAACAAATACAGTAGTTTTTTCAGTGTTTCTATTAGGTAAAGCTCGATTGGTATTTTTGGATGTGATTCTTTCGATCTTTCCATTTTGATTTTCTTTCAGAAAGTCATTCAGAAATCAGATTGCTATTGAGCGCTTGCGCAAGTTTGTGCTGCTCCCATGCTAAGTAAATTAGAGAAGAACTTAATGAGGTTGAATAGCAAGCAAAAGTCACTTTGCCAATTGACAACCACAGAACTCTTCCCCAAAGAGAAAAAAAATAGGAAAACATAAAGAAAATTACAAAAGCTCGTTTGGGTCTTATGCCTCAGATTAGTGGTTCTTATATGCCTCAGATTAGTGCACGGTTCTCAGCCCATCAAATTGAAATATAGAACACTACAAATCAGTGGAGATTTTATCAAATTTTCAGAATGTCAAGTCCCCCTGCGCAAATGTATTACCCCCTATTGAAGACTTTCTGGCGAGGGTTCTGATTTGAACCTCACATCATTTCGCGCAACGGTTTCATTGCGTTCGATTCTTTGCAGTCTGAAAAAGTAACAAACACGCGAATCGTGAACCTAGCTGTTCAACCAGTTGGGTGCGTTTTACGTGACGTGTTTTGCTCGTGTGTGTGAGATTTTTACAGCCGTGGTAAGCGATCCGCAACGTGGTCCCCACGTTGTGCTTTAACGTCTTTATGCCGCCATGTATATGTGCAGCGTGGTTGGTTTTTATGACCACAGACAAGAAAAGACAGATGTGAAACTTACAAAAATGTAAGCCATGTGTTTTTTCAAATAATTCAACCGTGGCGTTTTTGGTTGGTTCACCTCTGGACATTAATAATCCTGTTCCCGCCGGCCAAGCACAGTTTCCACAATCCCGTGTCATTGAACGTTTTGCGTCGAAGGTAGCAACAAGCGCAGCGATCGTGGGGCACTCTAGTAATGATCTACAATTTTTTATTGACCGTACTTTATACCGCCAATATCGTCATTTTCGGCTTTCGCACATTGATTAACGCTTTTCCTGTTTTTCCTCGTAAAAATGGGAGAGGAGGCCTCACAAGTGGATTAGCCTAGGGCCTCAAATTAGCTAAATCCGGCCCTGATTGATGTACTTTCAATAGAAAGGTACTAACTGAAAAACAGATTTAGATGATTTCGTTGATGAATTTGACAGTTGACGTGATAATCGAAGGATTAAGATACACTGAGGTGATGACTAGGGAAAGTTTTTGTTGCAGTGAAAAAGTGAGAAAGTTGCATTTATTTTCAACGAAAGTTGCATTTATGCGCAGTAAGTTGCATTTTTGCGCACATTTGACTGCGAAAGACCTGACACAACCTATTTTCGTTTGCGCGGATTTGGCCAAAAGCCAAGATTTTCCGCACTTCCACCTCTAATTGAGTTCGGGCACTGTCGTACTTGGGTGGGGTTGTAAAACTTCTAGTTTGGAAACCAACTGTATTGTCATCGGATAAACAACATTGAGACACAGCTAATCCGTCATATAGCTCTTTTTCATGCAATCAAAGAGGATAGAACTAAACTGAAATAGTTTCATAGTATTTTGTTTTAATTACACTTGCATTTTGCGCAATACTTGATAAAAATTGCAGTAAAAAGTTGCACGCAAAAATCGAAAAAGTTGCAAAAAGTTGCAGTAAAAAATTCCTGGAAACAGCTCGAAACATTGAACTACATATATTTTGAGTATTTAGGAAGTTGTTGGAAGCTGTAAAAAATAGTTGCAAAAGTTGCAAAAACTTGCCCTAGTGATGACGATATAAAATTCTAACGTAGACTGTGCAGGGAGCTGTGTGGGAACTATATTGCTCATTGTTTATTTGTATGAATCTTTTTAGGTTCAGAGATAGTGCGTGCTTCGCTTATGAGAAGACAGTCATAAATCAACGCAGGGTTCAAAAGTCAGCTTTTGAGGATAAGTCAGAGGAGATTCAGTGAGAATATTAAAATGAACGATCTTGTTGGGAATATTCTGCAAACTAAGTTTTACACCTGCCGTTACATCTTCCTATCAGGTACACGCTGTGGCAGTCCCCTTCTAAAGAAGAAGACCACTACACATTTAGGACAATTCCGCGAGAGCACTGGTTAATAGGAAGTGTCCATGGCACGCCCAAGTTAACAATTAAGAGACTTAGACCCGCCGGTTTCGCTCGACCCGCTCAGTTTATCACAACAAATTTGTATTCACTCATGGTTGTATTAGTATAACTGTAAGCACTGCGATATTCATCACAACAGGGGTTTATAATATACCTCCACATACACATGCATTATTACAAGTGACAGGGGTTAATGCATATTATATTCTTTCACAGGAGAGAGAAGCCCAAGTTGTCAGTACCCTTATGGCCAATAAACCATAAATCTGTTTTAGTTAATCTAATCCATTGATAGGTCTTTGAACTAAGCCAGTTTGGTAAGGTCCGTGATCGGTTTAGGTGTTAAGTCTTGATCTAACCTATCAGACTACCTGTAGGTTAGATGCTACTCCGAAGACAACCGTGAGCAAGACTTGATTGAACATATCAATTCCGCTCTTTATATACACGCGACATGTGACAAATCTCGAGCAGTACACAGTGCAATAGCGACACTAGTGGTCAACCACAGATTACATGAATTTCGAATCGGTATTTGACTACAATATTTGTATGTGTTTTCATCACTAATTCTATTTGCAATTTGAAGTTATTTTTTTAATGTGATAGTTTTCTATACTGTTTTAAGTTACTCTCTCCAAAAGGTGACTCACAATAAATGTGCAAAGTACACATTCACAGTACATCAAATGGGTACGCATGACTAAGTTCTAAAGAGTTAATGTCTCGTTGTTTAGTTTCCAGCTTTGTTTGGCTTGTCGAGAATTCGTCGGTAAACTTCTGAGTCGCTTTCTTCAGTTATCTTTCTTCAATAATCGAAGTCTTCTTTCGTTGTTATTTCAGGATCACAAGACGTTCTATGTTGAGGAGCCAAGACGAACTCAACAACGCCCTAAACGCCGATGCACACCTATCTGCAACGCTGCTATGCCACCTTAGGTGCAACTGATGCCAAAACCTCGCTGCTGTTAACTGCATTGAATAGTCCTCACCCTATCCACGCCCCATATGGGCATGACACTCATAATAGTACGTAGTTGCATAACACTGTTATGGTTACACCACAATCACAAAATCTCCATAAGCGACCACAAAAACGGATTTATAGTCAGTTGTCGCCAATCCGTTGGCAGATGGTTTATGTTTTATGTGCTTTGTAGTAAGAATATTTTGATGAAACCAGTTGGCTATCAACAGCCTACTTGTCTCTGTGTCAAGATGGAATTCGTGGTTGGAACAATTTCGCTTTCATGTGAATTATATTCACTTTCGTAGAGCTGTTTTCGTTCATGTGGGGTTGGCACAACTGTGTACGGGAAATGGTGTTTCGTTTTACATGTGTAGTGCTGTGGAAGTTCCATGGTTAGCACAGAATATTCGACAAAGCAAGACACGTGTGTGATTGCATCTACAGTGGCGTTTAGGTGTCTCTGGTGAATAATAACGCTAATATTTAACGATATTCACAAGCCTGTGTTGGGTTTGATAGGGCTAATCATAGCAAATCGATCTTCATTACAACGGAAGATCACCATGCAGGAGAGACATTTATGTTGGCCCCCCTACTTTTTTCCTTGGCTCCGCAGTGCCCCCCCACACTTTTTTCATTCTAGAATCGCCACTGGGTGTGGTTCTGTGCACGATTCCCTTCCTTTGAACAACTCTCAACCATATTCCTGAAATATCTATCGCTTTGTTAATTTGCAAAACAATACGAAGTTAGCCATCTTCTCAAACTTCTTGTGGATATTCGTTTGTTATGCTTGTCACTTTTCTGTAATATTGTTTTAGATGTCCCACTTTTCCCTCTCCAACAGTGTTGCCAACCTTGCGGTTTTCTCGCGAATTTGGGCTTGTTTTTTTGTGAAGTTGCTGTTTTTTTGAAGACTTGCGGGTTGCTTGTTTTAATTGGAATTTGCTTGTTTTTCATAGATTTGTTTTTGTGGATTGCTTTTTTTCAAATTTTATGGCACTTTCTGTTTTAATTGACTGCTGAAGACAAATTGGGGAGTTTTTTGTTAAAAATATGCTCATTTTGGGCTTGTTTTTCGGATGTGCCTCGCTTTTTTTCCATTTCATTTTCCTGCCAATTGTTTATTTTGTTGAATTTTCTTGCCAAACAAATGTTGGGCTTGCTTTTCAAATTAACTTGCTTATTTTTGCAAAATAACCTGGCATCACTGCTCTCCAGTTGCCCACCCGAACCCCAGTACTATACGCATGCTTTCCCCCCTGTATTGTTGTCTCGTTTTACTTACAATATCTGACGTTGATTCGATGCACGTTGTTAACTTTTTTTACTACACGGGAAAGAACTTCAAATCGAAAATGATTTGTGCTAGCAACAGGGCTGGCCGAACGGTTGACCCACATGACCTTTCGCCAACCCTTTTTGTTTCAAATATGTTAGAACACAATCATCAATTTGCTAAACCTCAGGTTTTTACATTTCTTATCAACATGCAATTAACTTTCATGAAACAATGAATCAATCAGCTTGCCTGTGTGAACTTTCCGGAAAGAAGTAACCTCATCAAAACTCCCTGGCATTCAGGCAAGTCACGTTCAATGTTCACTGAATAGCAACACTGTAGAGAAAGAAGCGCTCGTTCGATGTTTGTGACGCAATCGATCAACAGTTTCGTTTGAATGAAATACAACCAGCAAAGAAAGAAATGCCATCAATACATTCGCTAAAATAAGAAGTAAATCAGAAATAAACGGCATACAATCCCCTGTGTGACGTCAGCAGTCCGACTCATCGGAGCGGAAACCATGTTTTCTTTCAAGCAACTTTCCTGGACGTCATTTGCAGTTAGAAAAAGCCACAGTGGAAAGTTTCTGAACACCGGTAGGAATGAAGAGGTTAACAAAGACTTGCTCAGTTTGAGCAAGCGTTTGTTATCTTTTCAAATGGTGTAAAAAAAACGGTGCGGTTGGGTCTCAGGAGTCAGTGAGGCCAACAGACCAACTTGGGCCCAGCTGAGCAACATTCGGCCTAGAAAATCCGAAAGGGATCGATGACAAGTAAGAAGACTCCATCTTTAACTGATACACGAATGATAAACCAGCCACAATGTGAACGGACAAGAAATTGTAAAATAATCATAAGATTAAAAAAAAACAATGTTTGAAACAGCACTGTACAGAAAACAGGTTGTGATTGAAAGACGATCGTGTTTCTGGGTGCACCTCAGTGGCGGTGTAGCCAGCCCAATATTTTTTTGGGGAGCAAAAAAATTTAGGGGGACAAGATTTTTGATTTCAGGCGACCAACAGTATTTTGTTTGGGATATCGCCTCTCAAAACACAGAATTACTAGGTATGCTAAAAATTTGGGGGGCATGGACCCCTGGGACCCCCCTGACTACGCCCATGGACCTCAGAATCAAAGTGCCACAGAGCTCAGCAATGCCGTGATAGGTAAACATAATTTAAACAACTTTCATCCAACATAGGTTTTCTAAACGGCAATCAACGAAACATTACGTGGTGTTCAGATTGCACAGACTAGTTTATAAGATCGAGGAAAATTTCCTCCGCCCGGCTTCTGTCATGCGACTGCAGTGGCACACTCCAGGGGTCGGCAAATAGTGGGTCGCGAAATGATTCAAATTTACAGTTTAAACTTGCCATTCTCTTTCGACAGAATAAATGCTGTTTCATGTGTTGAGTTTCATACAATTTTGTGCAAGAAAATTGCTGCTGTCAATAGCACTCTTAACATTGATATTTCAATATAAAGTATTGTCCTGCAAACCGCATGCTCACCAAATGTTCGGGTCGCGAAAATTCAGAACTACTTTTTTACAGTCGCGCCAAAAAGTATTTGAGACCCCCTGACACGCTCCACCGATTACAGTCCCTGATCGCCCGCTTTGATTAAGTGCGTTGTGCAAATGAATGGCCGGCTTCTCGGGTCGACATTTCAACACAATCTGACAGATCACGTTGCAAAAGAGAAACAATAAGTTTCAATGAAGAACACTGATGACGTCAGCAACGCGATGACGTCAAACGACGCAACACTCGAGGCCACGTCACTTCACGCGCAACCAGGCTCTGGCAAGTCTTGACTCAAATGGAGGGGTTGGCTTGAAACAGGATGTTCGCTTTGTCGTTGATGACGTAGACAGTGACGAAGCTGGTGAGGAGGATGATCAGTCCGACCAGCAACGTCATACCCTGCACAGAAAGCGATAGATATCCTGCTGGAATGAGACACAGACGAAGGGATTTGCTCCAACGCAACGTAACGCTTTTACGGGAAAGTCATGAGGCAATTGAAGTTGAAACAAATGCGACAAACAGGAACTAAGCTTCAATAAGTTCCACTTCAATTTTCAGGATCGTGCATTGGCGCAGGACCGTAGCCAGAAAGTCCTCAGTAGTTGGTAAAAACTCCACTGATTTATAGTGTTTCATGTTTCAATTCAGGGGGCTGAGCCCACCAAAGCCCCCGTGGGGCAAAAGTCTGCTTCCATCATCCGAAACACAGTCTTCACGTCTTCACTTACTCTCTATCAACGTTAAAATATCCGCGAGAATATCGAACTACCAACATACCTGGGCGCTTTCGTCTTGAACAAGGAACATTGACAGCTGGAAAGCCCGGTTCGACCATCTGCTTTCAGTCCACAAGCCATAGTTCGTTACTTCATCTGTCAATCAAACACAAGCGAGTGAGCAAACACTTCACGAACATTGGCCATTTTTGGGCCGGGCCGACACGTCATTGAGTGTCTCAGTTACGTCAGCATGTCGCTGATCAGGGATGACGTCACTACCTCAACGCTTCACGTCACGACACCTCAAGAGGCTTATGTCACTGATTCGAATGGGTTTTCATGCCTTCAATCATTTGTTGTTTAACACTTTTGAGTGTACACGCATACATGTCCAAAGCAGCCACCACTGCGTAAGATGAAGGAAGTGATGGATAAAGATTTCCCAGACGTAGCGTGTTAGCGCAACACACACAGTGTGTGTTGTGTTTTAACAGCACAGCAGAAAGCCACTGAGCACATAGCGCACAGCAGAACGAATCCGTTGCTATATCTCTTTTCAATTGAACGAGTTCTCTCAAGTGCTTTGCCACCTCAACGATTTTTTTGAGGTTCCCCATGGAACGTTTCCATTGCTGTGTATTCATGTTTAATGTAACGACCAGTCGTTTTGGCAATTCTAAATTTGAAATTTTTGATGCACTGGTCTCAGTGCCACTTTATCACGTCTCCACTATTACAGACATGGAGAGATTTGTGTGTGTCAACAGAGATCTTGATGTAAAACTTCCCTGGTTCACGAATTACATTTGCTGTCCCATTGGGACCGAACTTGCTTATTAGTTATTACATCACAGTTAAGTCATTCAATGTGGGGCCTTCATTAAAAAAGTGACATAACGTTTGGCCCCAGGAAGTAAAGGCATTTTGATTGGGCGAAGCTGTTTCAGAGCATACTTCTCGTAACCACGTGACATCGATGACGTGCACTGACCTGCACTTATTTGACCTCCGTCGAAGGCGGGAGCGACCGCCGGGATGCCAAACGATGCGGAACGGACGCAGACGTGCTCGTGATGCGTCGAGTTCTTCCGCACTCCGTTCAAATATTGATATTGCGCTGTGTGGTTCTGTGCAAAAAGACGGAAATATATCAGCGCGAGGAGAGAGACGCGCATTCAAAGGCCTCTGTTTCGTAACAATGATGATACGGTCGAGTGATTCCCGAGCTGCCAAACAGCTGATCGACAGACTGATATATCCTCGCAATCCTGATCCACGGTCTGAGTGATGAATCGTTCTGGAGCATATATTTGTACAACTGTTTGCGCGGACATTGGAGGCAGCCACTTAGAAGTACTGAGACGAGGAGCAAAATTAATTAAGATTTGCGAAAAACTTTAAAGCTGCAGCCGAAATAAGAAACACATTTCCATTTTTCAATGCTTGGAATTGCGTAAGCGCTTCGTCAACTCACCTTCGAACTCGGTAAGTAACTTCGAACTCGGTAACTCAGTTTCAAACTCGGCAACTCAGTTTCAAACTCGGCAACTCACTTTCAAACTCGGCAACTCACTTTCAAACTCGGCAACTCACTTTCAAACTCGGCAACTCACTTTCAAACTCGGCAACTCACTTTCAAACTCGGTAACTCACTTTCAAACTCGGTAATTCACTTGAAACTCGGTAATTCACTTTCAAACTCGGTAACTCACTTTCAAACTCGGTAACTCACTTTCAAACTCGGTAACTCACTTTCAAACTCGGTAACTCACTTTCAAATTCGGTAACTCACTTTCAAATTCGGTAACTCACATTCAAACTCGGTAACTCACATTTAAACTCGGTAACTCACATTTAAACTCGGTAACTCACATTCAAACTCGGTAACTCACATTCAAACTCGGTAACTCACATTCAAACTCGGCAACTCACATTCAAACTCGGCAACTCACATTCAAACTCGGCAACTCACATTCGAACTCGGCAACTCACATTCGAACTCGGCAACTCACATTCGAAATCGGCAACTCACATTCGAACTCGGCAACTCACATTCGAACTCGGAAACTCACATTCGAATTCGGGTTTTTGCAGGTGGTTTCATTCAGGGCCAGCTTCTCCCCGGTGAAGTAGGCCAACAAGTAGAGGGTCAGACCAGGCGGAAGTTTCATCGTTCCTGGCTTATCCTTGACCGACACATATCTGAGTAAAAAACTTGATTTTGTGAAAAATACAACGCTACAACAAAACTATGCTGATAAACACCGTAATCTTAAAATGCATCATTCGTTGAAGGACCTTCCATCATTGCTCTCCAGTTCAAGTCGCATGGAACAATGCGACAAGAAACTAGTTCTTTGTTGCTAAGGTAAAATGCAACGGGGATATCGCAAAAAATGCTTCCGTCGTCAACTGAATGTCTTCGTCACTGATATTTGCGCTTGGCTCCTGTTTCAATCAACCGTTGAAACGATCTCTACAGTCTTTCAGCTCAAATCCGATTTGCAGCCATTTAGCGCTTTCTTTTTTTCGATCGATTACTTATTGTTATCATTGTTCAAACTGCGTAAAACTTGCCTGCCAACTGTCGCTTAGCAACCCAGTGATACGTTCACAAGAACAGGCACCAACCGTTGTGAGACAAGAGCTGTTCCTACAGGACAAAAGCACGAGGCAACATTTCCTCGAGTCTGGGGTGGACGTCACAAAAGCTGTACGCGCTGGAGCGTGACGAGTAACCGCTTCCTCCCATCACACCGATCCAACCACTGTTACGTAATCAATAAGCGCGTATCGCCCACAACTCACCTGTTCATTGGCGCGTTGGGTAATACGACAGCGGACAGTTTGTTGACAGGTATCGCTTCCTTGAACAAGGAACAGTTGGCTTTGTACAAATAGCAGTAAATAAGCCGAGCGGTCTGAAAAATCAAACAAAATGCAACAATCTGCATTGGATCAGAACATTCAGGAATAAGTGTGTGAAGCTTTGGGGTGAGGGGGCCATGTCCACCATAGCATACATTGGGTGACGGCATCTCGCTGTCTGTTAAACTCCATAATCTTGTGTGGTCAGCGTCTTACTATATAATCTTGTGTAGCGTGTTATTATATAATCTTGTGTGATGAGGTCTTATTTTCGGAAACATTGGACAAGTTCGTCATGACGTGAAAGCAACGACGGGGATCCGGATTAAACCGGATCCGGTTCCGCTCAATAGTTGTTCACGACTTGGGAGAAACAAACTTGCATGGTTCGTAATAACGCAAAGAAAAATCAAGAAAGATCTTCTAAGGATTTTCTCAAACCAGACCAATCGACTCCATTCAGTACGAGCCAATGTTAACGATGCAGGTGTTAATGTTAACTGTTTAACTTCTACTGAAGACCTACAGCCGGCTGATCAACCGACCGTGGCGCACTGTTGCGGCGCTTGTTTACGTTCAAAATCCCTTGCACGTGGTTGGTCGGTCAGCTTTATCGAGAAAGTACGTCATAAAAGGACAGTGCGTGAATATCAGAACATAGCTTTGCAGGATAGCATGCAAGTCACTAACGACACTACAAAACAAAGACTTGTTTCTGGAATGTTGCGACTGCCGCGAATTAAATTTAAAATGAAATACTTCAATCGCACGACAGATGCTCATCTTACTGTGTTCGCGTCAGCTGCGACCTGAGGTTGTGGGTTCGAACCCCCTGTCAGGTTGACCAGGGTCTGGGCGGTCATGGTGGCGACGTCCGCGAGTTTCTGCGAAAAAATCCCGGATCGAGTAGAACAGAGTCATTTAAACATGCTTGTACAGCAGAAGTAGCGACAAATCAGGGGAAAATAACATTTTCACTGTTTGGAACACTTCCAAGGACTTTGTTGTCACTTCATGAAGCAGATCCACACAGTCCACGCGCTTTCGTTCGTTCAGGGTAGATATCGGGATGAAATTTATCACAAACGCTAAAAATCAAAATTATCCCCCACCAAAAAGGTTCTCCGTGTTTCGCACCCCTTCTGTTTTAAAAGTAAAAGCTATATCCGAACTTTTTCCGACACAACAGCTTGTAACACCAAGTACCATAACATTTTTCGGCTGCTGCTGGTGAAAGGGCAATGAACCATGGATTTCTGCGAAGCAGCCGGCGCACAGGCGGTGTGTTAACTGCGCAGGCGGTGTGTTAACTGCGCAGGCGATGTGTTAACTGCGCATTTTGAGCAAGGCTAAGCCATCGAACTTTCAACAGCTTCGTATTCATGAGAATTACACTGCGCCCTCACCACATCACTTAAAGTTTGTTAACAGACAACAGCACTGCTGCAGTTAATAGTTGGTATAGAACAGCAGCAAGATTGAGAGGGAAACACCAAAAAACGCTAGCGCTTGAATCTTTCGTTGAGCAATAGACGGACGTTCTGACCTGTGCCAAAGGTTGCAGCAGAACCAGCATCTCTTCTTCTGTCGTGTTCGCATTGTAAGACACGCCCAGGTTTTTCAGAGTGTCGAAGCGGCTGAAGTATTGTCTGGAAGCAGATTTTAACGATTACGCATCGAAATCACCTCAGCATTTGAAGATGTCATTGCTCGATGCAAGAAACGAATATCATCGGTTAACTTCATACATATTCTTATGCAGTGGTTCTTTGGCTGGGTTGGATCTAACCCCTAGGGTTCGTTGAGTCAGCCCCAGGGGTTTGGTGGAGGTCTGATGCATGGTTCATTTTGCGTGCTTACAAAATGCGTGTTTCTGTTCCGAATAAAAAAATCGCATTTTATTCTTCCAATTACGAAGGTGTGCGTTGAATGTACAGATGAAAAATCCGGAGCCTCCAACAAGGTTAAGAAACGCCACTCTACAAAAACCTAAACAGCAGACTGTGGCCTGTTCGGCTGAAATGATGCAGACATACCCATTCGTGAAGTTTTGATCATAGTCGGTGAGAACGATGCCTGGAAGACATCGCTCTTTGAGGATGGTTTGCAAGGATGACGGGGCCAAGCCGATATTTGCTGACTGTCGCACCGCCCTCATCTTGCCTGGGGACGAGCTGTTGAGGGTTAAGATCATCTTTTCTATCTGAACAAGCAATATAGCACGACGTTTGAAAACCATTACCACGGTAGCATTTCATCAGCTATGAACTTTTTTCGAAAAACGCAGCATTTGCTTCACAAAGTTTTCAAGATATTATTTTACCATTGACCTTTGCATCGAACAAACATGATATTGCAACAGGGAGCCAGAGACGGAATATATATCCTTTGTAACGTTTTCACGATTGTTAGGAAAAGACTCTGGAGAAAGATTACAAATTAAACCATCACCAACTTTGCAGTGGTTGCGTATCTGTCATTCCCTGTCTACCGGCAATGAAGCATATCTACGAATGGTGATAAAATTAACAATGCGATTTTTAAAACCACACCAGACCTCTGCTTTGTGTCCACTGCAAACCAGGGGGTCGTAATGAACCCACAGCTTGTCGTCGATGTTGCCAAGGGAACGAAACTCGATGGCATGTGACACGTGATCGAGATTCATCGGAGCAGGTAGGACCTGGAACGACATGCACGTTTTTGCGGCTGCCAGGACAGGTTTTGATGCAGGCATAAAACAAGAAGTTTCAAAACGTTACTGAGAATCACTTGGCTACGTTGCCATTCCAGACACGAGAGCGTTACTACACGACGTGACGAGTTCAAGGAAGAAAATTCATTGAAACATCAACAAGGCGGTCGGTTGGCCCGGGCCAGGTAGGGGCCTTGTCTCCCCCTTTAACCGCTTCTTCCAAATACAGACAGAGCCCAGTTTGATGTCAGGGCTTAATCCAGGAAGCTTTCGAAACAATCGTCACAAACATTTTAACGAGTAACGTGAACTTAGCGACAACGACAAAGGAAACCATAAAAATACGTGACACCACGTGGTTCTAAGGAGAAAAGCACTACAGCAATGAGGACATCGCACGGTTACTTTCAGCAAAGACACCTGTGTACGGTTGTACATGGGACAGTGTTTTCTATCCCGTCGCATGAGATAAGCCACGAAGCTAGTAACACGAAGTACATTGTACCATGTGCATGTCTAATGCCTGGCCTCTATAGAGCCGTGGCTAAGACACTCCAAACTTCCAATTAGGGGGCCAAGAAAATTTGTTGATTTGGTTGTCACCCAAAAAAGGTCCAAACGACTTTATTTTCGGGGGCATTGCATCACTCCGCCATGGCACTGAGCCTCTGCGTCCAACACCTACTGTGCTGCAGGTATAAACTAATTGCATCGAGCTTCAGAAAATTCCTGCTGCATGACGTAAAATTACTAACGATGGGACAAATTTCAAGTTCACCCTCCTATCCAACGGGTTTCCAATGTTGAGTCTCATTCCCATGGACAAGCCTACAGGTGCAAACACATGATCATGAGATAGAAAAAGTGCTCACCTGGTTCTTGTTCCGCTTGAGGGGAAAATCACCGTTCCTCATGTCATAGATCATTCTTGTGCTGCCCAAGTAGTCGAACGCTTCCTGTATCAACAGCAAGAATAAAACGGCAACTGCCGGAAATGTTGGCCGACTAACTAAATTGAACCACTGCGGTTTAATGTCAGAAACTAAGTAAATTAAGCCACTGCGGATTAATGCCAGAAACCACTGTCTGGCTCAAGAAATGATTTAACCAGATAATGGATTGGATGGTTACTTGTTAACAAAACAGACAAGAAAATGACATCAGACTCAAGTTTTTTTTGTGATATATCAATACATGTGTTCGGTCAAGCGGAACAATGACGTACCCCGTCCAGTGTGACGAAGACAATATTCTTCCGCAGCTTCTGCCTTTGATCCGCCGGAATTTTGCCCAGAGCTTGCGCCACAGCCAGAAGCGATATAAAACTCGTACCCAGGCTGGCACCAGGCGCTCGCGAAGAAGACATGGAAGAACGCGCATCAATCTGCGTGAAAATAAACAGCACTGATCGTCTACTTCAAACAATTACGATTATCACCACCATTACTTAGCAGCTGCACAGGGTGGCGGGCAATTTCCATGCACGAATGCGTTACATTTGCAATAACCCACAGAAACAGAACCAAAAGAGCATTTGTTCCAGAGCCACTTGCATTCCATGGGCTGTTTACACTCAAAGGACTTCATCATAATTTAGGTTGTCGACCCAAGTGGGTTGTGCCCAGGGTTGAGATAAAAGCCGTTTTTTTGTTTTTTTTTATAAAGAAACAAGATTTTGTTCTTTTTTTGAGGAAAACGGAAAAACCCCATTCTGAATTGTTCTTATTGCATCATGCAAAATCACCATTTTCAGAATTACACCGTAATAACTTGTTATACCTATTATGTCATTCAAAATTGAGGGTAAAGAAATGTACCCCATCTTTGTTTTCACAAAGTGTTGTTGGCCAGTTCACTCTAAGTGGCAAGGCTTGGCAAGCACGCACACAGCAAACAGAGAAAACCCATTCCCACACAAACACTACAGTTTCATGTCAAGTAAATTTATGTGCAGGCCCTGCTAGTTCTGCATCTATTGAGTGTTTTTCTCAACATATGATTTGGTATGGTCCAAAATCAGGTAAAGCTCGGATGCAGAGCGGGCAGAAAAATTGGTTAAAATATACCGATTGTGCAGAGCTGAAGAAGACAACCATTACAATTTACTAAAAGTGTTCGATTTATTCTTCTCTTTTTTTCAAGTCGTTCAAATTTTGTTGCTGTTAATTTTGTTTGATTAAAAAAAATTTACAGTCAACTGTACAAGTGTACTGCTTATTTTATTTTTTACTTCTTAGTAGATTTTTCAAAGGAAAGGGAAAGAGTGTTTTTTGGGGGTCGGGTTTTTTTACAACAACCCTGGTTGTGCCCAACTGGCTCCGGGCCAAGCATGGCTGCCTGGCTGGCACGACGCAGCCTTCAAGCACCACACTGCGGCCAGTCAGCTCCAGTTGTCGGCATCAGAGCCACACGGCAGCCGTTGTTACGCGGTCCAAGGACAGGCTAAACGTCACCAAACTTGACTTGTGACGGCTTTTTGTTGTTGCTGCCTTATTTCGCCATCATTCTTTTACTGGTCACTGAGTGTTTATTTGCGGTAATACGCATGTACATAAATAGATATACACATATATAAACAATACATGGGTTGGTGAGGAGTAGACTTTTCGCCAAGCGCTGCAGTCTGCTGCTACTCACCGGGGCGATCAACATGATTGTCGAGTTAGGTTTGTTCGGAGCGGATGTGAGGTTTTTCAACGATGCGAAGACGTTGCTGCCACCGAGCGGATCACAGTAGGCAGCTGCAAAACACATGGTTTGGATAAAAGTTTGTCGAAAAACACGAAATGTTTTGTTCTCTTCTTAACAGAAACCCTTTCAGCAAAAGAAGCTTGTCAAAACAAATCACAGCTTAAATTAAAAAAACTCCAGAAATACTAAACAACTTACAAAATTCAATTGTTTTTCAGCCTGAATGTGTTAGAAATATATGACTGCAGTCTCATTAAGCAAAACGCATTCAAGTTCACAAATGGTGCAAAACAATCCTTGTTTATGCATAACACAATTACATCAAGATCCTTAAATTTTTATGTTTAAATTGATATGTTTATGTGTGAAAACACCAATATCAGCTGAAAGTGACGCAACAAATACACATACGCTCAAAGACCAAAATTCCGCTGTCGATGCTAACTTTTGTTGAACAGCAACTAATTGAAAAAATTCCAACAATCAAAATGGCTGATAATAAATGCAAATTTAACGAGGAAACCGCGAATAGGCAAATGTTATGATATTTATAAAACTGGAGTCGCCAAACCTGGCGTAAGACTGTTTTGTATGTTCGTTCTCCTTGTGCAGGTCACGCTGTCCACAGCCCCGAACATGTATGACTTCATTTGCACAGCGCACAGAGGGTACTTCTCCTCGACATTGTGCTCGTTGTAACACTGTACGATGCAAAAGCAATAAGCGAAGTCATCAAACGAAAATCGGCCAATTTGATATGCTACTGGGTCGACATGAACGCACAACAAGTTGCGATATACGGTGTTGGGACAAGACGCGCTGAACAAAACTGCCAACAACACACGAATACCCTTTTGCAAAAAAATGTTTGATAAACTTATTTTTGTGTGCCCGTTGGCAGAAAAAAATTGTGAAGAAGATATAAATTTCCAGCAAATCCCAAAGCAATTCCCTAGCTGCTCTTGTAAATAGAAAGAGCTTTAAAAACTTCCGTCGTTCCCAGGCATCATTGCTATCGTTACCTAAGTTTCAGCGAGCATTTTTCATTAACTTTATAGACCAGCTATGTCCAACCCAAATGGCTTACTGAGCCAAAAATTATGTCACTATCTTAACCAGGGCCGCATATCGAATAACATATTAACAAGGGCCACACATTGAATGGCCTACTTTGATCTTAGCAAATTAAATTTAGCTTAAGCTGATGTCCTGAAAGTGGCACTGACAACCACCTGCATCAAAAATGTCAAACTTAAGATTATCAAAATAAAGACAGGTTGTCAGTTTATAGGAAAGTTTTACTACAGCGAAAACCTAAACTGGGCCGCACAAAACCTTCGACTGGGCCGCGGGTTGGACATGGTTGCAATAGACAAGCGTCAGCAAAAAGAACGCAACTCTACTTTGGCAGGTTTTGCGGACAAAACGTGAGTTATTTTAACACAATTTGATGACAAACCAGCATCATTTCAGAAGTAAGCGGCGACTTACATCGAGAAGCGTCTTGTAATCCGATATCATGAAAAACACCGGGAAAGGTATGTCTTCTTCGGTGAGGCCATCGCCATGCACATTCCACTTATTGGAGCAATAGTGTTCGTAAGAAGAGTTGTATAGACCTGTATAAAATGCCTATTTTCACAAAGTGTTTGTAATGTAGTCTATGCACCTACTAGTATCAAAAAGTATTCGCTGGTAGTAACGATGCTTTTGACCGCCGTGGAAGTAAGCCACGATGTTTTTAAAGGTGGGCTTTTCCCGGAAGATGGGATTTAAAAAACGGTCTGCTGTGTGTATGTGTATATATATCGAAAAAAAACAAACTTGAAAAACATTATTGCCATCTGGCAACAAAACGTAGCTGTCTTGCAGTTAAAGAAAAAACAGCCGCAGGTTAGTTTTGACAGTTTTATTGATTTCGGCCGCAAGGCCCACAAAACATGGCTAGCGCACATATAAAACAAAGACACTTGCGAATTTATCATACTCGAGGCAATTATACACGCCCCAACACACACGAGACGAAGCTATCGGCGACGTGGATAGAAACAAGCATTGTAGCGATCTAGAGTCGTACTTGTTCATAAAACAAACAAAAAGAAAACAAGTGAAACCTTGCAGCAGGTTAGCAGCACGAAGCTAACCTCTTATACGCAAGGTACAGAGATCGATCCCCAGCTGCTGCACAACCTGAGAGTACCGCTCTTTGAATTAAGAGCGCTACCTCGGACGCGCAACAGGAGGGACGTTTCATTAACTTGTCGTCAAGCAAGCACTACGAAGCAAAAGTATTAAAATCTCCTTGCAAACCATCCAAACCGTTCAAAAATGTTTCTGGGTTAATTGTTGTTTCTTGGTCAATCATCAAATAAACCACTCCACGGAAAATGTTAAGTTGTTGCAGAATAGTGAAAAAACAGCAATATTCAGTTCGGAAAAATTTTAAGAGCTGTTTTGTACGTAAGTCAAAAAATGTGAAGAACGAAGATATGAAATCAACGTGAGCGTCTCATAAGATGAATATATGTTTACAGTATCTACGGCTTCAATAAGACTGCAAATGTAGATGCAGGCGACTAACAGGTCACGATTAAACAAACGTTTCAAAAAGTTATTTGTATCAATAATATTGACGATTGATAAATTCGGACACGAAAACAGCACGAAACAGTTTCGTACTTTCTCAACTAACAACATTTCTTTCTGCAGTTACTGTATTTATTCGATTGTTAGCCGCCCTTGATTGTAAGCACCACTTGAACATAGGCTACCTAAGCATCTAAGATACTTTCGTGTACTAACACGTTTCGTGTTAATTGGCAACCCTGGTAATGGTGCTAACACCACTACAATTGCCTTCTGTTCAACATAATCCCTCTTGTGACGGATGTGCACGTGATGCTGAAGAGAATAGAACAGGGGTGGCTGAACTGCGTCTCTTGGAACCTCTGCATGCGGCTTTTTCAGCTTTCTGAAAAATTATGTATTTGTTCTATATTTTTTATTTCTATTGCAAAGTGTTGAAATATTTTGAAATGGTCTTGTGGTAGCTAGCGTGCCGTACTGTGTTACTTCTGCAAGTCGTTCCAAAAAGAATTATGTGACAGAAGCATAGATTGCAAATAAATTCGTGTTTTCAGATCTTTATTTAGCGGTTTACAGGGTGTTTCACAATTGTTGAAACAAAGCGATTGGGCACAAATCCAGGATTTTAAATGATACCACAATGATGATTACATTTATTGAAAGGTGAAAAGATAACATTTTATAATCTGCAACTGTTTGGACCCAATACCAGCATGCGCCTTACAGAAGACACAG
>Ga0210059_1003361_pt1 | contig 25545 bp, 13 predicted proteins | sample Ectturendosymbi2_FD_188042 | JGI IMG/M metagenome (GOLD analysis project Ga0210059, IMG submission 188042) | Ecteinascidia turbinata endosymbiont from Florida, USA - Sample 2 (SPAdes) (version 2) | ecosystem: Host-associated > Tunicates > Ascidians > Unclassified | place: Key West, Florida... | reverse complement strand
TTTGAGGCAGTTTCGTTGATTTGCACTTAAGTATTTGTTTGTCTTATAGGCCTACTTCAAATATTTTAATAACCTGAAAACTTTGGAATTTGGAGACTGGGGTGGCTTTACCCGGTTGCCCTCCCTCCCTGGCTGCCCGGGCGGTGGCAACCGTATTCTGATTGTGGGCTACAGACCAGCGCAGGAATTCGTGATTGAGCGAAGTTCATGTGCGCATCGATTCGGTAATTTAAATTAACCAACACACTTTTGTTTTTCAACAATCATGACAATTCACTTTTCCGTAGGAAATCTGTATATTGTGTCAACAGATAATCCAGTGATAATGTTCCTTTCTCTCGTTTATTCCCTGGTTTTATTCTGGGGAAACGTTTCCAACAGTAATGTAACCATGAAATTAGCACAACTACATTACTTTTTATCACAAAATGTTGGAGGAGACAAAAGATGCTATGTCCCCCCCTGTCCAAAAAGTTGATGGGACATGTCCCCCTCTCCCCTTAAACTCGGTCCCTGGCTCCAGCTCCAACATCTAAAAGTCTCTGGCGCCGGTTCCTAAATGAATTGGTCCCTATAAAACTGAAAACCATTGCACGTTTTTGTACATCTCACTTGCCCCACAAACTGTGGCTGGTAAAGGAACCCAAATTTCAGTCTCCTGCTCCAGCATCTAAAAATTTTTGGTGGGCTCCGCCTCCGTACCCCTGATTCGAATTGAACAAGATCATACCGAACAAGAAATCTCGGTTCAACCAGCTGATAGTTTCGGTGAGGGGCAAATTTCCAGTTTGCAGGTTTCTTGTGCAATGAAACGATTACCTGCTCTACGTGCGGCGGCCTCACCCGTGGAACAGCGCGCATGTCATTACTGTACACAGCTTCCAGCGCGAAGTGGTCAAGTGTTGTTGCAAGTGCTTGGCTTTTAATGATCGCGCCACACGAAGCGCGTCGCTGTCCATCTTACGAGTATTGTTACTTCACAATTTAGTGTTCCAGACGACAATGGACGTGCGCATGACCTCGATCGATGCGTCAGACCTACGCTAAGGTTCAGTGTTACCACTCTGTTGTTACGGAAAAGTACTAGATTTCATGATAAAAAAAAACACTACATTCACAAAAAAACACTAGATTACAAAAGCAAACTTACACACAGTGAAAATGCCCAGAAAATGCGTTGCAATGCCAAATATAGACATTGTGCAATTCATTGTCAACCCAGAGACAAAAGAAAACGGGAGATAGCAGGAATGGTTGTTTGTTTGTACAGGTCACTGAAACTTTTAACAGATGACCACAGTGACTTCGCAGCTTTTTAACTCAAACATAGTATATTGTCTTGTGTAATTTAAGATCTAATTAAGTAGAATTTTTAGCAAATTACAATTGCACCAAATCAAAAGATCTCAATTACTGCTACAATTACACAAAATTGCGCAATTAATTAGTTTCAGCTCACTCATAAAAAAAAACACTAGATAGCCATAAAAAAACACTAGAAAACCAGATGATACGAAAAAACACTAGATTTAGTGGAAAACCACTACGAGTGGCACCACTGCTAAGGTTGCCTTCACCAACACAGAAATCAGTATTCAATGGGTTTAAACACAGGCGATTGTTTTCTTGAAACCATTGTCATTGTTAACTCATGGAAGACCAGGTGCTGACGTGTACAACGTCACGTCTTTGAAATGCACTATCGCTCGCTTCAAGCCAGTGGCTCCCAAACTTTGGTACGCGAAGACCTATAAGGTGATAGGCGAGCAGGCCTACCTTCAGTTTTTCACAAAAACAGACGGTATTCACAGCTTTTGCTTTCGATTATCGTGTTCTGTTTAGAAAGTCTTTGCATTTCTGTGTCCTTTTTTACTGGTTCCTAACAATGGCCATTATTTTCTCACCGCCATTTTGTACATGCCGCTTTTGTGTCAAGTCGAATTTTCCGAACTTCTGATCGAATGTTATTTGGTCGATTGGGTTTCCCTGGAACGAGTTGGTACATTGTACCACGGACATCGGAAGGATTTTTTCCAGGGGGAGGTCACCAGTTGATTTTTCCAAAAAATTTTCTAAGAGGGTGGGGGCAAAAGTGGTAAAAGTTGTTTTGTTCCCACTCGAAAACAAGCTTTTGTGCTGCACATTTCAAAATCCAGAGGGGGGGCCGATGCCTCCCCTTTCCGACGCCCCATGTACTGCACGTGGTGACAGTACGGGACCCACAAATGGTACGCGATCAGAAAAAGGTTCGGAAACCACTGCTTAAAACCAGGGGGTGCAACCATGCAACACTGCTGGGCCAAATGCACATAACCAGATTGATCCACGGGCCACAGCTGCATGTGTCAAGCTCTGCGTATTCTCACTGACCAGCCACGGAAGATGGCAATACCCTTTTTAAGATCTTGACCTTTCCGCGGGCCACAAACCTTCAGCTCCCCTCGTAGGCCTAGCCAGGGGGGGCCAAAGGGGTCATGCCCCCCACCAAATTTTTAGAAAATAAAGTCATTTTGTGCTATGAGAGGCGTTTTTCCAAAAAATAGTGTTATTCGCCTAAAATCAAGCATTTTGGCCACCCCAAATTTTTTGGCCCCTCCCAAATTTTTGGGCTGGCTACATCACTGACTCCCCTGCCTCGGGTTGCACACCCCTGCTTTAAACCATGAGCGGGTAAAGGTAGGATTCTTTCTGATGCAGAGTAAACATTTTCGCTTCTCTTCCCGTTCAACAACACCCATCAAGCCGACGTGCAACGAAAAATAACATGTATTTTTTATTCAACTGATTGTAAATGCCACAAAAACGACGGCGAAAAACGTGAGAACCCACTAAACAAAGCCTCGCCGGAAATTTTTAAGTCGCAAATTATAAAAAAGTTTTCGATGCACAATCGCTGCATTGGTGACCCGCGCAGTATAAGACAAAGAACGAAGGCGAAAAAATACGTTACCCGTTGACATTACCTGCTTATTGCCTGGATGGCTTTCGGCGCAACTGCGCAGCCATGAGTTATACTTACCTTTGTACACAATCAACCAGTCTGTGCGACGAAAAGCGTAAAAACTGAAAAGCAATAAAATATGATATAGCGGTGTCTTTTGTATCACGCACGCTGGTTTTTGCTTCGATGTCAGTAAATATTTCAATAGAAGCCACACCGATTCATGCGGAGCATGTGCAATCCTGATTATAATCGATTTTTGTGCAAAAACCTGAAATGATCAATGAAATTATAAAGCTCTAAAAGCGATTTGGAATACGAATTTAAAAAACGAGCTGAGTTCATGTAGCGCCACCTTGTGGCTAATACCTGCAAAACTATTTCGTTGCAATCGATGGTTTGACTCGCGCCAGTCGAGTCTTTCCGACAATTCAACTCAAACGACACCACAACTCGACAACTCACGACTCATGCGATCAACCTGCACGTGGTGACGAGTCACGTGCCAGTTAAGTAGTTAAAATTTGGCGTTATAAGCGCGGTTCGGCTGCAAGGTGCTAGGGATTGTTGATATCATGGAAGCCTACCCAAGCCGTACTCACGATCGTCGGTCTTATCAGGCATTTAGAAGCACAAGCCTTGTTTTTACCGACAGCGAACAAAGCGTCGACAAATCGAGGTTGAAATCACGGTTGCGAGTCGTAGGTAAAATATCCAACCCCGACCTTTACAAAATTTCCGACTCCCGAATCCTTAATATAAAGGTAATGGAAAATTTGGGTGTTAAAATCAATTGAAATCGTGGTGCACAGCAAGAAATCTCTGTTTCAACAAAAAATTTCAAAAGAAATTGTACTATTTCAACAGCAACTTCCAATTTTGGAGTGTGATGTAAAAAAATGATCCAATTGGACTTCCGGAGTCGACGTTGGACCAAAAAAATGCGACTCCCAGTGTTGTCAGGAATCCGACTCCACCCAAAAACCTCCGACTCCTTACGACTCTGCAGCCCTGGTTGCAAGGCAAGACAAACGTAGGGTTCACCGCTTGGCAGCCTCGAGAAAGATCAATATCTTGAAGCTGTTTTTTTCCCGCCGCTGAGACATTTCTGTCATTGTCCCGTAATTGTATTAAAACTCGCAGTAACAGTATCTACTAGTCTATATTTTCGGACATTATGACCGAAATGACTTAATATTTTTGGGTAATTTAAAAACAAATTCGGTCTATGACCAAAAAACACTAGTTTTGAAGTAAAACAAGACTCACAACAACGATCCGCCGCTTCATCGTCTTTTACCCGATGTCCTGTGCGAATGTCGCGATCTGCTCGAGCTTCGTCGACGTCGTCGCGCGTCACGTCGATCACGTGACCCGCGTCGGTCTCGTTTCGCCCTGAGCAGCAAAAAGTGTTGGTTCGATTCGAACACGGTTCAAATGTTTTGATGTCATCAATACAGTAACTCTCTGCCTGTGAACTGTCCGCCATTGCAGCAACACACAAAATCAAACGGACCTCGCTTATGTCCACGGTTCTGGTCCAGCACTATACAGTTACCGCCATCTACGTGTATGCTTTTCTATTTTCGTCCACATATCCATCTTCGTGTTCTTTCATGCATTTGTGTGTTCCTTGTTACTGCCATGTATGCTTAAGCCTAGTGCGTTGCGTGTGGGAGTGAAGACTTTGAAGACTTTATATAATATATAAATAACGTGATTTCTGTGATTCACATGACAACAACGTGATTCCCGTGATAATAACGTTATGCCGGTGGTTCACATGACAATAACGTGATTCGTGATGTTATTATCACGGGAATCACGTTATTGTCATGAACGTGATGTTCACATGATAAGTACGTGATGCCCGTGATTGACCCTGACAAATGTCTGCAGCAAAACAACGAGAAAAAAACTGTGCGTCTCCTATGCTTCTAAGTCTTTTCTCAAATTTGGCGCTAGTTTCGAGCGAAACCGACTTTTGCCCCAAACACCGTAATCCGCGGTCTTTTCGCGCAAAAAATGCCTCCTACGTTTTCAAGCGCCTGCTTTAAGCCGCAGTTAAAGTCCTCAACAAGCTTATTTCCTGCATATATCACGACAGTCAACTATTGAAGACAAGCGAAACTTCAACATAAAACAAACTGCATACAAGAGATGAAGAAAGATCTGAAACCTGGAATGAACTGGAGAGCTGCTGCTAGAAGAGGACGAAGAAGAGCTGCGGCTCCTGCTCGAGCGACGGCGCCTCCTCTCCAGCGATCTCCTCCTTCCTCCGCTGGCGGGTTTGCGAACTGGGCTGCTCCTCGACGACCGACGATCTTTCGCTTTCCGAGCGGGAGGCGAAGGACTTCTCGAAGACGACGAGGACGAAGAAGAAACAACGCTTCGTTTGCGTGGCTTCTGGCGACTTCGCTTTTCTGCGGAATGCCGACTCGAAGTCGAGCTTCTGCGACGGGCGGAAGGACGTTTAGCGCCTCGTCTCGCTTCGTCGGCGGGCGGCTTTTTCGAGGGAGTTCGTTTCTTCTGATCACGGTCGTCGTCCTGTTCTCGTTTGCTTGACTTTTTCCGAACCGGAGAAGCTTCCTTGTCAGCTTCATCATCATCTTCTTCTTCCTGATCACTGCTAGAGTCACTCCTGCTACTACCGCTGCCCGACTCGGCGTCTTTCGGCGAACGCTTTTCAGGCTTTTGTTCGTCGCCACTCGCTGCCGAGTCCGAATCGCTTTCATCTTTTGCTTTTTTGGGCAAACCCGCCTCGTTGGCCTGATCGAGTTTCTCTTCAACATCCATTTGACCTTCGACGGGTTCGTCACGTTTGCGTGCAGGCGATGCGGTCTTTTCTTCTTCTTCAGCCGGCATTTCGGCATCGACTGGTTCCACAGCATCGTCTTCCTCCTTTTGTTCGGCGTCGGCAGCTTTTTCTGTCTCAGCGACCATTTCCTCCTCAACGTCGTCGTTGTCGTCATCCGCCAACGCGTGCATTTTACTTTGGCTGCTTCCGGCAATGACGTCCTGTCCGTCGCTCGCCGAATTCTGCGCCGCGTTGCGATCGTCCGGAGGAGTGTCGCCGGCGGCGGCTTCTTCGGTCAAAGTCTCCTCCACTACTTCTTCTTCGTGGATCTCCACGTCATCAACATCGGCTGCCACGTCATCCTTTGCTCGGCTCTCACGCTCGTCTACGGTCTCTTCCGTCGCTTCAGCTTCGCTGAGGTTCGGTTTGCTTACGTCTTGTTCCTCGGTGACGTCATCCGCCGGCTGCTCGTCAACGGTCTTTTCCGAATCGTCGACAGCCGTGGTCGCGTTCTTGTCTTCAGGCTCCGAATCGTCGGCAATTTCGACGTTCGGCTCTTCCGTCAACTCGTCCGCGCCCTCGTCCGCCTCCATCGGCTTCTGGCCGTCTTTCTCGGCCTTGGCCACCTCTTCTTTCGCGTCCTTCTGGCCGACTTGCTCGAGAGCGGCGATCTCGTTGTCGATCTCAGCAATTGTTTTCTGCATCGACTTCTGGCTCGCCTTGATCTTACCTGTAACGAGCAGCAAACGCTCATGGCGAGGAAAGTCGAACGAATGAAATTCATAAGTAAATTACGCAGCACTGCACAGTCAGCATCAGTTTTTTTTCGGAAAACACTGGAGACGCACAAGAAGTTTGTAGTGTACCGCAACACTACTTTGTCGAATGTACCGAAACACTATTTTACCGATTGACGCAGACTATATGCCTTGACATGTTCGACAGGATATTAGACAGTAAAGCCGCAGGGGGTAACAGTCATACACTATGCGAGTGCAAAGACAGCAAATTAAAAAATCGACTTTTCTCTGAGACATGAGTAAAATAAGGCGGAAGAATTTCCCACTTCACCAGTTATCGATCAGGTCTCGCTGAAACTCGTAGTACGTGATCACCACACCTGACTCTCATCAACGCAACTTGATTGTGAGGCGCGTGTTAACATGCTGACCATTCTGGTCCAAAATAGTTGGCGCATAAACTTACAACAGCGTTCTAACACCAGCACTCATGAAAAATACTTTGCCGTAGTCACACCGCTACAAAGTCAGCACCTCAAAATAATCAGGGGTGCACCCAGGGAGGGGGGGGGCAAAAGGCGCTGTGGCCCCAACCAATTTTTGAGCGGCAAGTATTGAACGTTGAGCGAAAATTGTCATGAACGCCAAAACTCAATCATTTCAGGGTTCACAATTCTTGACCCTCCCCAAAATATTGTCTTGCTAAGTCAGGTAAGTCCAACCCAAATGACTTACTGAACCAAAACTTATGTCACAATCTTAACTAGGGCCGCACATTGAAGGACGTATTTAATGAGGGCCGCACACTGAATGACTACTTTGATCTCAGCAAACTAAATTTAGCTTAAGCTATTCTATTGAAAGCGTTCAAATCCTGACTGCAGTGGTAACAGACGCAATAAAATGGCACTGAGGACGACGTGCATCAAAAAATGTCAAATTCAAGATTATCACAATAAGAACTGGTTGTCAGTGCGTGGGATACTTTCGCTGCAGCTGAAACCTAAACTGGGCCGCACAAAACCTTCGACTGGGCCGCATGCGGCCCGCGGATTGGACATGGGTGGGCTAGGCGCTTGAAAATTCCTACTGGACCAAAAGACGGTGCACTGCTTCGGCTACACAGCAAATAGAGCACTTCAAGTACCTTCGATTATGTCTTGCGTCTCTTTAAGGCCTCGCGCTATGCGCCCAGTTCTATCTTTCGGCATGAAGAATATGTGCGGTTTCGTCTTCGTTACTATGAACTTCGACTTCTTTCTCCATTCGTTTTCCCATTCTTCCAGCTGTTAAACAAATAACGGTTAAAATTATAGCGAGCTTTTAGTTCCACCACGAAAGTTTTAACTGAAGCCTGAGAAAAAAAGTTCAATATTAGCTACGTAAGTCGTAATTACCACACACCAGTTAGCCTTTCGTTGGAAACAACACAGCAACAAAAATGCTTTCGAATTATCTCTTAAACAATTATAAATAAGAAGCATCAATCTTGTTTCTATTCGACAAACAGACCTTACAATTCGAACTCAAGCAGCAATCAGCAAACTTTGGCACACGACAAAGTTCGCTGATGGTATGCGAAAGATCTGGCGTTGCCGAATGTTAACAACTATATCAAACATACTATAATGCTTTTGTTACTGAAGTTGGAAATGGCATTGCATTTTGCCGCCAATAACATTTGTACTAAAACGATATAAACTTTACAAGTATGCCTTCCAGATCTCAAACCTACCATAGGTTAGCAACGCAGTAAGGCTGGGTGGCAGGTCAAACAACTTCTCCGAACGCATGAATCGCGGTACGCGCTATAAACAAACTTACTTGAGCTGCTAAAAATACGCTTAAGTTATTATAATTGATTATTATCATCGTTCACGCCAGGGCTAACCTCTCCAGCCAGGGCAATTTTTTGTTCAAGCAATGAAATCTTGCGTTGCTGAGACCTCCTCTCCGTGAACAGCTCCCGTCGCTCTGCCGCCGCCTTCTTCCGCTCCTCCGCTGTCGCTTCTTCCAGTCGTCGCTCGATCTCCGTGCGTCTCTGTTCTTGTTTGCTCTGAATATTTGTTCACTTGTTTACTCCCAGTATATGTTGTTTTGTTTGTTTACTCTCAGTCTGTTTTTTTTTTGGTCAAACACCGAAATGCTTCTGAAATGACCGAAAAAATTTTTAAGTCATTTCGATCAGAATATCTGAAAATACAGGCTAATGAACAATGCTACGGCGAGTTTTAATACAACTCTGAGACAAATGACCGCAATGTCTCAGCGAAAAAAAATCCCAGCTCTCTGAATATAGCCATGCTTGAAATCCACCAGATCGTGGCGGATCATGTCGGAGTAAATTCGCATCGTCGCTAACGCAAAAAAACGAGACTTATTGAAAGAAACACGACAAACGCAGAATGCTTGAGCGACCAGAAATACTGTTCAACATACTGCCATTTCTGCTTTGCTTTCCTCCGTTTGAAACTTGGCCAGTGTTCCCATGAGCATTCCAAACATTCGTCGATTCCTGCAAGTTGCAAGTAAATCAGACAAGCACATAAAGCACTTCAAAAAAGTTGAATCGCATAAAAAAATTCAGGACATTAAGAAACATGCGTAAATCAACCCTAAATACAAAAAGAGCTTATCTAATTTGAAGCATGCCACAAGATACACAACAACAAAACACGTGACCTACTGAATATTATATAGCTGAGATCAATTACTGATGATGAGTCCTTATAAACAACCTTTATGAGGACATCATCTGAATATTTTCTTTCGAGATCCATACCTCACGGAAATTCTGGTGGTGAAATTTCGCGAGAAAATACAGTTACATTCATTTCTATCCACCAAAACATTTTTTTCACAGCAAATCAGCCACTATTGATTATGCTCAGAGTAAATTTTTTCTGACCCAACAGTCATTCTTAGCTATAGTTGAACATGAATGAGCTCGACCCCCCAGTTCAGTGCACTTTCTACGCAGATAGGAAAGATGCCAAACCTCGCTTTTCCTTTTTCATCAACGTTTTGCGCATGAATCACTTCACTTTTGGTAATTTTCTTGGCGGTTGAAACCACAGAGGATTGGACAGCATGCTGCAAATACATCCACACAATTACAAGTCGTACCGTTGAACACAGCTGGTGAAATAAAAACATATAGATCAGGGGTAACCAGCCTTGTTGAAACTGAGAGCTACTTCTTGTGCACCGATTAATGCAAAGGGCTACTAGTTTGATACACACTTCTGAAATAAAAAATTTGCTCTATTTATCTTTAATTATTTTCGTATCAATATTTACAGATATTCGTCAATGCGAAGACATTAATCATGCCAACTTTCATTTTCAAACAGGCCCTCTGGGGACCTACTTGGTCCTTTCGAGCACCACGTTGGTGACCCCTGAAATAGATAATCTTAGCCCGCAGATCGTCGAAACTTTTTAACCAAAGCCATAGTCTCTCAAGCTCCTGCACGCGTTTCTCAAACGGCACCTGCGATAACAGCGCGTCTTCCGCGTCTAACACTGCGCCCTACCAAAATTAAAAAAAACAAACAAACAAAGAAATAAAACTCGGCACCTTCACGTCATTATCCTCTTCCTCTTGATCGCTGTCGGGTTGCTGTTGCCTGAGAGAGGCGCGGCGCGAAGTGACGATCCTGCGTCGGTCTCCATCCGGGCCACCCGGGGCGGAACCGACCCTGGAACGGAAGGCGCGAGTGCACAGTTTGAAAAATGCCGAAAGTGACGCTTAGCAACACAACAGCAGCATCATCATCATCGTCGTCAACACAGAGGTTTCGTGAGCTCTGCCACGTCAGGCTGCAAGCGTGAACAGCTCTTTCTCGAAGGAGGCGCCGATCACGGGGCGAAATGTCAGACAATGGGAGGAAAATCCGCGAATTACCTGAAGTATCGCGCTATAAACAGAACGCGATTAAACCGCGACGAACAGCAGCAAAGGACCGCTTGCAACAGGGGCGGATCCAGCCAGTAATGTTGGGGGGGCGATTTTAGCAATATTTGGTGATCAAGTCTCATAACGGCTTCGCTACTAATAATGGACTGCAAAATGGCCTCATATCGCCAATGCTGTTTTCCGAATTGTGCAAAATTATGTTGAATCAAGTTTCTTTCATAGGTTTTAGGGGGGGGGGATCCGCCACTGTCTTGCGATGGCAAAGCGTGTGCTCACCTGCGAAATATTCCACCAGCGCGTTTTGCAGGCGGTTCGCTGTGTTCACCTTCGACGTGGAAGTCTTCATAAGTGCGCCTGCAAAAAGTAAAATAGTTGGCAAGGCAGGAAACTGTAGTGCACGTAAGTGCATTGCTGCTTCACGTCCAATTACCACAACCTATAACACCATGAAGAACGATTTTTCGCCTCAACTTTGCATGGCCAACAGGTAAACTCTTTACCACATGCGCAACGGCTGTAATTATCAAAATGCTTCCATGCTGTGTCTTTCTTATCGCAAGTGCAAATTCTACAAGGTAAAAAACAACAGAATTTTTCACATGAAGATGCCAATTGCCGCTAATTCCAGAAATATTGTAAGGGCAGCAAACTTGAAGGAGAGCGTATTGTAGCGGCCAACACTTTCGCACATTTAGGAAGAAACGTACAATGACCAAACAGTGAGGAGCCATAATTGAAAAGATTACGGTATGGTGACATGGCTTACCTCCCCAAGCGAACAACCCCTCTTCCTCTGCCTAATCGACCCTTGTCGCCACCGCCAAGTCTGCGCAAAGATGAAGATCACGATACAAGCTTTTTATTAAAAATTCAAACGAATTCTTCATAGCTGTTGTAAATAATGTAGTAGACTGTCGTTTTCTAGATTTTTTAGCATGTGCAGAATACCAAGCTGCCAAATATTAACGACTAGAAAATCAACAGAGCAAACGAATTCGAAGTCAAACAACGGAAGTAGTGGCACGTTGTCAATGTCACTGGCCATCATTTCTGCTCTAATGATTTTAACAGAGTTGAAAGACCACACAATTACTAACTGACAACAAATTTTCTGAAATAAAGAGCCTGAAAAGGTTTTGCGCAATTCAGATTACCAAAAAAACGGACTAAATCTTCAACGCCTCCCTTATCAATGATTTGCTATAAAATAATCAAACAAAATATTGCGCAGTCATTAGCTACAATCAGCATAAACCAACAAACAATTTCTAATGCAATTGCAGCCTTACATAAATCTAAGCCAGAGATCCCCAAACTACAGCCCGCAGACCAAATCCGGCCCGCAAAGCCATTTCATCCGGCCAACCACGCCATTTTGTCAATAATGAAAAATAATAGATTTATGAAAAATTTGTTGATTTGGTAAAATGTAACATATCCTGAAACAATCACGTTACATAAGATGTCTGGCTCTCGAACTGTTGTGTAGCAGCTTATGTGGCCCTTTGACAAAAAAAGTGTGGAGGCCCTGATCTAAGCAAATAAAAACAAGTTTTCAAAGTGCATCAGGAGTGCAGATCATCAAGGTGGATGTAACAACCCGAATATCCACCTATCATGCTTAACAACAGATTTTAACCACAAAATAGTATGGTGAGCAAACTACCAACAAGCCATTTTCAGGTGCTCAATCAAAAAACAGAGCAATGTAATTTACAAGTATCTGCTCACTTAAAAAGTTTACATGGGAAACTCACTGAGTGATATGACAAAAAAGGATTTTTCCAATGCTATTCTGCAATTGCAGCCCACAGGCCTATTCTCCTGAAATTTAAGTAACACATTAACTTTTTTCAAATCTTGACAGGTTCAAAACTGTATCACTATCTTCAATAATAGTGACATGAAATTTCAAAACAACAAAATGGTATACCTGGTCCACAACCACATTCCACTGCATAGCATTTGCAATGACATCTATAATGAAGGGCACATGACAAATTTCTTCTATGAATTAGTCACTCAGCAACTTTACCTCATTTCATTTGGATCCCTTCCCGTAACTTTCTTGATATTGTCATCCACATTTTTTAAGCTTTCTTTTGCTTTTTCAATTTGCTGCTTCAAAACACTGACAGCTAGAGACATTGTTCATGAGAAAGAGAAACCGCTACATAAATCTATTCTCTGTATGAAAAATGCTCTTTAAGTTTTCCAAAACACATATTTCATTGGATATTGCTTGTAAGGTACTGAAAAAGCAAGGAGCTTATAATGCATTGAACCAAGCCTTAACAAAATCTGTATTGCATCCAATTCAACACTTGTTTTCCTATACTAACCACATTGAATAGGCAGGTGTACGAGATATTTAAAAAACAGCCATTTGGATTTCATCTTCAGTTGCAACAAAAACTGCCGAACACTTGCTGTGGTGCGATAAAATATATAAGAAATTATGCAGCAGCATTCACATAAAACAAAATGTAAAGTTGGCAGTGAAAACTAAGCTTGATGGAAATTACAAACTTAGGTCATTGATGCACCTATCAACTGAAAATTTTTCCATTATTTTACCCTTAAATTTTCAATTATGGAAAACTTAAAAGGCAACCTTGCTAACTGAAGCAGCAACTCTGATGGCAGTGGAACAGGATTTTACATCAAAAGACGTTCTTCACAGAAGCTAGCCTCATAAATTAAGTAACCATCCATGTGTAGTAGCACAAAAAATTATGCTCTGTACTGTTATGATCATAACAATTTTACAGACAAAAAAACAATTTTACGCCATCTGGCTTAGTCCTGGTAGACCACACAGTTCTAGTCAGGCTTGCACAAAGGGCATTTAAGCTAAATTTAGGAAGTCATTCCACAACCTTGTCTGTTACTATCTTAGGAATTTGAGCAGACAACGATTTCACTTCCTGATAAAAACCTAGTCTAAACATGGATTTGTAGTACAAGACCAACATCACACAATGAAAACACTTAACTTATGAAAGGAAAATGCCAACTCAGGTCAAGCATTGGAAAAAGCCATGTGGTTTTGTTTTAATCCAACTAAATCAAATTGTATGCAACGAGCTATGGGTACTAACAAATATATGCATTGCATACTGCATCTGTTTACTACTGATAGTGTGAAAGCAGTAAGTCTTTAATCAATAGTGGCTTCAATATCACACAAACGGGTATCATTCCATATCTCAACATATTTTCAGTGTTACATTTTAATGCCAACACAGATTTTCATTCTGATCTGTTGAATGTACAAATTTAGAATTCTATATATAATTCCCAACTTCAGCCTGATACATAATCAGGTACCCATTATGAGCAAATAATACATTCCTAGTCAAAAACAATATTGTAATTTGCCTCAACCAGCCAAGTCAACAACAAAGCTCTAACAATTATAATGAGTATTAATACAAAAATCAAATTACTGATGAGCTCATGCATGACGCACAGCCACAAGATGCTGCAACCACATTAACAGACAAAAATGACATCAACAATAAAACTGCTGGACATGAAACATTTTGCCAATCGTAAAATCATCTACACCATCTTCTCTGCGTGCAAAGCATAAATCCAACATTGTATAGAATTTTGAAAAATAACTTAAATATTCATGTTTAGTGCAAGATACCATCACATTACTAAGCCAGTGTTTTCTTGAATTTACCACAAAACCAGCACTAGTCACTCATATTAAGTCGACAAAGTTCTTGCCTCAACCAATGTATTTCAGACTGCTCAATGTATTTGCGAAGAACCTGAAAAAAATTGAAGTGATAGTGCAAGTTATGCAGCATCAGTAGCACAGGTGCAAGCATTTCATCTACATTAATCAAATGATGAATATAAGCTCGGGTATGGTGTGCACATGTATAGCACAAACAATTCATCACTACAGGAGTGAAATCTTTGGCAAATATTGGATCAGACAAGTTAATGGTTTCAACAAATTTCTCATAATCAGGTTCAATTTGTGAAATGACCTTGGCAACAGCATTGTTGGACATAGAACAATGGAAAAATTTTTCTGAGGGCGTTCTGTAGGTAAAAGCAAGATTTCTTTCACATAGAACAAATACATATGCACTGTCAAAAAGGTTAACTCCAGCCTCAACTAAATCAAGGATTGCAAGGGGATGGCCATGTCCATGAACAGCAATGGGTTTATCTTTTGGCAGCATGGCAATCACAGCTTGTAGCACATCTTTTGTTGCAGTAGCTATTAATGGGTTTAAGGGTATCGCATCAATCACATATCCCCATGGTTCAATGTTTTGCTTACTAAGGCAGTCATTCATAAGCTTTACACACCTTTTCCGTTCATCAATCAACAGACCACCTTCAATTACACACACAATTTCTGTATTCTGCAAAGCCTTGCTTTTTGTATGAAACTTCAGACAATCATCAAGGTGCTGCAGTGACCTATCAACAGATTTTATAACCCTTTTTCGAGAGTCTGATGGCAAAACATCACCATCAGCAAGAGACTGATAAAGTGATGGCTGCATTGACTCAATCAATCTCATATACTCATGTGCCGTTACATTTATTTTTCCAGATGAATTCCAGACAGCCACTGTCGACTTGGAATTATAGCCTTTTGGTGGAAGTTCAGAAGAATCTTGAACAGTCACATATAAGTGACAGTGAGGACTGACTGAAAAAAGTTCACTAGCTGGTCCAGGAAATGCTTTAACAACTTCACTAGCACCAATGACTGAAGGTAGAGGAACTTGACATATTGAGGAGACAACATCTTTATCAAGGTATGACAATGTCTCTTGTGTCAAATATGGCACGCAGCCAGCTTTGGTATACAAAAGACAATGTGGCATTTGTATTGCCACCTTTCCACTTTTATCTGTGACATCATTTACTGATGATCCATTGACTTGTTCCATAGCATACGTGCTTTGATGCACCAACTGTGTTATTCTCAGGGTGAAAAATACAGTCTACTACTCGTCAGGTAATTTTCATTAAATGTTTTCACAAAGATACAAACCTAAATATAAAATTACTATAGTTAAATTCAGCATTTGACTACAGTTGATAATTTTGTATCAGCCACATCAACACATCCAGAACATTTACACATATCATGTTACTGCAATTGTAGTTGGTCACAATCTTGTTGAACAGTTGTAGTGTTCTATGCTCCTTAATGCTCATAAAAATGGGACAAGTTTGCTGCTACTCATTACCACCCTGATGATGGCAATAGACATTACTAAAAATGTTGGGGTCATATTTTCATTCAATGACAAATCCAAACAGAAACGGAAGGTTAAAAGTCATTCTCTTATGAGATATAATACACAAACAAAATTACCAACAGATAATTTTACACATCATTTCATGGCATTGTGAAAATTCAACCAACATGAATCTTGCACCATCAAAAATATTGGATGATTATCACAAATGCTATTGTCAGCCTATCAGTGCAGTAATGGCACATGCACATATTGGTTCTTTGTACAAACCCATGCAACTTAGGGACTATTTCCAATTTAAGTCTCATACTGAAGGTTCAACAACAGACCTTTTACATGGTCATGCAAACAAGTACACTCAAAGTGAGCTATGACATCAGGAGAGCTCAGCAAAAGTGTACCAAACTGTGGTTGGTGCTACGCATTTACATACAGCTTGCCAATGACTGGGTTGTGCGCTGTGTTGTGGTCTCTTACCAGAGTTGAGAAAAACCCTTTTTTTCAAAACAACAACCCACTTGTTTTTTTAATGTTTCTTTGGTTTTTTGAAAAGAGTTATTTTTCTTTTGTAAACTACTTTTTACGAATTTCTGCTTTATTTGGAAATACAAAAAACTTACATTAAAAACTGGTATTTTTGTAAAAACAACTAATATAGTATAAGCTGTGCATGGAGTATTGACGCTCACGATTTACACATTTTGTATGCACAGGTACCTATACACAAATTTCTTGTAACTTTGAAAAGTGTCAATAGTGCAATTTATCCATTGTGAAGTAGAGAACATGAACCGTTGTTTGACTGCAGGTGTGGTGTTGGAGTTTTAGAGGCCAAAAAATTCTTCTGCTGAATGCTTTTCACACACAATATTTCCTGTCAGTTCTTTTGCCACTTTGTGTAGTTATTATTTGTAACTTACATTGGTATGACAGACAAACTTGTGAATTATCCCCAACTATTGATAAAAATCATATCAAACATCATAAACCACTTGCATATGCCACCTTCTAGTTCCTGCTTTCATAAAGTGAAGTCTCATCATTTGATCGTATATGTCACCTCCCCTTTATGTGTCATTGCATTACAGTAGTGAGTCAGGATTCTTTTTTGGATTTTCATTGCTTGAAACTTGAACATCTGGATGTAAGTTACCCCAAAATTGCCAGAATTTTTTTATTTGCACTGGTGTGATGTAAGCGTGATTGGCGTTTCACTATCAAACCAAAACACTTCTGTTTTGTACAGCTCCTTTTTCTTTTGGACTCCTCTGGAATTACCTGTTTTGTGGTATTGTTCTAATGAAACTGCACTTTTTTTCAGAGAGTCACTGTACCAGGTCAAGTGAGATGAAAAAATTATCACATGTGACATTGCACCAAAGTTGAAAATCTGGCCCATTACCAACACCAGTAGGCACACTCACATCTGAACTTTGCGTGTTATCTTTCCTACATAAGAAAACCTCTCAAAAAATATTTGTTTTCGACATCAACTGCCAGTCAGAACTTCAAACCAAACTTGTCTGGTTTATTAGCCATGTACTGGATGAATTTGCAACGTTCTTAGCATGGCAACAACTTCTCATCTACAGCAATGTTGTACATGCTGAGGAAAAAATACATTTTGAACATTTTCTATAAAACTATTCCAAAGTGGTGAATCGAGAGCAAATTCATAAAGCGGAGATATCTCATAAGTTCTGAAAATCTAATGCTACTGGGCATAGCTTGTGAGAACATTATACATCCCCATGACTTACCCCATAAAATTTTCACACGGAAGTTGCCTCTTCCATCCCACCACGCCACGACCAACCAACAAACCTATGAATTTTCACTTCAAAAAGAACCACATCCCAGGTTTGGTCACCAATTTGTTCTGCAACTGCCTCAACAGTGCATTTTCTTATATTTCACAACACAGGCTCAACACAAAGTATTCTGAACAATGTAGGCGGACTGCTAGTAACTGGTTGAATACGATGAAGGCCCAGGATGAAATCGTAGAATCTTGTATGTTTGCATTCATCCCTGAGTAGCAGATTATATAGTAACCTTTATTTACCTCAATTCCATCATCCATTATTTGGGACGATTGGTGATCAGTAATAGAAATAAAATATCCAATATCTTAGTATGAAAAGTTGCACCAGACTTGTTTTTCCTCTGACAGTATCATCAGTGCTGACATATGTAGCACTAGTACAGTAGCCAATATGTAATGAAAGGTAAGCTTTGATTTTATAGGAATGATACTGACGATAAAAGTTGCAAAAGTACGAAGGTGTGGACACTGAATCAGTATTGATTTGGAGGCTATACTGATTGATTTTGGTTTCACCATCGCCATACCACAACATTCCCTTGCATTTCCGCATCTGCATTAATTGATGCATGCCGTCCTTTTAGGTAGTACACACTTTAATTTTTTTAGATAAAATCAAAAAAGTTAAAATTCATAGGATATCAACAGAAAAATAAAATCGAATAAAAGTTTCATGGCTGCACTATTTAACACTACTAAGTTATTCAACCGTAAATGTCGAACTGCATAACTGATGCGTCCTATCCTTCTCATGTTAAGAAAAACACAAAAAATCCATTCAGAATTGTTTTTATTACATCATGCAATATCACCATTTACAGAATTACACAAATATAACTTGTTATACCTATTATGGCATTCAAAAATTAGGGTAAAGAAATGTATCCCATCTTTGTTTTCGCAAAGTGTTGTTGGTCAATTCACTCCAAAGTGGTAATGCTTGGCAGGCATGCACACAGCAAACAGAGAAAAGCCACTCCCAAGCAACTTCATGTCAAGTTTATGTGCATGTCCTGCTAGTACATCATCTATGCAGTGTATTTTTTCAACATATGGTTTGGTATACTCCAACATCAGAAACAGTTTGGATGCAGAGAAGGCAGAAAAATTGGTTAAAAGATACCAATTTACAGAGCTGAAAAAGATATAACTAGTAGAATTACTCAAATTGTTTGAATTATTCTTTTCTTTTTTCCAAGTCTTTCATATTTCGTTCCGGTTCGTTCTGTTGGATTAAAAAAAATAGTGTTAACTGTGTAAGTGTGCTGCTTACTTTATTTTTTACTTCATAGTATATTTTTCAAAGGAAAAGTAGAGTTTTTTTGGTGGGTTTTAATTTTCTTTTAAGTGTGCTTTTGAACTGTTGTTTTGGGGTTGGGTCCAATTACATCAACCCTGTTGCTTATAAGCTAATAGTACAAGTAACTTACTTCTTTGGTATCATTCTTTTCAGTGTTGTATTATTGCTGCTGCCATGTTGTGGCTGTGCATAGTTGGTGGAGGCAGGTGTACCTTGTATCAGGTGACATTTTCATTGCGCGTAACTTCCAAAATACTCATCTCTGACGGGCTTCACCCTATCCTGAAACCTTAGCCCTGTTTTCACAAATTTTTTACTCCTGATACAAGTCCGAAAAAAACACAGAAAATGGATACGTGCCCACTTCTGTCGTAAATTGCTACTAGCTGTCTGCAGACGACCAGTTACTAGCCGTAATGAAATCTCGGTTCTCAGTTCTTACAAGTGTTGCCATGCCACCATGTTGTGGCTATGCACAGTTGGTGAAGGTAGGTCTACTTGTAGCAGGTAACATTTTCATTGCATGAAATTTTGTAAATACTCATCTCTGACGGGTTTCATGCATAAATCCATTGTCAGTGCATGGTAATGAATGCAACAACATGTTTACTATCGCTATTTTCTGATTTGGTGTTCAGCTAAAAATTGACTAAATTAAATCCTACATCATCCAAACAGAACCAGGTGTTCATGCAACTACAGAACACAAACACACTTTCTCTAGTTAACACACTTATATAGTACCACCAACTATTAGCATGTTGTCTTAACTTCCATGAAAGCTGACTTGAACATTGAAGCATTTGGTTAATTATATAGCAGAAATTGTGTTTCCAAAGTGATAAGGGATGTGAGCTGAGGAGCACACTTAATCATCGCAAAAGGTGTAATGCTTCAATGGTGCTATTGCCGCATGAGGAAAAATTGACAGTGCCAATATACTTTTGTCTTGAATGCCATGGCTACAACTGTCCACCACAATTAGTTTATGATGGAGCTTCACAAGAAGTGCACAATTCTTTTTCTATTATAATTATATGGTAGTGGATGATATAGTTTACACAATTCTCATATGCTATAATGGAGACTGTCTTATCAAAAGAAATCTTTTCTCAGCAAAGAATCAGACACTAAGATCTTACAGAGTATATATTTCGCCTACGAAGTAGGCATCATCAGCTCTTATTCAAATATAATTTAATTAACTCTACTGTAGTGGAGATGTTTAAATCAAATGATGCCACTACTACCTTGAATATGCGTTCCTGCTAAACTGCAAACAATCCCAACAGCTACTATTGTACCTTAATTAACAGCGGCAAACCAAGCACCATAAGTTATGTCCAATATAATTTATTTTTAAGGTTTTGTAACAAACAGGAAATGCATAGTAGTACAAACACACACAGTCTACACAATGCAGATTGATAAAAACAGACACAACAGAACAATTATAGCAAGGTTGGAGGTAGAACAATAGGGTCACAGATACTTTCTCAACACTACCGTTCGCTAACCCATAACATTTGATGATAGAACACTACATCCAGAATAGGACACCGAGTCCAACCCTGGTTGTTGTCAAAATCAAAATTGAAACTTAAACTGAAGTTAGTTTCGTATATGGGACATTTGTTGACGCTGGAAGGAGTTAAAGCCGATCCGGACAAAGTAAAAGCAATTGTTGATATGCCTCTACCACATGATGTGACGAGTGTGCAGCGCCTGCTGGGGTTTGTAAATTACTATCGCGATTTCTGCCCAGGCTGTCACATAGTTGCAAGCCACTATGTTGTTTGACTGACAAAGGCGCACCATGGATGTGGACGTCCAAGCATACAGACGCAGTGGAAGCTATCAAGACAGCTGTAACTGATCTTCCAGTTCTACATTACTACGACGTCAACGAAGAAGTTACAATCGAATGCGACTCCAGCAAAGTTGGTCTGGGAGCTACATTGTTGCAAGATGGGCAGCCTGTCTCGTTTGCATCAAGAGCTCTCACCCCAACAGAACAGATGTATGCGCAAATAGAAATGTCTGGCTTAGTTTATGCATGCCAAAAGTTCAATAATTACATTCTGGCTCGGAACGTGATGACAATCCATCCAGATCATAAGCCGTTGGAAACTATTTTCAAAAAACCATTAATAACAGCACCGAAACATCTGTAAAGAATGTCACTGTAGCTGCAGAAATACAATTTATTGGTAATATACAAACCTGGCAAAAGAATTTATATAGCCGATATGCTTTCAAGGGCTGCGCTTTCCCAAAAGCAAGATATACATGACAACTATAATCATGTTCTTTCCGCTGAATTAGCGTCACTTAACACGCTTGAAGACGTTCGTGTTTCAGATGCTAGTTTAAAGGAAATCGCTGAGGCCACACGCCACGATGCTGACCTGCAGCAGATGATTGATTACATCAGACATGGTTGGCCCACTAGCAGGAAGCAGTGTCCTAACACCCTAAAACATTATTGGACATTCCGTGACGAACTTGTGCAAGATCAAGGTATCATCATGAAAGGTCCAAAACTTTTGGTAACAGATGTGATGCGCCGTAAAATGCTAGAGAAAATCCATTATAGTCATGTTGGTGCAGATTCCTGTTTGCGAAAAGCCCGCGACGTTTTGTTCTGGCCGGGTATGGCGAAAGCAGTTCATGACTATATTTCTAAATGTGCCATATGTAATGAGTTTTGGCCACAGCAACAAAAGGAACCATTAATACCCCACGACACACCAAAACTACCATGGGCAGATGTGGCAGTGGATTTATTCACTTTTGATTCTGTTAACTGTTGTCGCAGTAGACTATTTTTCAGATTTTTTCGTTCTGGAACAGCTGCAAGATACGACGGCGACATTGGTGATGGAGATGCTCAAGCGTTCGTTCGCAACGCACGGCATTCCAGTGACCGTTTGGACCGACAAAGGCTAGTTTCTGAAGAGTTTCAAGAATTCGCGCGCGAGTGGAAGTTCAATCACGTTACTTCTTCACCGTACTACACCCAAAGCAATGGCAAGGCGGAATCAGTCATGAAAATCGCAAAGTCTCTGCTTCAGAAAGCGAAGAGGGATGGAAGAGACTCTGTTTATTGGAATGCCAAAATGTTCCGACGCAAGGATTAGACTCTTCGCCATGTCAACGCTTAATGTCTAGAACTCGATCGCTTCTACCAGTAAGCAATTTTCTGCTTAAACCGAAAGTGATTGACTCTTGTGTGATGGACAAAAAGTACAAATGCATGAAACGCTTCTATGATCACACTTGGAAGCCGTTACAGGAATTGATTCCTGGTGAACTGATACGAATGTACCATCCGGGCAACAAACGATGGTTGCTTGGGAAGTGTATTAAAATGGTTGTACCTCGATCGTATGTGTTTGAAGTAAATGGTGTTCGTTACCGTCGTAACCGATAGTTTCTGCGCACTACTTGTGAAGAGTCACCAAAGTACGATTCTTATGTTTGGGATCTTAACACTTTGAGAGCCGGTCTACAATATATTTGTACTTCGATTTCGGCCTAAAAAACAGCAGTTTTTGATTGCCTTACCAACACCCTAGCTCCTCCACCGATTGTGCTAGAGAGCTGTTCAAGGGCTCAAACAGATCAGCCAGTCTAGTAAATTGCACCCGAAAAAAAATTTTTTTGATTGTGTGTTGCGGATTTTTTGTGACTGACGTCATAAGTGAAGTAGTTTTAGGGTCATTTTGGCTCATGTTGCCTGGCGTAAGGCCCAACCACTAGGCCAAAGTGTTTCGCTGAAGTTTTCATTGGAAACTAGGCTCGAGTCCGAGTCTTTTGATCCTTTGATCGACTTTCTAGCCTTTCTGGATCAAAAGTTATGATCTAAAATAAACAAATTAAGTAATTATTTAATTAGTCAAATATTTTTACTAACTTACATCACAACTTTTGAACCTGAAACCCCAGCAGGTCATTCAAAGTATCAAAAGACTCGGATTGTAGCCTAGTTTCCAGTAAAAACTTCAGCGAAATACTACCACCTAACGGTTGACGCCCAGGGCCAGGCAAAGTGGGCCAAGGTGGCCTAAAAGTCCTCCACTATGCCGTCACTCACAAAAAACCTGCACCCCCAAGCAAAAATTTTTTTTTTTGAGTGTAGACTAGAAGACTTGTCGCGTCTTTTGAGACTTTTACCGGGTCTGTAAAGCATACCGGACTAGAGAAATTCCCACGGAAAGCCACGTGCGTTTAGGCATTTTTTTTCCGAAAATCCCCGAATCCTAGCAGACGCCAAAGAGTTAATGTACCAAATGTGCTAGCACATTATGCACCTAGTGTGACCTCGAGTGTAAAAATAGTCAGGCTGGGTTATTCCGAACTCGTACAAGAGTTATTAAAACACCACAGCGTTTTCGTGATGTAACTTTTGTTGAGAAAGAGGATGTTGATGGACGTGTACCTTTAAGCTTTGTCAATTATTGTTATGAGGGTCGCGCTTGTTAATTTAATTGCATACTGGTGTAAATAAGTTCTGATGGCTTGACGGCCGGCGGGATGAGAGATGACAGCCGGTACAGCGTGTCCACGACGTCTTTGCATTTACTTTAGTTTACCTTCATGTTATTGTTACGTATCCGTTAATTATAAGTTACCGTACATGAATATGAGTTGCCTGCTTTCGTATATTCTGTGAGAAGACAGAAACACTGGTAAAGGCCAAGTAAAGTACGATGGTATTATGTCATGCATATGCCCTCAAACAAACACAATAACATTCGAGCACTCAGTCACAAAGTAAAATGCAGTTGTAATGTTCAAAGATTAAGGATGAATATAAACAATCTGACTGCATCGAAGCATGCAACCATACATTGTTAAGCTTTCCACAGTTCACTTCAAGAAAACGGTACACATTTTTCACAATAAAGCCTTAAAGGCACTAGGGCCTAGGAAGGTTTATCAATTAAATAATTTCATAAAACAGAGCAATGAATATATGCACCTAAAACCCCTTTTCTTCTGAAACTCTTTTCAAACTGAGCTTCTAACACTGTTGGTGCTTAACGGTTACAGTAGATTAGAACTTGTTAAATTTTTTTACAAACAACCTTGCCACTTTTCCAAATCTTGCCACTTCTCCAATTAAGGTTGTTTGTAAACAACCATGATGAACCATCCTTGCCTCTTATCCAACATTTCAAAACAAGTTAAGTTTTCATTCTTAGTTCAGGTTTATATTTGAAAATTGAACCCAAAACATGTTGTTCAAGATATTAATACATTTAATAACATTTTCATCATCCATTCTTATCTATTAGTATTGAGTATTTGTTTTTAGGTTAAAGACCACCTTTGAGTTAAGACTACTTGTAGGCCTAAGTGAAAGTGAGATACGCTCATCATGTTGATTGACCGATGAGACAGGACCTGGCTCGTGTACTTCATCATTCAACTCTGAAAGAAATTGGCGATGCCTTACACCACCCGTTTACTATAATTGATTAATAAATATCTTTCAAAAATGACACATGTGTGATGTTTCTCTCAAAGAAAATAAGAGAACCATGCTAATCTTCACTCAGTTCCTACCAAAACGTTGTTTGAGAAGAATCCTCCACATGAAACATAGAATCCCGAGCGGCATGGCACATTACGTTTCACCAACAGAAATTAAAAAAGTGTATTTTTACTAATACTGTATAATTTCGAAACATCATGACATTTCCTCCTACAATTATTATTCCACAACAATTTTTTGCATGGCCACAGCAGAGATATTCACGGAGCCGGAGTGGACTTAGGATTTTGCATTTTAGGCTGGAGCAGCAACCGGAGCCGGTGTGAATGTTTCAGGTTCGAGCCTGTGTCAAGCGAAATTTCTGACTTGCAAAATTTCTGACTTCACGCCAAGTGCGCATGCACAGAGCAATATTCTACATATCAAATACGCTAAGAAAATTGATGATTGGGGCATAGGGAGTCGTGTTTAGGCAAGTGTGTGGGGTTAGGGTGAGAAAAAGAAAAATATTTGAGGTCTAGGACAAAGTCCAAAATTTTCAGTGGTTAAAGTTATTCCTGTCCTATAACTTGTTGTGGGAACCTGACATCTAACCCAAAAGTTTTAATTTACGCAGCACACATCAAAAAAGTTATTACCAAACTTTATTTCTTTATTCTGAGAAGCACAATAACTGACAGACAATAATAATTCAGAAATTTCTAGCTCTGCGAAATTTCTGACCTGTTAGTGTTTTTCAGTTGTTTTGCTTGTCCCAATAAATAAATTAGTTTTTTTTTATGTGTTGTGTAAATTAAAACAATTTGGTTTGATGCCAGGTACCCACAACAAGCTATAGCACGGGAATAAGTTTAACCATTGAAAATTTTCGGACTTAGTCCTTGACCTGAATTATTTTTCTTCTCACCCTTACCCAAAACCTAACCCGACATACTTACCTAAACACGGATTCCTAAACCCTGATAATCAGTTTCATCAGCGTATTTGGTATGTAGAATATTACTCTATGCATGCGTACATGGTGTAAGTCAGAAATTTCGCAAGTCAGAAATTTTGCTTGACACCGGAGCCGGAGTCAACATTAAGGACTGTGCAGGAGCCAATCAAACTTTTTAAGGGACTTAATTTCTGTAATGATGCTTGTTGTTGTCAAACAATGTAACATTCCTACCTTTGAGGCTCTGCTACGTAAATACAAGTACCTGTTTCTCGAAAGATGCAGAAAATCTAACAACTTATGGTTACGTGCTTTGATGCAGTCAGATTGTTTGTACTCGTCA
>Ga0210059_1003360_pt1 | contig 25547 bp, 14 predicted proteins | sample Ectturendosymbi2_FD_188042 | JGI IMG/M metagenome (GOLD analysis project Ga0210059, IMG submission 188042) | Ecteinascidia turbinata endosymbiont from Florida, USA - Sample 2 (SPAdes) (version 2) | ecosystem: Host-associated > Tunicates > Ascidians > Unclassified | place: Key West, Florida... | reverse complement strand
GGTGAAAATGAAAAGGTGAAGCCTGATTCCACTTCACAAACGTGCTTTTTGTAGGTGTTGTTGGAATCGCCGAGATGTGATTTTATTTAGTGTAGTCCGAAGAATAACAGCCAGCAGAGAAAACCGTGGAGAACTGCTGGGCGATGAGGTCATGAAAACCGCGTCTCATCGTAATTGCACTGTTCAAGCGACTTTAATAGAATTTGAAAAGCTTCTACAGGGCAGGAAATGGGAGTTTGTTTTTACATTGTAAAGCCACTTTGTTGATTTCAGTCACGATCAATAACCAGTCTGTTCTCCGCAGTACAATAAAAACGAGTGTCAAATACGAGGATTCACAGCACTTAGTAAGTAGAAATCTACGAACATTAGGTAGGCTATTGCAATTCACAAAATTGCAACTGTAACCTATTCCACAAACTTTTATGCCACATTTTATGCTACCCAATGTGTTCCATCATGAACTGAGGAAATCATAGCCAAATAACTGGGATACAAAGTTCTCAAGTGTAGCTAGCCTGTACTGAGGTCATCCACTTCCAATATTAGGCTACATATTTTGCACAGAGGTTGAATCACTCTACTATATCACGGTATAATGAAAACCCATCAGTATTGGGGTAATAGTCCTTCAGCCCAATATCTGATATCTTGTAACCTACCAAATAATCTTCCAATTTGCTCAACCGATTCAATTTTGCTGATTGTTGCCCTATCTAGTTGTAATTCGCATACAGGCAAAACTATTAAATAAATTAATCCGTCATTTTTGCTACACATTATCTTTAATAGGTTTATCTGTTCCACGGTAGTGGTTTTAGCATCAAACAAGTACAGAAAAGGTTGCACAAGACTTAATATAAACCACTCAACCCCTTTTCCGCTCGAATCACTTATTATCGGATTCCCAACCTCCCTCTGCTAGTTGGATTCGCTGAATCGTATGTGGTTGAAAACATGCGCGCTCAAGCAGCTCGGTGAGACACTCACGGTCGTGCTTGAGTGATTTATGGGATTCCCAATCCAACGCGAACACGATAACAGTGCAGTGTAAAGAGGGTAAGTGACGAAGAGAAAGATTTTGAAGGCTGATAGACATTGGATGTATAGCGCCTTAAAAAGTAAAACCTGCTCAAAAAATTTCTTGCCATTTTTCAACCAAAATTCACCGGTGCGACATGTACACGAATAAATAAGTTATTAATTTTGACAAAGGCCTTATCGATACCAATAGCGTTATGGTTCTCTTGACAAAACTGGCTCGGACCTCACCGTGTCTCTTCGCAATACTGTACAGTAGGCAGATCAATTACTACATATCACGCACAAGGACATAGCATTCTGCTTCAGCAGACACTTCGTCAAGTAAGCTCAGAAACAAATTACCAAAACTTCCGGTAGACCATTGTCAAGGTAAGCACTGCGCACGCCTCTGGCCACTTGCAGCATGGACCATAGAAAACATCATCAGTGCCGCAGCTGCCGCTGAAAAATGCAACGAACGCAACCGCGATTCTTTACTTTATCGATGCTCTCACGGGTTCAATGCCCTGAGGTCAGCCCCGAATCCGGAAAGACATTTAACACGCACGGCACAGCACATGGAAACGGTGAATCAGACCGCTAAATATAGCACAACCTTGACTAAATTATTTGTTCGTCCCGTCTTGTAACCCTTAAAACAAATATCACTTGACGCTTAATGGTTTTCTCTTTGCGGAGTCAAATCGCAAGGCATTGTACAGGAGCTGTTACTGATTAATTATTTTCCAGAAAATTCATGATTTTCGGATATAAATAGTAATGTTTGGTGAATATAACAAAAGGCAGATGCTATGCAAAGTGCACAGCATAGCATTCCACACAAGAAGAGTGCAACACGAGATGCCTGTTCTTTTGGTTGCTGGCAAGGCTGTTTAGTTTAACAAGGCATTCACTAAATTACTTTGAGATTATCAAGTATTTTCACCACCGCCATAATGAGTGCTGGGGAAAATAAGAGCAGTGAAATTGTATTGAAATAATGATATCTTGAACGAATATATATTACTGGCAAAGACTTCACCTTAATTTCACGGTACATCATAACAGGCAGTCATTGTTCGCCTATTTCGGTACTTCCATGATTACTTTCAATATCTCAGCAACCAGGCACCACAAGAGTGACACAGCTGAATATGATCGCAAAGTGTTTTGCTAGGAAATCGATTTCGCGTCAGTGAAGCATCTTCAGTCCAGCATATTGCTAGCAAAAGCTCACAGGTGAAATCATGAACAAGATTACAGCAAGATTCAGAGAGCGCAGACTACAGTAACAAGACACGTTGGCCCATGAAGCTGCTTTCGTTTAATATTTGTGTTGCCATCCAGAAAAAATACTTGCAGTCTTGCACCTATCACAAAACAAATCAAAGTGGTAAAAGCTGTAACATCCTTCGAAACGTCCAGCGAGAGCAAAACAAACTTGCAGCTGAAGCTATTCTATGAAAAACAGCAGTGACACAAAGAGGACATCGCTTTTCCTGTGACTCATTAACAACACGACACAAAAAGGATGTGTGGCATAGCTACAGTCACCATGCCGGAATAGAACGTAGCTTGCACTATCCAGTCGTGCACTGTGCAAGGATGCATAACGCATCATCCTCGTCATAGAAAGTAGAAGACTGTAATTCACTGTTTTAAAAAATGGCACAAAAAGTTGCATTTTTCATATCATGTACATGTGCAAGTGCACACTTTTTCCAGGCGAGTCCAAAACCCAACAAAAAACTCGATAAGTTTTCCCGGTATCTCACTTGGAACAGCTAATGCACCACTGCAACATGACCAGTAGTATTTTCGGGCTTTATGTCAGTTTCTATCATCTGCTTACCATGTTGGGCAGAGCAAATACACCGTTATTGAAAAGAAACAACAAACGCCTGCATCAGTACTGCTAACGATGCCAATGCATTTACTACTTCATGCACATCGACCACTCCTTTTGAAGCAGATTGTCGAGTCATTATTGCACTTATGTATAGCAAGAATATAACACAATATGAACACAACCCAAGTGGATCTGTTGTGCAACGATTGCAGCTATGCGTTTAGCCAAGCACATTTAAATTTTTTATGGCCAGTGGACCTCTGGAGAAAGATCAGAACAGGCCGCATTAATTGGCCACACACTGTTAGTTTTATTTTGTCACTGGAGAGCAAAAGTTAGCACTGATGCGACCAACATGATTTTAACAAAAATAGCGCTTCTTGGAAAAAAAGATTAATGAAACCAAACTACACCAAGTGGGTTGAAATCAACAGGAACATTACAACTAAGTAAGGATTAAAGCCCATTAATATTGTCCTTTCTTCAGTCAAAGAAATGCTAGAAAGACACTGATAAGCCCAGTTTAAAACGTAATGCAGCTGTTTTAACAAAAGACGCTTCAAACGTTTTGTGAAGTTACAAATAGATTTGGAGTAGTTAATAATTTACGATAAAAGGCAAGGGTAGCCTGAGACAAGAATTATACAGAAACGTGTATTTCCTTCTCAGTGATGTGATGTGGTGCTTGTTTTATTACAGCAAAATGTATGAGCTTCTCTTAAGACAACACATCTGTTATATTCTATAGCTGTAAATCGTACTGGATTTGTACTCTGCCAGGTCACACTGCTTGATGCACCTAAGCTCCAAAACATTAATGTTGAGTGGTTGTGATGAAAAAAAACAAAATCATTTGTGCCTTGCCTAAGGAAAGACTACGGTTTTGCCTGGGAAAGCATTAACCATGAAATCCATGGTTGATCTACATAAAACACATTTATGGGCCATCTTACTACTGCCATCCCTCTTTAATGAACAATTGAAATTACACATCTGTTAGCATTTGCACATCCTAGTCTAAATTTTTACATGCACCTGTCTTAAACTATGCAGAGAACATGGCTTATTCCAAACCATCTTTGAAACAATACTATTTAGAACATGGGCTTAATTGAAACAGACGTAACCTGCATTAGTTTGGCATTGAAATGAATCACACTCAAAAGCATTTTTAAGCCAAATTATAATTTTACACATAACATGTGGTGTTTATTTCAGCCACAACATCAGTGAGGTGGATAATTGAAGAAATCATAACAGTGCCTCCACTGATAACAGCTAAACAAAGCACCTCTCATGAAGTTTGGCTACTAAACATCCTCTCCATTCCTGTTCTAAATCACGTTTTACACTAAGTGGGTTAAGACACATAAATTCATTCTTATTTATAACAATCAACCTGGGAAATCTGGTATCATGTAGTTTTGTGCATGTTATCAAGAACTACATTTCAGAATGATTTTTAAACATACAATGCATCAACTCAAAACATTTTTTAAGCCTGAATATACCAATAAACTTTTATGTTTGTATATAAAATTAGTATGGGCTGCTTAAGACAGCAATGAATTATAAGTTGTGTGATGTATGTGACCATGCAATTCCTCAGCAACTGCACATAGTGAAACGTACTGGTAGTAATGAAAAAAGATGAGGACTCACCTTTCATAAAAATGTTGGAAATTATGGATGAACAAAGCTTCTTACCCAAGTCTTTGTTTACACTATGTGTAATTTAAGTGGAAAACAGGAAATCAGGCCAAATTCTTATCCAAATGCTTATGGATTACTTTAAATAGGTTAAGTATTTGACAATCTAATCAGACAAAAGATCTTATGTCATATCAGGGTTTTTTTGAGGAAAATGTTAGGTACCTGGTATGGACTTGTACGGACCTGAACAATTTCCAACTAAGTTTCATATAATTAGAAGTGATTTGAGTGCCTCTAATAATTTTGCCTGATTCTAGGGACCCGATTTTTAATTCTAGGGACCTGAATCGGGTCCCTAAAACACCTTTAAAAAACCCTGATTATATTGAGTATGGCTGCTGATTCATGGTGGTGTGGTGTTATTTTCACTGCAGTTTAATCAACTGGATGAATACAGTAACTTTCAAAATACAACATGATAACACTAAAATTAAATACCAATTGAAGGAACTTACAGAGAGATAAGATAGCTTTTATTTGGGATAGACTTGTTTTCCAGTTTTTTTTTCTTTATTCATTTTATTCTTGAGTTTGTTTGCTTTCTCTGCTCTTAATTTAGCTTTTCAATTTTTTGCCCATAAGCATTGCTTGCAGATTTTAGGACTGGGATGTGTAGTATTACATGAAATTGATTTCCAATTAAAAATTTGCTGATCAATTCCTTGCTTACCCCCATTGTTGGGAGTACTTACTTGAATATAGATATGCACAAGTTTTAATCATCTCAAAAGGATGAAAGGAGAACCCAGTCGGCTGATTCCTCAAAAGCTAATGGAAACCTAGGGCTTTTAATTTTCATCAAGTTGTCACAGATATCTGCTGTTTGCAACAAGTGCCGTGAAACAATTATCACATTCACAACCTTGCTGGATCACCATCAAGGAGTGCATTTAGAATTTTACTGTATCACATTCACAGTAGGTAGAAATATTTACAGGCTTGGTACTTCCTAGGAATTTTATGTTACAACCTCTATACAAAGCTTTGGGGTCATGGATAAAAACATCACTGGCCAAGCTATCAAACACTTTAACGTCTATAGAGGGATTAACACTAAAAATGAATTTTTTTACTACTGAGAGTGTCAGTTCACTACGCACTATTCATATATTTATGATGAAACAATAGGCAACAAATTTTCAGATCAATGCAGTCAATGCTTCAATCTGCAGTAATTCCCATGTGGTAGTCCTGACAACATGTTTTGCAAATACGGAAGATGACAGAAAAGTTCTTAGGTCAGTGTTTCTCAAACTTTTTCCATTTCGCAAACCCCCAAGTCATACATATATTTCTTTGCTGTAGACTCCCAAATACACTAAACAATGAAGACAGGCTTATATATGAACTAAATACACTAGTATTTTATTCTTATCAATGCATATGCAAAGTTTTAGTGAAAAATTATGTGGACAGTGTGGACTATTACATCACGAAGGTATACCGTGCTGGAATTACCTAGTTAGGCCTATAGGTGCATGCCAGACAGAATGTGGTGTGATTAAGCTGAATAATGGGCCAATAAAACCAGCAAATTTTATTGATTGGATTTCGGTTTACAGACCCCTAAAACATATTCATGGACCCCTGTGGGGTTCACAGACCCCACATTAAGATCCCCTGTCTTAGCCAATTATTGCAACAATATTAATTCATCATGGAAATGTGGCAGAAAAAGTTGCAGTGTTGTTTTAGACAATTATGTGCTTTGCACACAATTTAACTAACAGAGTACATGTTCCCACTACAGCATCCGTTCACAATCAACCTTTTTTCTAGAGCAAATACATCAAACCAGAGGTTCCCCAATGGGGTGTTGTAATGCCTTGGTGCATTGTTTTGAGAATACAAAGGGAGTAGCAAGCTTACATTCACCTTCACAACCAAGATCTCAGAAGTTTAGACAAACCTACTCACACCTAATCAGTGCACGTGTGAATGAGTCAACGAGAGGTTGAGAGCATTGTGTGAAATGACATAATAATTGTACAATTGGTTTTAGCAATGAAGTAACATAAACTTTACATGTAAAATTCACTTCATTTACAACAAATGAACTTAGATTAATGGTTGACAGTTGACCAGGGCAACTGTGTGACTGCATTGTTTGATTTTATGCAGAGTTGGTGTGTCATGTGTTCATACAAGTTGGGAACCACTGACCCAAACTCATGCAGTATAATATTGAATAACTGCATAACATATTTGACAAACCGAATACATGGGTATCTGATTTCGTTTGTATTACAAACTTGCAAAGCAATCTAAAATCAACCAGAGTCAGGACAACACCACAGACTGCAATTCCATTAACCTAAAATTTCTTATACTCTTCTGATTTAAAAAAAAAAACTTGTGATGCATCTTACATAGTCCTACTATGAAATTATACAGTAGTTTAGCCTAATAAAGGTTACACTTAATCTACTGTCTGAAATGAGTACGAAGGGTCTGGTATAAACACAGCAGAAACAAAATTTAAGTGGTAAAGAAAACATTTTTATTTAACCTTGAACACTGGGTTTGACTCTTTGTTAAATTACCTCAGACTTGAAAGCAGCACTTGCAACTACAGAATTACTTAAGTGTTAACTAAGCAGTAGCACCACAAAAAAGTGAAAATGATAGCAGTAATACCAGTAACTACAGTTAATTCCCATCACCCAGTGGCACAAGAAAAGCACATTTACAAAAAGCAAAAAGTAGCTACCAGTCACAGAGCACTAGAGGAATGACAAGCAGTGGAAGTATGACTGCTGTATTATTTTTTACTTGTGGCTGTTGTAAGGTTTATCAACCACACCAGCTCATTGCTGATTTCTTTCCAATGATCAAAAGTGCAATGAAAAAACTACATGAAAATGGAATTCAGACTTAAGTTCAGGTATACCCAGTTCTACCAACAAGTTAACTGGATGAATTTATCATCATTCATCATATAGTTTGTGCTTAAACGAAGTTTTAGCCTAAGTTCATTGTTTTGAGCTAAATTTTGAGAAGCATAACAAGAGTATATAATTTTAAGACTGGTGCACACTGCTTGTTTTGTTTAGCTGCTTAGTTCACATTATTTTTCCTAGAAATACTTCTTAGAACAAAATGTATTTTGCCAAAATGACACCAAGTGTCTGGCTGAACTTTTAGTATATGGTTTGGTGTTTTAGAAAAATTTTGCATTGGCCAATTCAGCTGAAAAATAGACTTAAGAATTGGACCAAAGAATAACAAAGATACATGAGCACTTACTCTTATGAAAAGCAGGAAACAAATGATTGGCTTATAAACGTGATTGCTGGAAGACGCATCAGATGCCAACATCACATAATGTGCAAAGAAGCATCCTTAATGATGCAATTGTAGAACAGCATACACACAATGACTTTGCGTTGAAGGTACAATTTGGCCAACAATTCCACAACTACATTAAATGTGGTCAGTATCTTCAGTAAAGCATGCAGCAGTAGAGATTACATAATCACTAGCAGTCAATATATTGCTTATAAGATCTTAAAATCAGTGTAAACATGCTATTCCAAAAATTTTGACAGACTAATATATACTTTGAATGTTAGTCAGTAAGTTACTGTTGGTCAAATATTTTAAGCGGACCCACTTATTATTTACCAAAGTTCAGCATGTTTCAATTTGGTAAGTAAGTATGTTGTATCTAAGGAACAGAAACCACAAAAGGGTATTTCTGGAGCAAATATGAGAGCTGAACACTACTATACATCATTTGTAAATCATTTAATGTGAACCTTTTGGTGAAAGTAATCACTCCTTTTAAAAGGTATTATTAACATATAAATACATTGCAGGAGGGATGCAATGAAAAAAGGTTGTGCATGGTAGACAACTGCTACTTTGGCTGCTATTTTTGATAGGCACTGGCAAGCAAGGATATTGGTTAGTAGATGAACAATGTAACAGAAGTATATACAATTGATTCAGATATTTTTTCATAAACACTTTTTCTCAGGGAACAAAACTTTGAGGTCATCTAGGGTTGTACTTGTGGATCTATGTATTAATCTCCTTACATGACGAACAGACAGGAAAAAGCACTACTGGGATGTTGCAGTACAAAGTTCTTACTATCTATCAACCTTTTATCCACTTTCAAACTTGTAAATTCACAAAAAGAAACAGATACTAATAGTTATTTGGTGGCACTGGTTGATGAACTTACCAATAAAAATTAACTTGAAGAAGCTGTATTTAGTCTAATTAATATCAAACAGCAACAATACTGTCTGCCATATTGATTGAACATAAGGTTTTGCACCTCAAGAGTAGTGTTTGGCAAAATATTTGTTTTATATCATTCATTCTAATCTTGGCCACAAGGCACACTGAATGGTGTACAGATACATTTCAATTTACATCATTAAGCTTTTTGTGAACTGTTGGGTAGTCTGGAAATATGAGGTAATAGCGTAGATCTTCATTTTTGATGTCCTAGTTCAGTAGTTGGGTTGTACGTCATAAAATACTTATGTAACAAATTCATTTTTGTAGACAAATTCCTGACAACCAATTCAACCTTTGTTGCAACATCATGCCAAAATTAAAAACAACTTTTACTTGGAACTGCCGATTGGTAATGAACATGTACACTGAAGATCTTCAATTATCTTAATAATCTGAAACCAAGCTCCTAATGAGACAATCTGTGATTAGAAAAATTGGTGTGATGGTAAAAGATCCTGGTAGACAAGAGGATAAGAACTCAAAACACGTACACTGAAATGTTCCAAGAACTCAAAACATGTACACTGAAGATCTTCAATTCATCTTAATAATCTGAAACCAAGCTCCTAATGAGATAATCTGTGATTAGAAAACTTGATGTGGTGGTAAAAGATTCTGGTAGACAAAGAGGATAAAAAGGTTTCCATACACAAACTGTTGCATGCTAGCATATTCAGAGTCAACCAAAAAATAAAATACTATGCTGTGACTTCCATGATCTACAAATAATTTTGTTACTTTTCAGTAAATACATTTATGTCCTTTTACGCCCGAAGTGCAACTCATGATGTAAAATTGTACTGACCAAACAATAAAAACATGTATGCATTTGAACACAAAATGTTAACTTCTGGCGATACTTTCTTCTAAATGCTAATGGTGGTTTACATATACAGCTGATGATAAACACCCTGCTTGCATGCTTGGATATGAACTTTTCATTTATCTACAGTTTTCAACAAAGCTAAACACATGACTTATTTTTTATCCACTTAATCATATGTCCTAGAATGCACAATTTAACTTTGTATTTTACGTTTATACTGCTGATCCTGCCTTATCTCTTGCATAGTACTGTAAACAGTGAATGTCACAAGGTTGTGTGGTACCCTGAGAAAAAAGCTACATTTGATGTTCCCAAGCACTAAGCTCATTGCTGTTTTTTGGTGATTTTTCAGTCATTGACTTAATTTTTTTTAAATGACCAAAAAAATAATTTAATTCAGTCATAAATAATGCCTTTTTAAGTCAGACAAAATGTCCTAAAAAGAAAACACAACAATAAGTTTGAGCTATTTTGGACAAATGACCAAAACCTCTCAGTGAAAAAAACAGGCTCAATGTGTCACCATTGGCAGAGGTGCTGGGTTGCATAAGATATTATTACCAAAAATTGCATAACATTTCAAAAAAAACATGCATAAAACTTTGTCAAAGACTGGTTGAGAACTTCTAGTATTTTTGTAAAATATTATATTTGTGGCTTGTTAGTCGTTCTTATACTTCAACTACTTATCGCTATGACTGTCACAAACCCTGTGGTCAAACACGCTGTTTTTTTATTTGTGCATCTTGGCTCATTTACAGTGCTGTGCTCAAGTCACATGTCCTCCTCTGCACCTAGCCACTAATGATAGGCTAGTTCACAGGTCTCTGAACTATAGCCCGTGAGGCAAATCTGGCTCGCAAAGCCATTTCATCTGGCCTGCAAAGACATTTTGTCAATAACGAAAAAATAATATATTTACAAAACTTTGAAAAAACTTGTGTATTTAGTAGAATGTAACATATCATGAAACAACCACATTATGTAAGATGTCTGGCCCTCGAACAGTTGTGTAATAGCTTATGTGGCCCTCGGACAAAAATGTTTGGAGACCCCTGGGCTAGTTTATTTAGTTCCACAGCACCTTATCCATTATTCTGTGTTAAGGAAATCACTAGATATTTTCCTTTGTATCTAAGATGACATTGGCAATCATCTTCACTTTTAGATGACACATGTTGAAGAAAACACTGTACTGCAGTTCTGTTGCAACTTCAGTACTTTCAACAGCTGCAATTTCCTGATTGCACAACAATCTAGTACAAGTTGTTTTTACAAGTGCATGATAGACCGGGGCAAAAAAGCACAAAAAGAGGGAATTGCATTGAAGTCTTTCAATTAAGCTATTCAGGAGGAACATTAGACCTGCTTTCTTACGTTAATACACAAAACAAGCGTACAGTACATCTGACATGATATAAAGAGTGTTGAAAGCAAGAGTTTTGAGGCGTAACATACGTTTTGCATCAGCTGATGGGCCTAATCATGACAATTGCGTGCCGCAGTTGTAGTGCAAATCTGTAGCCTAGCAACAACAAAAAATTAACAAACTCCTCATTACGCCGAATTTTCCCCAGAAGTCAATTTGTCCCAAACAAATGATTGAAGGGATCAAATGGCATGGGCTGTGACATGGATTCCAACTAATACTTACAATCACTAGCCTGTCGCTAACCAATCCATGCAAACACTATTTACCGTGAGGAAAAAATTGCACAATTTCGCGATCACCTCTTCTCTGAACCTGCTAAAGTAAATCATGCAAACCTGTAATAGTTACAAAAACTGACTTAATTCGAAAACTTGATTTCAACCACGGGAGATATTTTAACGTTCTTCACAAGCTTGCCTACGGATACCGACAGCAACTCTTCCACGAGACACAAGCTTTCCCCCAACTACGGCTAGCGACAAAGGGCTGTTTTCGCGTAAAGGCAGTCTGCACCGCGGGTATCGTCAATCGGTACGCGCGCACAAACGTAGCACAGTTCCTTCTCTTCACAGGCGTGCAACAGTATCGGCGCGCCGGCTGTCAGGCGGAAACGCCGCAGTTATTTTTAGAGCACGGGCCGTTCTGCGAAAATATAAGTGAAAAAGTTTCTCTTTTTCTCTGGCCCTCGCATACTATGGTAGCTTTTTAGCCATGACGCTGTGCATTGCCGAAATTCGAGGAATCAAAAATCATTTATTTGCAATCCTGCAACAACATTAGACTTAACCTTAACTAGAATGTATTTTCCTTGCGTTAAGGTCAGAATCGATCCAGACCGAGACGTATGCCTCACGTAATTTTGTCTAAAATACAACGCGAATGTTCGTTTGGTACAAATGGCCTACGCCCTAATAGACCCACTCGGTTGCTCGATTATCAAGAACAGAACATGATGTTCCAAGAACTCAGAACTACGATGAAGTGACGAAAATTCGCACGACCGTAGATACGCTTCGATGATTTTGAATGCGTGGTACGAACTATAATGGAGCGACTACCTAAAATCAGAGAATGCTTTCATACCGCATTGCTCCGCCCTGACAAACACAGGGGTATAGCAGAAACGTACCTGAACTCTAATTGTTTCGCAGTAAAGATCTAGCAGCTCTCTGAGTCTCACGGCGCCTTCTTGCAATACACTGCAATCACTTGCAACAAAACAAGCCGTAACGATACTCTGTAAACGCGATGTAAACCAAGAAGTAACAAAGTTTCAAATTGGATGGAAAGTGTAGTATTTTGCAGTTAAATTACGATGGAGTATCGCAGTGTTTGTCATTTGCATGTCGCACGAACGTAAGACATTTTCCCTTACAACTGGCTCCGTCTAAGGTAGCAAGAGATTATTTTTTTTTAGAGCATTCTCAATTTTTTCTACAGCAACAATAATTTCCGACTTCGCAATCGCCACTCATTAACGCATTTGTGGCAACAGAAACTTTAACCAGTAAATGGATCTGGAACTACGAACGAAATATGTTGAGAAACACACAAAAAACAGACACATGCACCAAACTTTAATGGCGGTTGAACGGATTGGGCAACATGTCCGAAACCAACATCACGACCTACAGAATGCTTCAAAAGAGGAGACATTTACGAAAATCCCGGGTTTTACGCAATTGACTTTGACAGCATGAGACATTTTAATGGAACGGTGAGTTTCGCAAAAGCCAGAAGTCCTTTTCATTTTCCTCAAGCTCTGCGACTGCATGGAGAAAAAATAAGCCATGACTTTGTTGAGACTTGACAAAGACCAAACAATTCCTTTAAAAAAACACATCATGTCACTGACAGGTCCATTTCCACCAATGTGAAAAAATTGCGAGCTCCAGACATAAAAAAAATTCCATTACTTATGAGATAACAGCAGACAATTCCAAATCATGAAGTTCATCCAGTGCACAAGAAAAGAACAACATCGCAGCCAGTTTTATGCCATTGATTCCGTCGCTCAAACGATGTTTATAGCAACTTATTTCAAACAACTAAGAAACGCAATTAACTTTATCAAAACTTGAATGAGAAAATAAACACATCGGTGTCAGGGAACATCGACACACAAACCGTATGTAATGGTGTCCACTAGTGTTTCAACTAAAAGATCATCTCGATATCTTTCTGCCATCAAAAAGTACCAAATTGACTGGCATTTGATTGGTTTCACAACAAATGACATCATTGCCGCATCTTATGAACATTTTTTTCCTTCGAACATTTGGTGCGTTAGAAGGTGGGTACTTGATAAACATGCCGTCGATTCCATTTGATTTCGTGAAATAGATATTGCATTTTCTTTTGAAAAGAAATAAATTCTGCACCATGTGGACATGTAACAAGATTTTGTAGAAAGAAAATACCATTACTCAACTCACATGAGAGAAAAACTGAAGGGTAACCTTTCATCACAATTGGTGATTTTGCGAGGCAGGAAAAGATCTTCCATTTTTAACGTAAGAAGTCATGAATATAACACCAGCAAACTCGATCGAGGTTTTCGCTTACTGCGCAAGTGCAACGCACAGGTGCTGTTGCCTTGCATACAATAAATGATATCGAAAGTAGAAAATTTGAGGCCGTGGAATGCTGTAGCTTTTCGAGTGCCCAAACAGCCGAAGTAAAAACTTTGTGAGGCTCAGGTTGCCTAATGGATGTGGTGAAACCAAATTTCAGGAAAATTTTCGCCCGAAAAGTATCTCACCACATTGTAATTTCATGTACACTTTTCTGTAAAGGTATTGTAACTTTATGTACATACAGTAGTTCAGAAAAACATCTTATCAATACTTTTTGACGATTACTTCATGTACATTGCTTGTGTAAACAGTATGGGCAGTGGGTGCGCAAATTTGGACAAATAGGAACGGAATTTTTAAAATCAATCCACAGCTTCATGCTTGGAATATCCCATAGTTCTCCAATGTTAGGACCAAAGCACCGTTTCAGTGAATCGTAAACTGTCTGCGCAAAAATTAAACCATAAAATGTGTTTGTTCAACCATAAAAGGTGTTGTTTTCAAGCAAAAAGAAACAAAGTTGATTCAGGACAACTAGAAACTCAATTGCAATGAAGAAATGTTGTTTGACTGCATAGGGAATACGATATAACTTGCATCCAAAAAAATATTTTTCATTTTATTGGAAAGAGGTTGAAAATGGTTGTTTCCGCTTTCTATAACTGTTTCAATGCCTTGTAAATTGCTGAGACGTCAGACACAAAATCAGCAGACATTAGAAACTCCGGTGGAGAAATGTTCTAATTAAGTATGTCACACATCGGTCTCATTGGCCATCGCTAGAAGATCACTGCTTTAACAAACTGCGTATAGTCAACCAAAAATGAGAGAAACTGGCTTTCAAAACCTTTTAACATGGTGAAAGCTGCGAAGTTAAGAAAACTCAATTGCTCTATAGGTGACCACCAAATGCGCACGCAACCAGGTAACAAGGTCTAAGACAGGGGTCTCAAACACGCGGCCCGCGAGGGCGTTTTGAGCAGTCCGCGACGCTTTTTGGGAATTTTCAAACAGTTCAATGTTTGCGTTATGTAGTTTATTCATCGGTGTGTAAAAGTGCTGATACAGGAAACAAGAAATTATTTGCCTGTAACTTTTTGATACCTTTCGCAGGAAACACAATGTAAAACCTGTTTCTAGTAAGGTTCAGTTAGGCTACTGTCATTGTTGCGTCATAATGACCCCCGGTTCAAGAGAAAGAGCACAGCTGGAATGTCAAGTCAACACTGAGGGCTCATGAACTCGGCAAAACACATAACCAAAACAGCGGTCGTAACAATCTTCGTGTAAGCTTCTCTTCGCACCCGCTTCACTTCACAAAGGCGATTCAAAAAATCGTCAGCGGCGCTTAAAAGGTTTTCTGCGTAACTCTGTTGTGGTTAACCAGGTCTGCACCTGAGGCTAATTGCTAGCAACCCCACTTCTCTTAGATGAGACCAGTCAATTTGCGGAGTGTTCCGGTTTCGCCTGCATAGTGCTGCAAGTTTGGTTGGGTCGCGGTGTGATCAGTATTAATGGTGGTAAATGCGGCTTGCGCGAGTGACTGAAGTCGGTTGGGCAAGACTGTCAATCAGTTAAATAGTGATGAAAACTTGTATTCTTTTAAAATTTCCTTCAGTTTTTGGAGCGAATGCAAAAAACTTAGTCTTCAGACCTTGCGCGAATGACAGCTCCGGAGAAGTTTTAAAGAAAACGCGTTTTGTGAAATACAAAACCTTCTAGCGCAGTGGTTCCCACATTTCCCAATCGTGGACACCTGCATGATGGCAATAATTTTATCTCGCTGACCTCGGAATCACTGATTTGTTAACTTTTTAGATAAACCTGGTGTAATGAAGAAATTCTGATTGCAGATTCGGAATCAGCGAACGGAAATAATCCTAAAAGTGCAATGGGTTTCTTGACCGACACCGAAATGTTGTTGACCATTACTATCATGTACGACGAGGGCTGTGATTCGTGGACCCCTTGTTTTACGAATGCGGACACCAGGTTGGGAACCACTCTTCTCCAAGACTGGGTTGAACAGCGGATTAAAAAATAACAAAATCTTAATTCGTATGCCAAAGTAGGATGTTAAGTTTGTTTGTAAAAAAGCTGTGCTCAGCCATAGATCAAACGCACGACCTGCAGTAGTGCAAGGCACGCGTAAACGTAACAAGTAACCGCAAAGATAGAGCTTGCTTACAACCTAAAAAAAATTGCCCACACAACTGGAACTGTTAGAAAGAAAATAACTGCCAACGCAGCCGCGACCAACGCGTCAGCTCCCATTGCGTTTCACTAGTTCCCGAATAGGAACACCTATGCACCAATGTCACTAAAAATTAGTAGCAGTGTCAGGGACTTTAGGGAGATACATACGAATCTAAAGTTTAGAAGCTACAAACACGTTACTTTGTCTTCCATTTAATTGTTTATTTTGTTATTGTGCATCTGCACGTATTTCAACATTACGGGTAGTTTGTTCGTCCTCGGGAACGCGGCTCAGTTGTTGTGTGTTTGCACAGTTGTCCAGCAAGCTGATTGATGCATGGTAATCACGGCAGTCGAAGCAATCCAATCAAGCTTGCTAAAATCTTGGTATTGTTTACCGATAAGCTAGTCGCATTGTTCTTGACGCGCACTGCACACTTACGGGAACGTCCAAGATCAAGTATCTTCATGCATTTTTAGCCTCGCAAGACCAAATGGCAGATGTTACGCTTCCCTGAGCGCGAAATGCAGTATGTAATGGACTGGTCAAGAGGTGCATATACTGCATTAGGGGTGGGCAAACTTGTTCAACGGAAGAGTCGTTTGCAAGAGAACCAAAAGCACCAGCGAGCTGAAAAATCAGTCCGTGGTGTCAATGCAATTTGTTTGTGTATTCGTCCACTTTGGAGCATGGAAAGCAATCGTTCTCATTTTGACGTTGAGAAAATGACACAATGTTTTTGACAATTTTTCTCTTTGAAAAAATTTAATTGTGTTCGGGAAACTAAAGTATCCCAACTTGACCTTCTAGCTAGGTCAACCCTTTTTGTTATCAAATCGCGTAGACCAGTCATTCTCAACCTGCTCTAGTCGGACCACCGGTGGTCCACCTGGAATTTCTAGTGGTCCACAAAGAGTAAAGAACTAAGAAAACACGCCCTGACCTACGTGCAACATAGTTTTGACTAGTTGTTCATGAACGAGGTGTCAGCATAGCGAAGTGGTCCATCGGATATTTTTTGAAAAGATGATCCGTGGGAAAAAAAGGTTGAGAACCAGTGGCGTAGACTCCCTGGTAACTAACGTCACAATACGAATTCCTGTAAACACACTGATAAATGAAACAAACATTAAATATGAGGCAACAACAACCTAAATTTGAGGTATTGCTATTCAACTAAAAGTGCCACACAAAACCTGTCGGGGAGCCGCAGTTTGCCCACCGTTGTACTATGCTCTCAAGTTTTCGCATTAACTGGTTAGACAAAGACAGGACAGAGAGGCATTGACACTGGAAAGCACAATGACTAAAACAGTGGATCCCAAAGTGGGCGGTGAGAAACTCTAAGGGGGCGATGAAGCAGAAATGGGCGATTGGGGGGCGGTGAAGCAGAAATGGGCGGTTGGGGGCGATAGGAGACCCAGTTAATAATTACATTTCTGTCGTCTTACTAACTTTGAGTGACCAAATGTTATAAAATACAGTATGATCAACAAACATGTATGCATGTAATTTGTAAACAAAAACTTAGCGTTTTGGAAACAAAACAGAGGTGAAATGCTAGGAAAATAATTGATGAACTGCAGTTTCCATCGCTAAGGGTAAGCTGTACAGTAAAACTGTTCTCCTCTATAATTAAATGATTATGATTGGAATTTTCGTCAGCTGTACTTCTTGGCACGGGTAAACTGCTACTTAACAATGCCCGTTTCGTTACAGTGACTATCGCCGGTCAAGTTTGAGAATGCACGCTTGCACTTAGACTCAGTTTGTAACCAAAAGCGTGAGCTAATTTTGGATGGAGTGGTTTAATGATCACAAATATAATAATAACCTTATACGAGTTCAATTCGGAAGTAGAAAGGCAATTTATATTTTTTTACAGATAGTGTTAGGTGCCAACAAGAATAAGTTACCTAAAGGGAATTGAAAAGATTCTGGAGAACAGAAGTAAGTTTCAGAACGCACTTTAACTTGAGCAGCGCCAAGGAAATCCAGGGAGAGATGGTAGAGTCAGTGGACGAGTGCAAGTGTCACTGCTCAGTTCAAAAACTTTTAAAATATGCAGATTGAATTCAATCCTGCACTGCTCCAAACTCAAAATTTACTAAAAATGTGGCGGAGTATTAATGGATTGATTGTTCAAAGGACACCAAAGGGTTTAGAAGTATTCTGCTAAGTTTAGGCAATGTGGTGCACTCGGATAATGACAAAGAGAGTTTGTCCGCCTGTTGCTGCACACAGAAGGTGACTGTCAAAGGGTGTCATAGATACAGTATCTTTGCTGTCACAGTCCACAGATATCTTCACGGAGTTAAATGAAGTTAATTTGCAATTGCAGAGGAATGGTGTTAACCTCACTAAAGCCAAATTAGCAATCTTAACCTTCTTGTCCAAGTTTAATGCTGTTCAAACGAAATCGAGGCCTTCATGAACCCTAACAGTTTCCAAATCATTAACTCTAACAGTTTCCGAGTGGTAAATGAGTTAATTTACTAAATTAAGTTTCATAGCGAAATGCATCTTTGCGCTCATTCTTGTTTTAATCATTTTCAAACATCCAAAATATGCAATGCGAAAAAATTTTGTTGACATGTGTGCTAGGCATGGTAGGGGGGGGATAGAAATTTGTTTGTCAGAAAAGGGGGCGCTAGCCACAAAAAGATTGGGAAACACTGGACTAAAACCACCAACTAATGTTTCGCTAAACAGCAGTTGGTTGCGGGAACGAAACGAAAAGAACCCACTGCATTGAACACGGAAAGAACTGCGGACTGCTGGAATATACCGTGTAAGAAACCGGAAAAAATTTGTGTTCGCTTCGTGATCTATGGTTCTCAGGTAATTAAAAAATGTTGCAGGCATTTGTTCGTGAACTTCAAGCGCTGTAAACCTCTGATCAAGTGGCAAAGCTTGTGGTAAATGATAATGAAATGTATGGCACAAAAAAGTGAGGAACATAATTCATTTTCAAATAACATTTCAAGATCATGAACAGTACCACGCGGGCCGCACCAAACGACGCGGCGGACCGCAGGTTGCACATGTCTGGTCTAGCCTATTTTCCTTGGCTTTTCTTTTTAATGTGGACAAGGGTTGAAAATCCAGCCTCACAGACAGGGGTGGATATTTGAAATTAGAGGTACGAGGCAAACTGTCAGAAAGGTGCGTCAAAACAGTTGTTGAGGGGCCCCCTTGGCACATAATTTTGCTTTATTTCCAAAGACATATTACTTGCTTCAGATCTACGAGTATTAAATGTGGCTCGAGAGGGGTTCATAACCTTTTTAACAAAACAATGCAAAAACTAAGAAACTCTCAAAGAGGGCCCGTGGCATCTCTGAAATAAGGGAGGCCTGAGGCGACTGTCTATCGTTCGCTTCTCCTGATATCCGCTCTACTTACAGAGGTAGGTGGAAATGAATGGAAGCAAACAACGAAAGGGTGTCAGAGTTACGTTTGGGTATAATTGCTGCATAGCACACCAGAACCGTTTATAACCATTTCATTCAGAAAGTGAATACACGATTGTTACGACGAGTTTCGCTTGCAGGAAATGCGAGAGCACTATCTTCTTTAGGATACAACAGTTTGCTTGAATCGTATTACCTGCAAACTACAGTATTTTATAAAGTTACTTTGAACGTTTATGCACATGCACAACACTATCACTTGTTAGACCTACTGGAAAGATCCCGCCATCTGTCAACTATACCCTACTTTGTCCTGGCATCATGAGCTTGAACCATAACGATTACAAAATAATGAATGTAATACGGAACTGTAACGATAAAAATATCGCTTGTGCTTAGTTGAAATTTCAGCTGGCAAGTATTCACAGCAGGACAGATGTTTACGAGGCTGACGTAATCTTAGCAACACTGGGCAGCGGTTTCTTTGTCTAGTGTTGGCGTGTTTCTAGGATAGGGTCGATTGAAACTGTACAGTAGAAACCAAATAGGAATTATAACGGAGATAATGTGAACTTCACATAAATCTGTCCGTGTTTTGGTTTAGCTGATGTAACACAAGATGTTGATATGCGCATAGTTTTAAAAATTCCGATCATCAGCAATGCAGTTACCCTTTAAGTTTACGTCAATTTCAAACGAAACTTCTCTTTTAATAATTGCAGGTATTAATCCCTGCTTATCCAACACACAAAACAGTTCACGTGGTTCGCTGAATTGGAAGAATATTTTGTGATATGTCGCTCTGATTAGAAGGGAGATCAATCTGAACGTTTATCTCATCTGCTGCCTAATATCCTGAAACATAGGTAATATAGCCAGAGTGTGTATAGAGATGAACAGTGCTTCCGTTTCTTACAAATTGCCATAGAGCGTTTTACATTGCTATGAGTCATGCATCCCCATTGTGTCGCACGGTAACAAACAAAAGGCTCAAGCAAGGAAGACAAACACGAAACAAATGGTAACAAGCGTGGGGTTGAGCAAATGATAACATTACATGACAGGAGGAAGGATTAATCAATCAGTTTTTTCTACGAATATTATACTGTGAGTTACATCGTGAATTGTTGTGAGAAGCTGGCCCCCTACAGCTACAAATTCATTAAACATTAGAGGTATGATGGACGCTCATTTGTTTGTTAATACTCGCCGTTTGCGCGAACCAACAGACATAACTGACACGTAGGTTTTGTGATTGTCAGAAAGAGTGCAGGTCCATTTCCAAGACACTGGTAACAAATAAGCAATTTATCGCTGAAGTAGTGCAGCATTCCTTCTATTTTTAGAACTCCTCACTTCCACGTGGAGAAAGCATAACAGGAACTACGTAAACGCATCCATCGCACACGTCTCAAAAGCATTTTCGTTAGAGCACAGTTGACAGCCCACAGCTAAATCATATGCTGCCTCCGCACAAACAAAAGGTTTCCAAGCCGCCTGCGTGTCACTCAATTATCTTGGACGTGTCTTTGACAAATATAACGCAACATTCGAAGAATCGCGTCTGTTTCCGATTGCATTCAGATAAAACACCTAATTACTTTTAACAACCTTTCAAAATCATACGTTGGGAAATAATCTCGTTGCAATCTTCCAACAGCGGCAGACATTATGGCTAAAACAGATCAGTTTGGGTTTTATCCTAGAAACGAAACACGTGAGCATAACAAAATTCAAGTTCAACCTCACCCCGGAGAGAAGAGTGCGGAGCACGACGAAGCATAAATTACTGTGAATGTTTTAAACATTCGTCTTCCATTTACCCGGCAACGGAGTCGCAGCATGCGGCGCTGATGCCTTCTCCACCAATAAAGATGACTCCTTGTCATATAAATTTACGAAGCTGTTTTACGCAGCAACATCACAATAGCCTTCATCAAGTGCTGCAAACCCGCTTTAGGAAAGATAATCAGCATTGCTTCTACGCCTCATAGAATTCCGAGCATGTTTACGTCAGCAGCAGCGATTTTACTTTATTCTACAAACGTACTCACCTCTCCTTGACAGTCACGTGACTCCGTATCAGTCGACCTCTCTGCAAATGAAAACGGTATTCACAGCGGTGGACTTAGGGTTGGGGGGCCCGAGGCAAGGCTGAAAAGGGATGACTTCATCATACTCAGTCACCGTGGTAAGACCTTTTGATCAAGCCTAGGAAGGGGATATGCAGGCCAGCCAAGGATACGTTCCTGAGACTACGGCATGACTGACATAACAGAAAATGCAAAAGGGTATTCATGATGCACAACACTGAAGAGTTGCTGTTGGGGGGCCCTTGAAAGCAGAGTACTTTTACATTACAGTTGCTGTTGGAGGCCCTTTTGAGAGCAGAGTACTTATGATCTGCTTCGGAGTATATTATATTTGGATCAGTTTTTCACAAAAAATGAGAAAAATTTGCTCGCGAAACACCTCGAGGGGGACCCGAGGCCAGTGCCTCGCACGCCTCCCCTCAAACACACGACTGGGTATTCACATGATGTTTAGCCATTATTTAACAACTTTTAACTTTTCCCGGGAGTGACTGATGAAAATCTTAAATGCCAGTAAAAATTTTTTTTACGATCAGATTGTTTTAAGTTTTGCAATTGTTAAAAAATTTTCGCAGTCTGAAAACTTGACTAAAATCCGCAATGTCCTAATCAAGTCTCATTTGCAAGTAAAAACTATTATAGCAATCGATAACAGATCATACGAATTGACCAGGCCGGCAAATTGTAAGAGAGTAGTGAATACGAACAGAATCGACATCGTTAAATTCACTACATGACAGTGTCTATGACAATGAGCATTGATCACCACACAAACTGTGCCATAATATGACTATAAACTCGATGTATAGATGTGGTATACGCAGCATTACCGTTATAATTTTGACAAAATATTTTGCTGATTTAGACAAGTTGACCTGCACAATGATTTTGACAACAGTTGGTGAGGTAAATGCATCTTTGCTACTGCTAGAGTTGCCCTGGATGCTGAAGTCTTTTTTTTAGTGAAATCACAAGCGTAAGAAAAAATCAATCACAAGCTTTTCCTTCTACACACGGTAGCAATAGCATGTTACCAAAGTCAAAGGACATTTTTCACAACACATACAATTTGATGGCTATTAAACAACCAGGCTTGCGCGTACAGGTTCAATACGTCGCGAGAGGTACTGACCTGAAGACGGGCAGGTATTTTTTCGACGTTCCACGCAGACCTGTTGATCATTGAGAACTCCAGCCAATCCATCTGATTGATTTCGCTCTACTGCATCATGCAAGTGGACCGAATGATTTTCTGAAAGCAGACCGTGCTTGACAGCTCTACGATCAATAACAGTCGCTTTGGTAGTTAACGACTGGCGTGCATCTGGGGCTTTATCTACACGTAATGTAGCGTGAAAGTAACTTTGATCTGACGACTCCGAATAACAGTCTGGATGCTGTGCTTGCTTGGGGGCTTCGGCAGTCCAAATTTTCCTGTATAGCACCGATCTGCAGTAAACCAGGGCGCGTCGTGCAAGCTGGACACGGTCGTCATCTCTGAGGTATTTCCTGTGAAAAAAAAACGAATTTATGCATTGACGATCAATCGAAACTTTCAAACGACTTATTTTTCCTCGCAGGTCAACGTCGGCTCAGTTCTTTAAAGTCGCACACCCACAAAATTCGCGTGCAACTTCCACGAACATAGTTCATGCCGGGCGCATCGCCAAGCTTTGAATGTGGGGGGAAAAGCAAAAACAGGGGGCAGCAACATAAAGACTAAAAGATCATTACCTATATTAACTTGGGGGGCACAAACTACAAATGCGTGGCAGGGCCCTCCACTGTCGACGGCCACGGTTGACGCAAAGGCGAAGATAACTTGAGCGAAACGCTTGAAACAAAAAGAAGCTTTCAGTTTACTTCGGCGGGGGAAGGAAAGCCACTGGTGGGTGTCTTCATGTGTCGACTGGAATTTCCCAGCTCGGCCCTGCTGAGTATGTTTTCGATATAGACATTTAGCATCTGATGTAAGGAAGCTGTAAATAGCAGTCGGTGGTAAGGGGTACAAGCGACATTGTGTGTCGCAACTCCTCCACGAATCACATAACACAAGATCCCAGAATAACTGATTGAAGTCAGAGACAAAATCACGATTAGCAACAAACAGTTAACGGCCGTACAGATCCGAGAATCAAAATTGCTGGTCAGGAACTACCTCGACGCCAAGAAATATATTGCACGTCTCGTTTAGGATTTCCGACAATGGAATCTTTAACTTCGGCGGAATGGTGCTTATTTGCCACGAGCGAATGGATGAAGAACAGGGGACACGAAACCTTTCTAAAAATGCTAAATGTAACAACTAAATATGCGTTTTTTCGCAATTATGCACCTTGCGGTGATAAACGCTCTATCTTCTTTTAAAGCCCAATTCTCCTTTATTCCTACGACAACGTCGCAAGTGAAATATGACTTCAGCAGCAGTTCTTATTAACAACAATTTCCGCGTATGGAAACGTACTTTCAGTATATCGTTAGTATGAAATAATCATGTTTTTAATCCACTTCCGTACCTTACTCAATCTTTATTGCAAGCATCGAAGCGTCTACTTTCAAACAAAAAACTGGTCTTCTAATGCAGGGATTCTCAAACTACGGGTCGCGACCACTTTGGAGTCGCGAAATGTAATTTTGGGGTCACGAAACAAATCGGCTTGATAAGTCAGACATAAAAGTTTTTGTAATCTTTACAAGAAAAATAAAATTTGGCCTGCAATGAACGTATTTCTACTGCATTTTTAGGGGCAATACCATGTTTCATGCTATTTTTAGGGGCAATACCGTGTTTCATGCTTGTTCACTAGGATGTCTGCCTGAGCTATCAAATGATAATGATCAACTAAGCACAAGTTATGCGTTGTTACGTCATGATTGTTTTAACGTACTGACCAATATTGACCTTGATGCATTCATTCCGATGTCAAGTGAAATTTCTGACCTCTGTGAGGTTACGGGCCTTTTTATTGTGTCAGTTATTTTGCTTCTCAGAATAAAGGAACAAAGTTTGGCAATTACTTTTCTGATGTGTGTTGTGTAAATCCAAACTAAAACCCAAACCCTAACCCGACACACTTACCTAAACACCAAATCGTAATATCAGTTTTCTCAGCGTATTTGATATGTAGAATATTATTCTGTGCATGCGCGCATGGCGTGAAGTCAGAAATTTCGCTTGACACCGACACGAAGGCATGCTTGTGCTTAGAAATCTAGGTCTAGGCCAGGCCAACTGCCTTGAAAGCACACTAGGAAGTTGGATCCACAAAAAATACGCAATTGAAATTTCAGGCGGTCACACATCTGCCATTATAAGCCCAAGATGAGTTTGCGGAGTTATTAAACGACAAAAGTTTGCAGCTGGAATTTTCAAAACAGACTTCGTGATTTTTTGGATAAGAACAAGAATTGTAAACCCAGTCATTTCCGATCTAGCCATTCATAAACTCTTAGCCTTTCGCACAACGTATTTGTGTGAAAACGCATTCTCAAAATTGATAATCATCAAGTCCGAAACCGATCATTTTTGAAAAAATGTTGAGTTTGTCCTTCGTCCTCCGTGGCATCAATCTACGAACGATTGATCTGCGCAAAAATCATCAAGTGAATCCATCCCATTCACTGTGGATTCACTTGATGATTTTTTCACTCCCATTCACATCAAGTGAATCCATCCCATCCATCCCATAACAATTCAGTTTATAGAAGTTAATTTATTTTCGCTTTACTTTTTATATCACGTGGTTGTTTTATTACTGTATACTTTCTTTTCGCGGATTGTGTGCATTGTTATGATTTCGCTATGGACAAAAATCCCTCTTGAGATTTGTAATGGACGCTTACACGTATCATTAACATCTAGGTAGGTTATCCATCAAGGGGGTCGTATAGAAAAATCTTTTTTTAAATGGGTCGCAGAACTAAAAAGTTTGGGAAGCCCTAGTCCAGTGGTTCTCAAACTGTGGTACACGTGCCACTAGTGGTACGCGAAGGCCTTCAAGGTGGTACACGAATAGACCTACTTTCTGTTTTTCTTCACAAAAAATGTATTCACAGCTGTAGTTTTTACTTGATAAATTCCTGAATTTTTTTGTTAATAAATTCCTGGTTCTGTTAACAAATTCCTGAATTTTTGTGTTGGCTACTTCCCTTGCTGTTTTCTAAAAATAGCAAT
>Ga0210059_1003359_pt1 | contig 25552 bp, 20 predicted proteins | sample Ectturendosymbi2_FD_188042 | JGI IMG/M metagenome (GOLD analysis project Ga0210059, IMG submission 188042) | Ecteinascidia turbinata endosymbiont from Florida, USA - Sample 2 (SPAdes) (version 2) | ecosystem: Host-associated > Tunicates > Ascidians > Unclassified | place: Key West, Florida... | reverse complement strand
TAGCCAAAAAGATTTTGCCAGGGGAAGCCAAAAGTGGTGAAATTTCATTTCACCCGCTTGAAATTAAGAAAACAACGTGTTTTGCTAAACATTCAATTGGAAAATGTCAAATTTCAAATCCATGGGGCAAGGTTCCCTTTCCGACGCCCCTGTCCTTGGATGACCTCTGAGCCGATTTCCCTTGGGTGTAGCCAACAGGACTTGTCACGCCAATATTTCCTGTGACATTCTGATCGAGTCGCCGAAATATCGTAGCTGAGATCTCTATTCGGAGAAGTCGCTCGACATTCAGAGCTTTACGGGTTTCACAGCTGCGCACTTTTTCGCGAAGTGTCACGCCGCGAACATTTCGCAAAAGCCACATCTTTGCCGCTTGTACATGTACATGAGATAGCACTCTTTCAGTGATTACCCAAAAATCATGAACATAGGTGAGGATCGGAACAATAACCGATTTAAAAACTGACAGCTTTGTGGTGTTTGAAAGACCCCGTGTGATTTTTCTGTTTGTTGAAAATAGCGTTGCAGCCCAACATGCGTTCATGCCAATTTTCCCTACTGCACTTCTTTCCCAATGCCAAAAATTTTTTTTGCCATTTACAATTGCTAAGTTAAGGCTTACGAGCAGAGATGCCACTTTTAATGTTATAACATCTGATTTGATGCTTTCATAATTTATTTGCTGTTTGATGTTCACGCTACAAATTTGGTGCTGAAGGCGCTTTTCATATTTTAAGCATAGTTTTATTTTCAATATCATTTGCAAGATTGCCTTCGCCTGAAGCACTCAGATCGTCATTTAATCGTTTCTAACTTGTAGGCTACCTTACTGTTTTCTGTGTGGAATGGGAAAGGGTATTTTGTCAACAGTTGCATGTGTCTGCGAGACAGGACGGAGACTTACTATTGTACAGAACAGAGGTTCAGACGATAAAGCCTAATTTGAAGACAGTACGTCAAACTAACTAGCCTAGCCAAAACCAATGTGAATAAAATCATGTTTTTGAATTATGCCAGATATGACAATTAACGTTGCCAGAAAGGGTTTAATTATTGATAATAGCCTAGGGTAGAAAGAAGTAGAATGATTCATCAAGTAAGAGTTCTTTTCATGACAAACAGTTTGGAAAAGGAACTTCCAGTTATACCTGTATGTTCTAAATTTTATTAAAATCAACAACAGTCAAGTCCTTTCTGCAGGTCAAGGTTATATAAAGAACGAAGACAAGACAGAGTTTTTTGTCTCTTTTTGATGTTTATGCCTGGAATTTGATCTTGAAGCTTGAAAAGTTTGATGTTGTAATGAATGAGCCCAATTGCATCACCATTTACGAGGATCAAACATGTTGATTTCAGCAAGATTCGAAAGGATGAATACTATAAAATTTAATTTTGGCGCTTGAAGCTCGGTTATAGCAAAACCAACTTTCAAGCAGTGTAGCACAGAAGCAGATTTTAACAAAAAAAGTGGAGGTCATTTTCTTTCCAGACTTTTCATCAGATTTTTGCCGCATTGGATGTGACCTTTCAACCCACGGATTTACCTTGATCGGTGATGGGGCCGCTGAGGCGAGCTGGTCATATGCCCGACGACATAGCTACTGCCTTTTTCATTTATTCCAAGAATGTAGTTAATCTGCTTTTTGGCGTACGTTAGATATTCTGAGCGTCGGGGCATATGTGGTGACAACTTTGCTGCCATGGTGCTGATCCAAGCGAAGTTTGCTGCAAAAGTAAAACCCAGCAATTATTTAAATGCTTTAATTCCTTGATCACCTTTCATTGTAGGGTCTTTCTTGCTACATGAAAACGGGTGAAATGCAAGATGATTAAATCTTTCTTCATGTTTACGATCTTTTTTTTAATTAAAGCATAATGCAAGACGTTTGTAGGGGGATTCAAAATTGCTAAGAAAAAAAAACGTCTTGGAAAATTTGATTGGAAATTTTTTTGTAACTTTTCACGTTACGGTCAGTCTTGTCCAATTACTTCCTAAGCAGGTCTGTAACGTAATCCAGAACCTCCTTTTCAAAGCAGTCTAAAGAAATTTATTATACGTTTCGTCTATTACAACGGTCCCAGTCGATTACCAGATCGGATGACGGAGCTGAAGCGATGACACAAAAAATCTTGTCGGGCAACAAGCCGTTATTCATCTGATAGGATGACTTAAACAATTTTTAAATTTCAAAAAGTGGTTAAGGAGAACTAAAGTTTTGACGAAAAATGCGCTGCTATGTAGTAATTAGCACAATGTGTACCTGCGTATCTGTTCGGGCCCCACTTCAATTTCCACGTTAGGCCAAGGGGAGTTGTTGGGACTGATTTGATATACGTATAGAAGGCATCAACGTGATCTCTGTATTTTTGAGTTTTTGTTATCTGCGCCAAAAGAACCTGCAACAACAAGACATGCGTGTCTATGTGTCATGCTTGCAAAAGCGCAATTTTTCACAACCATATTGCAAAGCAGTTCCTATTTAAATTAAACGTCAAAATGAATTTTGCTCAAAATGCCTTTGAAGTATACTGAAAAGCTCTAAAGCTTGAAATATCAACACAGCAATCACTTTTACAAAAACTTGCTGGATGATTTCTATTTTTCTGCGCTTTTTATATCTACGGACAGGATAGAATCCAAACAACAAAACAATGTGCTGTATGGCACCAAGCTTAATAAAAACGGCTGACTTTGTGGCTTTTTCGGCCTGCAAATTCTTACTTGGACGCCAGCGTGTTTGTTGTCCCAAGAAAACTCTCCAGGAGTGTTCCCACCTCCGTAACTATCATAATTATTTTCCGCATAACTAAGAAAGGTCTGATCCCCAGTTGCTTTGTACATCCACGCAGCGGCCCACAGAAGTTCATCGTTGAAACCACTCCAAGATTTATAAAAGTTTGTGACGCTTGGAACCGAGATGTGATACGACTCCCTGGAAATTGAATGCAACACATTCAGAGAGTTGTATGGCAAAAAAACATAAAATATTTTGTGTTAAATCCATCATTGGGAAGGGCTTAATAGCATAAATTACGAAAATTTGTTGTAATGTATAAGCAAACTTGAATTGTTTTACAAAAAGTACATGGTTTTAAATATAAGGCTTTACCGAAATATCACATGAACGCGGTATGGTAAATTATTTTTATGCTGTTGTTCATGAGTGTAGATCACGAGTCCAGAAAAAATCTTTGGGAGAGAGAACTGTGAACTGTGAAATGATTGGCTTTACGCGTTCATGACAATTTTTGCTCAATTTTTCCATAATTGCCTTTCAAAATTTGGGAGGACCGCGCTTTTCACCCCCTTGGCTGTGCCCCTGCTGTTGATAACAAACATATCTTATGATCTAGAATCTAGATCATTATGCTCGAAACAATAGCGTGACAATCAAAAATATTTGCATAAAAACAGCCCAATACTAGTTTTTCACAAAATCTACAGTTTCAAGTATTTTCAGAAAAAACATTCGACAAAGTTTATGAAGTCACCAAACACCACTTCGTTATAGCCAGGGTTTTTTAAGGCGTTTTAGGGACCCGATTCCGGTCCCTAGAATTCCTTATAATCAGAGAAAATCATCATCGGGTCCCTAGAATCACATTGGGTACCTGACATTTTCCTTAAAAAAAACTGTATGGCAATGAACTACAAAAAAGGAGAAAAATTGCTTGATTTTGTAGTTTTGGGTATTGTTTCTATTTTCTTATCTTTAGCAAATGTAACACTAGGTTTACAAATATTCCAGGACTTCGGGATTATAAGATTTCTTATAGAAAAGGAACCATAAAAGTAGAGCGGAACATCTGTCTATGCCAGACTTGGTCCCTGCATGGACAACGTAACATACCTGTAATTGTCTGCAAACTCGAACAGATCTCTCGCATGTAATAGCAGCATGTCCGCATATCCTGAATCTGCGGCTCTGAGAACAATGCTTGCGGCCGCCAGCGCTGCCGCTGTTTCTGCAGCAACTTCTGTTCCTGGATTGCTGGGGTCAATTTTGTACGACTTTCTGACAAATTTTACATCTTCTGGTCTCAGCCAAGTACTGTGGTCTAAGTCTGGATCTCCAACCTGAAAAAAAATAATAAGAAATTTTTTTCACCTATCAATGAAAGCAGTGGATGGGATTAAAAAAGTTTGGAGTGCGGTATGAAAACTGTTGAAAACAAGACTTCTTAATTTCTACGTAACCAATTACTACGTGGTTCGTTTACGATGAAGTGTTGTTTCTTGTAGTTGACGGACGCTTCTGACTCCCTGGAATGATGTTTTACACACCTGGTTGGGAACCACTGAAATATGGCATGATTTAAGGGCTTACCGCGGCTATTAAAAACTTCTCAAGTTATAAATACGCAAAACTTGCACCACAGAAATTTATTTTACTAACAGAAATTCAAGCCAATGAAAGCAGTGAATGGGGCAACGGATTTAGCTGGAAGGCACTACAAGTTTGATTCTGAACAGAATGGAAGTATCACAACGAAGTCAACAACTTTATCAAAGTTTAAACATTAGTACAACGTTGGATGATGAAATTATTTTTCTCATTGCTTTAAAAAAATATTTTGAAACTTGCCTGAACGTAAAGTTCAAATTTTGATGCATGTGCTTTTACAAAGTAATCGCTGAACCACTTGATCATATCTCTCGCGTAACCCAAATCGCCCGAGTGACTGTAAGAATCTTCAAATTCAATCAAGCCCCATGCCAGTACTGTTGCTGCGTAAGCCATTGGGAAGCCAAATTTCACGTTGTCTCCAGCTAAAGAAAATGAGCAAAACAGGCAGTTTTAAAAGTCCCCTTATAAACGATCAATCAGCAGCTTTATAATTTTTTTCAACTTACCGTCGTAATATCCTCCAGCCAGGTCTAAACCTACGTCACAGCCATCTTTCAAACCAGAATCTCCTCGCCAAAGTATTCTAGAGGTGGTTGGAAGCTTACCAGATCTCTGAGCTTCGTAGAAAAGAATCGACATGTGCAGTACCTCGTTGTAGTCAAACATCGTTGCAGCCGTTACTAATGAACAAACCAACTATAAAGCATGTTTCCCGTTGTTGTAAAAATTCAAGTTACGCAGGAACATGGATATATGCATATCAAAGTCCGAAAGCTAAAATATGTAGGGTGGTTGGATTTCGTGCAACTTGTTCAGCGAATACAAATGTTATAGACCTATAGCGCCACCACGTAGTCATGATGTTGAAGATGCAGATAGACAGCCACAGAAATGTCAAAAATAGCGTTATATTGTGAAATAAATTTTAACTGTTATTAACTATAGCATTAGTAATGGCTTTTAATCAGTAGATAGATACATTCCAGTACAGATTGGTCGAACATTACGCAAAATGATTTACATTTTTGGTCTGTTGTTTGGCATAAGCAAATTTTTGATTAACGAAAGAACAAAAATTGCCTGAGAAATGGCATGGTGCGATATGTATACAACTTTGCAAACATAACTTTTCTTTGTAGACAAACTGTGTTTTTATACATTCACAGCGGTTCTACAAGCTTAGATTTTCTCACCAGTGCTGGGTGCAAAGCTAGTGGGGTCAGTTGCGCCTGAAAATGGTGGCAGTCCTCCAAAAGAGGATGAACTTATGTCAGCGCATCTTGGCGAAGGAACTCCAGTTGTCGTGGTTGTTGCGGCATTTGTAGCCATCGATGTCGTCGTAACTGACCCACCACCCAAGTTAAGATCTGGCTCTGCTCCGTTACGACAGAAAGTGACAGTTCCTGTTTCAAAAAGCATCGTAAGAAATTTTAGGCCAAGTTTGCTGCCCTACACAGAAATCTGAATTACAGCCTCGTATGCTGCAAACACCAACGTATACAACGCTTTCAAAAAGAAGATTTCTCTATTTTCAAAATTTGTTCCGCAAGATCCTGTACTTCTGTACTGCAGCAGTAGATGAATTTACACACCAAAAAACGAATGAAAATCACACATATACACATTGGCGTCGAATGTTTTTTTTTCAGGGGTGGGACAGTAGTGGATTTTTCCTTGGGCAGCCAAAACGATTTTTCCAGTGGGGGACCAAAAGTGGTGAAACTTAATTTTACCCACTCGAAACTAAGAACTAAGAAAACAACCTGCTTTTGCTAAAAATTTAACAAGAAAATGTCAAATTTCAAAATCCAGAGGCGGGGTTTGCCCCCTTCCGACGCTAACTCGTATACTGTACACACAACAGTCAGAAAACATTGGCTGCGGTTTTTTGATGGACTGTTTGAAGCAATAACAGCTTAACTTTACCATCATTGGTAAGCATGCTTGAACAGTTACTTAAATATTTCCATAGCTTTCAAAACTAGCAAAATTTCCATTAGAGGTTTGAAAAGGACATTTTGCTGCTGAATGAGCCGCCCATAAACCCAAGTAAACTTTACCGGCAGCTGCTGCATCTCCTCCAGATATGTCTGCAGCTGCAAGTATCAAAAGTGGATCGTTGCCTTCTCCATTACCAATTCCATCGTTGTAGTCCTTTGGTTTAAGAAGCCAAACCCTTCCATCTTGGTAAGGTCCATGTGCTGTCGCAATCCACACCTGCGCCCAGACATAACTAATTTTTGTGTGGACGATAGTCTTTCTGATACGGTATGCAAAGAGTTGAGACCTGTTCATTTGAGACTACATTCATTTGAAACTTCATTTCATTTGAGACCACATTCAATTGAGACCATACTCATTTGGGAACACAGGCATGATGAGCTTTTCTGGTCTCTGCTGTGTTTTAAAGCATGTGTGCAATTACAATGCAGCGTGAGTCACTTTGGATTCTGAATGGGGGTCACCAGGGGAAACTTCAAGCGTTCCTCAACAATCTGGGAGGTAGATCGTAGAAATGTAACTCACAGATAATCAAAAATCAAAACAGCTGCACTTAAACGTGGTCTCAAATAAACAGTTCTCAAATAAGTGTGGTCTCAAATGAATGTGGTCTAAAATAAGTGTGGTATCTGATGAACACCTTTCAGTTGAAAAGGTCTCAGATGAACGCGGTCTCAAATGAACTGGTCTGAAATGAACTAATCTCAAATGAACAGTTCCCAAATAAATATTCCTAGATAAACAGGATTCAATTGTCATGAAATCCTATGATGCTGTATCCTGAAGTTATACATATAGTTAAACTGCAACATAAATGCACAAAACTCTATATTCTGACAAGCATTCAAACATTTGCCTCTATTGCCGAAACCGGCTGGCTGAATTCAATCTTCATTGTCCACGATGCAAGAGGACCTTTTTCATCCGGATACTTCTGAGCTCGAAATTGAAACTTGTAAATTGAACCTTCACGCCATCCATTGTTAATAATGAGATAACCTGGTCCCTCACCATCGTTAGAAAGTACTGTATTGTTTGAAAAGAAGATGGATGTAATTTTACAACGTTAAGGCTATTGAACTTGAATGCTCTGAAATACGTCGATTATGATTGAAATTCTGGTAAATCCCTGGAAATCTCAGTGCGCAGTGTCTTAAAGTGCGGTGTCCTTTTTCGTAATTCTATCCACTGTTGTATTTCTCAGGTGAGAAATGAGAAAACTTCATAATTTCTCAGGTAAGAGGCTTGTTTAAAGTTTGACTATATATCGTGAAGTATAAAAATTTGAAAAACTCATCCAAATGTTAACAAGCGGTGGTAAAATTAGCGCAATAGTGTATGCGTGGAAATGCAGAAGTTGAAGCTGTAGCGTAACCGTAATCAATACTTCAGGTGACAAATCAGAATTTTCGAAGACTGTAGGCTGCAATTTCATCTTTAAAAGGTGCTGGTCATTTTTAGCTTTTGTTGAAAATTTAAACATAGTTCAAGGGTAAGGTCGTTCAAATACTCTGCTTTTATATGATCTGTTGCATCCTTAAACTTAACGCACAAAAAAGCTAAAAACTCCACACCCATATCAAGATATTAAGTTTTGGTGCACATATAGATATGACGCAAAAAACAAAAAATTTTTTCAGTGATAAAAATATGGATCAGAAATCAACATGAAAAACAAAAGGTTTTAGGTCAGTTGTATCAAATTATCCACAGATTAGCCCATAATCTAAAACAAAATAATTGCTTAAGGTGTCACCAAAACTTTTGATGTGAACAAAATTGTTCCGTTTAGATAGCAATGTAACTTTGCTTTGTATTACAAAGAAACGCCTTTGAGAAAATCAACTTCGAAGAATTTTAATGGTCTCTTGTGAGCAAAGCTTCATGCTGACTGGATAGACTTCATGCATTAGAGCAGACAAATATCCTATTTTAGATTGTCCATTGATAATTGCACTTAAATTAGGGTCTGTCTGTTCCTGTGATTCGATACTTTGATAATATTTATAATAGGGAACCCTTACCAAAATTCAATTTGTAACTTACTTTGAAATTTTTTGTATCGCACACCAAATATCTACCTTCACAGTCGTCGTTAGAAATAGCTCCACTAGTGCTGGCTTGGGTCGTAGTAGTTGTTGGAGCGGTGGTTGTGGTCTGAGTTGTTGTGCTTTGAGTTGTCGTGGTGGTTGTGGTTGGAGCAGCTGGTGAAGTGGTTGAGGTTGTAGAAGCAGAGGTTGATTCTGTGGTTGCAGTCGTTGTGGAAATTGTTGACGGAGGTTCTGTGGTCGGCAGTGGATCTACAGGACTTATGGTTTGTATACACGAAGCGTCGATAACGATTTTGTTGTAAAATCCCACTATCGCTGTAGAAACAAAAAATATAAAAGTTGACAACTGCAGACTATATATGATTTTTATTTTTTAGTGGTTTGATGGACCAACTACGTTTACTAATTACTTTAAATGAAGACGGATGACAAGAATAGGGAGATATTCTACTTGAAGAGCTTTTGAGTTGGCCAGGATGCTCCAATTCTACAAACTGTATTTACTGCTTTGTAAAACAGGGGACTTTAAATTTGCATTTTCAAGGGATAAATTCCTTCAACCCAGTGACCATGCCAGAACCGTCGCCAGAAAGTCTTCAATAGGGGGGCTTGACGTTCTGAGAATTGAAAAAAAAACTCCACCGATTTATCGTGTTCCACATTTAAATTTGGGAGTGGCTTGGAGCTTTGGTTGGGGGTTAAGCCCACCAAAACCCCCTGTGGAGACGGGACTGGGCCATGTGCGGTTCTGTATCAATCAGTGATGTAGTCGAGACCGTAACCTCCGAGACCGAGACCGAGTCCTGGCTCAAACTTCGAGATGGAGACCGAGACTTTGTTGTATGGGCCGAGACCGAGACTCGAGACCTCACATTTCTCTGATGGTAATTGAAGCTAACTCGTTGAAAAATGCTGCAAAAATATTTGGAATGTTGCCAAATACCAATATAAAGATGTTTGCCGTGGCTATGCTTCAATAAATTTGTTTTACTCAGAAAAATTTGTAAATTGTCTTTTCGTTGAAAAACACAACCAACCCTTCTGTGTAAGTACAGGAGGTGATGTCCTCATGAAGTTCCCATGTTCTGGCCTGCTACTCAGTATTGAAGTATGTTATTTGAGAACGTGGAAAAGAGGCGAATCATTTCTTTTTATTTTAAACAAGCACACTCGATGTAGGCGAGTGTATATAGCAGCACTAATCAAAACAGCACAGCAAAGTGGTAAGTCCTCAGGAAAGGTTGCTTTCAATCCTTCAATTTTTTCCCAGGTGTTTCGTCGTTTAAAGCACTTGCTAATGAAGTAACAATCTTATCAAATATTTCTCTATCTGCCACTCACCTGTTTCACTGCATTCTTTTTATTTTAATGCTAGGCAATAAGCTAATATTCTGCACTAACACTAAAATTTCTTCGCCACATATTTCGCGTATTTTGACTAACAAAGCTTTGCCATTTTTTGTAACGTTACCTGCACCTTTCCTAGTTCTTTTCTTTTCACAAGACAAGAAATTGATTTAGAATTCTCCAAATATTTAGAATAAATTTAGAGATTTAAAAAACGAAAGCACTACTTTGAAATTTGAAAAGCAAAATTGTAGCTTGTTTCATCCATCCAAACTTGCTCACTCAGTCCAAAATAAGTTTAAAATTTCTGCCCGTGGTTCCCCTGTTGACGCAAAGAAAAAAATATTTAGGCATATTGGAGTAATAGACTTTTGGCACGAGTTAGGTTTATACTTTCAACCAGCGAGGTAATATTCCATCGCATGCTCCACGGCAGTGGCGTAGCGATGATAACTGTCGCCCGGGCCAACCATAAAAATGCTTCCTCTTTCCACTCCACACATTTGCTTACAACAATACAAAATGAAAGAAAACCATCTATCACGCTTATTATAACTACAAGGAATAATAAAATATCTTGAGCATCACAATACTCCCAAAGTGAAAAGGGTCATGTTTTTACTTCTTGATTATGGGTCTTGCTTTCTATGCTTGTTCGCCACCCTTCTCATCATTACTTTACCTATTTTTTCTGCCTTCTTTACGTAGCCTATGCATGCATGTATGGCTACAACAATAGCATAGGTGGCACATGCGAGGCTATAGTTCAGCGGGAAAGTTTTATTTTTTGTCATTACTTGTGAAACAGTTGGGACCGTGGATTGGACGTGTTTTACGTGGCAACCACAATGTGCACAGGGCTAACAAAGCCCTGTAGCAACTTTGGTTTGCTTTTTTGTCTTACTTTCCAGTTTTTTACAACTGCGGCAGATCTTTTGTAGGTAACCAGTGCCTTCGTATTGAAGATTTTTCTTTCTCTGACAGAGAGAAAGTATTAGGATATCATTTCGACAGGCATTGTTGGGCTGCAGCATGCTGTAGCACACATGTGTCAAACTGATGGCCTGCGGTCCAAATGTGGCCCGCCACGTCTTTTATGTGGCCGGCGAAGCTTAAATTTTAACCCTTAGCCAACCCACAGAGCCATTTTTTGGCTAAATATTTTTTTGGAATTTAGAACATCATCCGAGTCTTTAGAGGCATTGACTGCCTTCCTAGCATATCTGGATCGAAAATTATGGCCCAAAATCCAAAAATAGGTAAAAATTCTACTCACACAAATGCTGACCCTGGTGTACCATACCAATGGCCATAACTCGCCAGCCGATTGAGCCAGAGACCTCTTCAAGCCCTCTAAAGACTCTTGAAGTCTTGTGGTTTAGAATTAAACAAAATTTTTTAAGTTTTGGATGTCGGCTTTATTGTTGATGTTGACAAGATGTGGGTATGTTTATGCATATTTGTTTACATTTTGATGACGTCATTATTCCCTGGGAGCCGACTCCATGAGCCATTTTTCTGACTCGAGTTTCTGTTAGATTCTAGTTTATCATACGAGTCTTTAGAGGGTTTGATTGACTTTCTAGCGTTTCTGGTTCCAAAATTATCGCATAACTTCCGGAAAATAATTAGGATATCGCCATTAATCCCCTAGGGAATTCCTGAAATATTTGAAATTCTTTCGGCATAATTTTGAACTACAAATGCTAGGAAGTCGATCAAGGCCTCAAAAGGCTCGTATTACAGCCTTGAATCCCAAAAAACTGTGAGCCGCAAATTCGGCTCATTGGAGCGGCTAATGACGTCTTAAAAAAACAAAAAACTGGCTCAAATCATGACCCCATGGTCCCAAAACCCCAAATCCAAAACTTAAAATGTTTGTTTTATTCTAACCTACAAGACTTCACGAGTCTTTAGAGGATTTGAACAGCTCTATAGCTCAATCTGCTGCCAAGTAATGGCTGGCCAAAGTTAGGCCTGAGAGGGTAAATTATGACTTTTGTGAAACTTTTTGATTTTTGTCAAAAACTGTGTTTCAATGTGGTAGAATTAATTTTATTTTGACAAAATATTAAAATATGTAATCTATGTTAAAACCTTCCATGAAGCAAAACTGCAAGCTTTTGTCAAAATGAAGATAACCCGCAACCAAACAAAAAGTTTCCAAAACAGAAGGATCTTTCGAGAACTGAGCAACGTTACGTTAGAAGGAATGCCATCAAAGTTAATAAGACAGTTGAATCATTACACACCTTGTTTGCAATAGCTGTAGGTCTACCTGCACAAGTAAAAACCAAGTTCTATCCATAAACAGTGGGGTGATATAACGCACTAGCATGAGAATTGAGCACCTTTGATAACGTTCGAAAATTAGAAGATATTCAGTGTTCGTTCAAACGAGATAAATATTTACTAATATTGAGATTATAAGCTTTTCTGCAATTCTTGAGCGCAAGGAGTGTCTGGCAAAAATGAATAACCTGCCCAACCACCATGGCGCGGAGCCCCGAGAAGTGCGGGGCCCAATGCAGCTGCATCGGTTGCATTGGCTTAAGGCCGGCCCTTGCGATCAGTTTCTGTACAAAAACCGTTACAAAAATCCTGAAGCATCATGCACACAAAAATGCGTTTTAATTTGTCAGAAATTCCTATCTGGTTCGCATTTCTTCGCATAGTGAGCTGAAAAAATGCTTTGAAGTTACTGCGTAAGCTGTTGAGTGAACAGCCTATCTCCAGTAGGCTGAACAATTTTTTCTGCTAAGCCCCGAAAAATTGCCCGTGAGACCTCCACGAAATAACCGTTTGCTTTTATTTAAATGATTACTTAACTGTACATTATGTTGGTTATAGCGGAAACTGAAAACTTATGTTGGTCATAGCGGAAACTGAAAACTAATTTTCATGCGATGCTTTTGATGGACGCAAAATCGTATTTTTAAACTCCACAAGTTTTATAGCTCCAGAGAACTTCCATCTTGGCATTTTAAAGAGTTTGCTTCACAAAATGTGTTTGATAAACTTGCACCATTTCTGTGAAGGAAAGCTGTTGTTGTCAATATTTTGGCAAACTTCGTGAGCTCACTCTCCACTTTTACCTGGGAAATTAGATACGTCAGCAGATCCGGAAGCAAAAGTAATTGACAAAAATACTGAATAAACTCCATAGGCAGATATATCGCCATTGTAATTTAAGCTGTTGAACGTGAAAATTCTGCTGTCAGCGCTGCTTGCAGATTGCATGACTTGTCCCGATTGTACACCAAGACTTTGTGGCAACGTTCTGAACACAAAAAATGTAGGTGAAGTAGCAACCGGCGAGTGCGAAACATATTTAGTTAGAAAACACAGAAATCTCACTTACTTGGCAAACATCAAAGCTATAGACCAGCCATTGGTTGTGCTCAACAGAGGACGTAAGTCAACTCGTAAAACGGCAGATGTCGGCGAAACATTAACAACAGCCAGCGTCGCTTTCCCGAAGTCCGGCCAATCACATTGTGTTGTCTGAGCTTGAACTGGTCGTTATATAAAAAAATATTGGATGTTAGTTTTTAAATGGTCTCTGTGTGACATTGCTGAAAAAGAGCTAAATTACATAACTGTCGGAAAAGAAAATTTTCGGAAGTAAAACTTTTTCCAATGTTTTCACATTGTTTTATTAAAATAAGGAGGTGCTCAGATGCATTCAAGTGATCATAGTTCACTTGAGATTGAGTAAGGTTGAAGCAATGTTCTGTTCTTTGCTTTTGCTTCTGCTGGTTAGCCCAGGGCTAATGAGCATATTCTCTTAGTAGGGTGTTTGACAACAAGTGATTGGGTGGTGGCAGACGGGATGAACGGAGTGTCTTTTCGCCGCCTCCCGCCCTTACTGTGTCTGCATTGACAAGTGTACTTGCATTAAGGCCAAAAAACAAACTTGTTGTTGTTGTTGTTGTTTTTTCCACGAAAATGTTTCTCTCTCTTGGTTTTGCCAACTTAGAACAGTTACCAATAAAGTGAAAAGTTTAACTGGGATACCTTTGAGACTCATGGGGCAAGCTACGGCTAAAGCCTAATTGTCTAATAGCCTAAAATGTTCGTAAAAATAGCCAGAACAAAGGTAGAATCCAACAAACTAGATGTCTAAGAAAGGCACCTTAACTGGCAAAGTTGAGACGATAAAGAAGCGTCTAAGAAAGTCTCAATGTTAAAAAAAACGGCTATAAATGCAAACAAAGACAAGAGAGGGTCTTAGTCATCATATCACACTAACTTTCAGCGTGATCTCCTAACTTCAAAGTAACTCAGCTTAGGACTATGGTATCAAACACGAAAAGATGATTAATTCTTTTTACTAATTCTAAACTCTATTTCGCGTGGCAGTGGCAAGTAATATATCTCTGATTAGTTACAGAAATGCCTAGATTAGACTAAGAAGTCACTTTTTTTGCGTACAGTCCACAGCGTACTGAGCGTTCGCTTTATAAGTAGAGGATTTTATGAATAGGAATTGGTGATACTTCATACAGAAAAGTTTTCATTTTAATTCTAGAATCAGCTTGATTCTATAAAACTGAGCAAAATGTTTCGTATGACTGATTTGTACGAAGGAACGTTTCTTAAAAGCAATCATAGTACATTCAAAATTCACACATTTATTTTCTAAACTTAGCAATAAATTGTTCTAGAAAGGTATACTATGCTGCAAAAGCTAAAAAATAGCATATCTGTAACTTTTATGCGTTGAGAGATTTGTGGTTTCATGAAATGGAAAATATCGTATTAGAAACCTTAACACAGTAAACCAGTTACACTTACCGCATACTGCTGATAAAGTAAAGAAAATCCATGCTGCCAGGACGCCAGTTGAAAGATTCATTTTTTATTGTTGCCCTGCAATGCACCCAATCTTTTTCGACCAGGAAATAACAGCGCTGGAGCCTGGAAAACACAAAGTTTTGCAGTGTCTATATGGTAAACGACAGTTAACAATCAGACCCTTTTCACTGTGCAGCTCGTTAATAAACGACCTGTTTAGTTGCCGAGTCACGGTATTTTCCTGATTGAGGTTCGTGACATACTGTGTTTTCGCATTTAGAATGCAGGGCCCTGCATGACTCAGGGATACACCTGCATTGTTAACCCGAATGACACGCAGGCAGTGAGCATTCACTGGTCGCTGTGAACGCACTTTATTGTTTTGCAGGAAATGCTTCATCCTACTTCAGTGACGACCGTCAAGCACCGGGTTATTGACTATAATGTTTACTATCTGTTTATGATGCCCTTTTTTAAAGAAAAAGCATAATATACACCTTGATTGGGCGTTTCAGGACTAGCCCTACAAGTGATCAGCACTCATATAACATCAAGCCCTGCTATCAGGGTAAATTTGTGTTAGGGAATGAATCATCAGTTACTTTTGAAATGTGTTTTCTTAACATTAACAGCGGTACTTGCTCTCAGTCGCTGTTACAGCAGGTAACACAGTAGGCAAAAAAGGTTTTAACGCGATTTAATGACAAAAGAAAACAACTCAACGAATCACCTCGCACTCGCGCTCATATCAGTATTCGCTGTCAAATTAAGCTCACTCGAGCCAATGCGCGCTCGCGCCCAATGAAACGATCACTGTTGAATAAGCTCACTCCACAGATACAATCAGGCCCATAATCAGGAGGGATCAGGGAGGGCGAAACCCCCCCTAGAAAATTTTTCGCCCCCCTGGAAAAATGTGTTGGGCATACTTTAAAAATATTGGACATATTTCAAAAAAATTTGCCCCCTCTCGGAAAACTCTTCGCCCCTCCTGGTGTCCCAAGCTGGTTACGGGCCTGGGTACAATTACTACCGCCTGAAATCTACAGGTCGCCTGGCTCTACGTTTAACTGATCAAATAGTTCTGCACAAAACAATTGGTCACAAAGGATCACCGCAATATTTCGTTGAGAAGAATCGGTTAAAAACCGATTTTACCACCACCAAGCTGGCCGCAACAATCAACGTTTGCACCACCAAACACACAACGCCACGATTACTTCAACTGCCGCACAACTAGCAAGTCCACGACTTTAAAATATGCAGGAGCCGCAGGCGCGCCGTGATTGCGCGACTTAAGACTAGGAATGCTCGCCACTGCGGGGCGAGTGACGCGATCAACGAGGCATCACAAAATTACAATCTTGCCGTAACATATCCCCCCCCCGATGTACTGATCAAGGACATACAAACCTAAAAGTGAAAGGCAAGATTGACACACACATAAACAGCGTCAAAGACGCAGACAGGGGGCATAAAGGGTCAATGAAACGTTACAAGCACCATTACATCGGCACATATTGCCGACCTTATGCAACAATTCCGACCATCGCAATACATACGAAACCAGAACATGAGGAAACCTAGACCATTAAAAACCAAAAGCGAGCACTGATGACGTAGTTGCCTCTCAATTGGCTAGTAAATCAATCGGAGGAAACCGAAACATGGGCAGAAAACAATTAAACACACAGTAGTTAACGAAAATAGCAGTTCGGTCGGTCGCTTTGGAAACAAACGCGAAACCCTTCGATGCGTTAAAGGGACAAGTCTGTGTGGCAAAACTTGGTACCGGTCTGCAGAGGGAGGAAGAACCGGTCTTCACTTGAACCTGACGCACTTTACCGTTAGCGTCCGGAAATACTTGCGTCACACGACCAAGTTGCCACTTACGACGAGGTAGATGCTCGTCGTACAACAGTACCACATCGTCCACGGCAAGATTCTCCCGCACATCTCGCCACTTCTGTCGAACCTGCAGTGTTTGCAAATACTCCTTGGTCCAACGCCGCCAAAACTGGTCAGCCATGTACTGCACCTGTTTCCATCGCTTTCGAACGTCACTGTCCGCTGCACAGAAAACGCCCGGAGGGAGGCTTGCGCCCTCGTGACCGGCCAGCAGCAGATGGTTAGGAGTTATCGGCTCTTGACACTTAGAGTCCATGACCACTGGTGTGAGCGGTCTTGAGTTCAGGATGTACTCCACCTCCGTTAACAGGGTCTCCAACGATTCGTCCGTGAGTCTTTGCTCTGATAACAAGGCAAAAAGAATTTTCTTCACGGATCATATCACCCTCTCCCAAATGCCACCCATGTGGCTTGCCAGAGGTGAGTTAAACTGCCAACGAACGCCGCGCTGACATGGTTGTTTATGCAACACATTTTTATTCCATTAAGGAAAGCCGCAGTTCCTTCTCAGCACCAACAAAATTTGTGCCGTTATCACTGTACAAAGTGTGTACCTTACCTGGACGAGAAGCAAACCTTCTAAAGGCATTAATAAACAAGTCGACGGTCAAGGCGTGCGCAACCTCCAAATGAACAGCCCGAGATGCGAGGCAAGTGAAAATGCAGCCATATCTTTTGACGTAGCTTCTGACTTGCCGGACTGTAAATGGACCAAAGAAATCAACACCAGTAAAATAGAAAGGCGGCTTATTTGGTGTCAGTCTTTCGGCAGGTAAGTCAGACATGACTTGCGAACTCAATTTCGCGTTTCGGCGCCGGCAAAACACACATTTACCAAGTACTTTCCTGACAGTCGCGGCACGTTTCACAATCCAGTACATTTACCGCAATTGTGTCCAAGTGTTTGCCATGCCGCAGTGTCCAGTCCTCCGATGTTGGTCTTCAATGATTAAGCGAGTGACGTGATGATCGCTCGGCAAAATGATGGGGTGTTTTCTGGAAAACGCCAGCGGTGTGTGACAGAGGACACGGACAGTCTTTGCTATGAAGTCAAAACAGAAGATTTCTACAAGGACATTAACGATGATGTTCAAGAATGGTTTGACACTACACAATTTTTCCAGCAGATCATCCTTCAGGAATTCCAAGACTCAATAAAAAAGTTCCAGGAATGATGAAGGATGAAGCTGGTGGAAAAGTTATTGCTGAGTTTGTTGGATTGCGACCAAAAACTTATGCAATAAAAATGGATGAAGGTGAGGAAGAAAAGAAGTGCAAGGGCATCAAGAAGAATGTTGTTCGGAATCGCATAATCTTTGAAGATTCTAAGGCTTGTTTATTCTCCGGAAGACAACAGCTAAGAACAGCGAATGTCATCCGGAGCCATCAGCGAAATCTGTTCACGGAAAAGATTAATAAGATTGCCCTCTCTGCAAATGATGACAAACGAACCATCCTTGCTGATGGCATACAAACAAACGCTGGCTTTCAGGCAAACCATGAGCGGCAAGTGTCGACAAAAGCACATAAGGGTCTGGCAAGACACAGAAGGGACAGAAGCCTCGTGCCACGGCCGGCAAGGGACAGAGGCCTCGTGCCTCGGCTGACACAACACAGGGCTGACACAATACAGAGCTGACACAACACAGAGCTGACACGACACGGGCTGACCCCCTCCCCTGTCGAGGTCACTGTGCTTGAAAAACAAAAACCTGGGAATTGAAGGTATTTTGGGAAAATGCACCAGGACATGGAAAAACTGACTACTCATAAACGTTTTGTAATTCATCGGATTACCATCAAACTTTGTTATTACAGGTCTGGGCAAGAAGTGTTCACCAACATCCGGGTAATCTGTGTCACCTCGACGAGGGTATAGGTCAGCACGCTGCTGATATGTTCCACGATGGTTTCCTACTTCGGGAGTATATTGAAAACCCCGTTTGTTGTATCTGTTGAGATCATTACCGTCACGACGAGAATTAACGTCACACTTATTTCGAGGCAATGATAATCTACGTTCGGGTTGCAGTTGCGTCTCATCAAAACGAGAACGATCAAAACAAACGTACTCACGATTTCGTCTGGATACAGTCGGAAAACGTCTGTGGCTCGAGCAAGAAGATTCGCGTTCCCAAACTTCTGCTTCAATTCTAGCTAATTTCAAAACTTACTTTCTTCTATACGCATTCGAGTCTCTTCCTCAACGCGTAGTCTTTCTTCTTCAGCTTCTTTACGACCTCGTTGGGCGTTTTCTTCAGCTTCTTCACGGGCTCGTTGGGCATTTGCTTCAGCTTGTTCTCGGGCTCATTCAGCCTGTTCTTGGACTCGTTGAGCATCAATCCTTGCCCTTACTTCAGCACGACCTTTCGCTCGGTCGTCTCGATCAGCTGCTTCTTGAATTCTCTGACGCGCAAGCTCCCTTTCGACATTAAGCTCCTCAGCGGCCAATCGGGCCTTGACGACACTATCCCGATATTTTTTGCTGGTAGTACTCGATCGCGACGCGTAGGAGCGTACTGTGTAAGAATCGTGATGCTTCTTTGATGAAGAAACTGACTCCACATCCGTAGGAAGGTTCTGTTCAAGGTTAGCTACCCAGCCTGCGACATGTCCATCGTGGCCAGAAGTCGGCAGATCAGTTTTATTCAACTTAGTCTGCAATTCTCCACTTTTCGACTTGGGCAAATCATCTATTGGTTTCACTGAAGTAGACAATTCGGCCTCTCGACTTACAGTCTTTGCGCCACTTGACATTTCCTGGAAAGTATCAAACTTACACGTTTCATCTTAACCAACTTCACTTGAATCAAGCTGGAAAGATGCATTTGACACCCAACCAGATTTGAGCGTTTCGAAAGATATAGATTTACCCGGGCGATCGTCCCGGCGTTTACTACAGTACTTTATAAATTTGAACTCCGCGCCTCGCCTGCTTCTCCGAACTAGACTCATCGATCACAAATGTCCTTGCACCGAATGAAGCTCTATTCGTTATTGAGAACACAGTCGAGCACACCAACGCCAAGTTTCGAAACGCTGTGTCTTCTGTCAGGTGATGTACACAGCAAAACGTTTGAACCACAGCTGAAACAACTGCACTTTCCCCACGAGGCCGACCACGTTACAGGGTTGCCAACCTGTCTTCATCAAAAAAAGCCAGACATTGTCCCCCAAAAAGCCAGGAAATGCCAGATAGCAGTTTTAAGGCAAATACACATAAAATATGCATAACCGAACACAAAATAGACATTAAAACTCGTCAGAAACATTGATGCAATACAATTCCACTCTTTAGAAACATTTTCTTTCCCCGTAATTACATTGTGGTACATTTATTTCTTATCAATACCATCGATCATTTTCAGAGCAACAGTAAAATATTTTCAATATTTTGTGCACCCTGCATGGTTATAGACTCTTTTCAGAAGGGATTTGTAATGAAAGCAGCTCAGACAATGTTTTTCCAGAGCCAAGCCTTTCTGACTGAAAAAAGCCAGAAAATGCCAGATTTTGTCTGGCTTTTTTTATTTCCAAAAAAAGCCAAAGTTGTTCAAAAAAAGCCAGAATTTTAAAATCTGGCTTCAAAAAAGCCAAATTGGGAACCCTGCCACGTTATCTGTTACAGCTATGAGACTCTTCGCACTGTTCATTGCGTAACAGCAAGGAGCCACACTTCCTGCTCTTCTTCCAATAAGAATCAGGTTTACTTGTGCGTTCCCACGGAACAGCCCAGGCCAGTGGTCAAACGTACTAGAAAAATCTTACAGAGTCAAAGTCGGAGTCCGAAATTTTGGAAAGATTGGAGTCGGAGTTGGACATTTTACCTCCGACTCCGCAACCCTGGTCGCTATCGTAGATGTCCAATGGTTAGCCACTGAACTTTTTTTGCGCTGAGATCTATTATCTGAAGTGGCAAAACAAGGTGTTTAGTTGGGAGCAGTGCATCCCACAATTGTTATGAAATAAATTTGTCGAGATACCGCATCATTTGTTGCGTTTTAGTGCACGAAAAAGACGTGAAGAACCTTCTGTTAAAACAAATGTGTGAATTGTTACAATAAACATGATTGGCATTTTCTTTGGTTGAGAAATTCACAAAAAATGTTGGGAAATGCGCAGATCTTTTGATGCCGTATGAACAGAGGTGTAGGAGACCAAAAACTCTGAGGAAGGGCTTTAGTGTTTCGCCCGAAAATGTACGTTCATACCCAAAAAGTCGATTCTTCTTAACTTCTTACAAAATAACTTTTATAAGTAATGAAAAGACACATCTAATGCAATTTCACCCCAATAATACCAAAAGAGAGCCAAATTACAAAAAAGATTTTCAAAGAAAGATTACAATCTCCGAAAATTATTATTTACAAATCAATAGTTTTGCAAACTTACTGAATCAATACCAAAATTACACGTATTCAAATTTATTAAAATCAAATTTTTCGAATTTCTCTTGACGCTTAGATCTATGTCTGTACTCCGCATTCTCACATTAAAATCTAAGGCTAATTTTTTGCAGCAGTCAGATATTACATGGAATTTAGTGGCTGTAAACATGCCCCAATATTCGCATTCATTGCCCTAATCTTAAGATTGTGTGGAGAGTATGTTTCCTCCAGGTTCTTGCCCAAAATCAAGACATTCTGGTAAACTCACAAAAATCATATTTTTCTGAGTGGAATAACCTTTAAAATTGTGCACTTTTGCATGCTCTTTATTTTAAAAATATTTAAAATTCTATGTTTTGATACAATGTCTTTTTCATGCTTGAAATGTTTTTTGCCCTAGAGCAAAATAGTTGGAGGGCCTGCCCTAAACCATCCTTCCTGCCTCCTACGCTTATGGATATAAGGAAGCAAGGGAATCCGCTCTTATTTAGAAGAGGTGGGATGACATTTCGTAGTCTTACACCGAATTAAATCGCTGACTGTTAGCTCTGTGGCCAGCACCTCTGCCGATAAAGCATACGCACGTGGTGGTATTCAGCTTTAAATTTAATAGATCAAGAAATTAAAACACGTTGTCTCCACTGTTCTGTATAAAAACGATGCCGACGTTTCAAACAACTAAGCAGAGAGTTTCTTCCTCCAAAAGTGCTCTTCCTCCTCAAGCCTAAAAAAGTTAGGAACATTACTTGGATAACATGTTTGTTGTCATTAAATAGGAGTAAATCGATCTTTCTGGTATATTTAGACATACAATCGGCTCATCTGTGAAATTCACACAAGACCTTGACGTTGATCATTCCATTTCGTTTTTGGAAGTAAAAGCTTCGAGCAAGCGAACCTTTGAAATAGAGACCACTCTGTTCGCAGAGCACCAAGCCACGTCGATAAACCCCAAACTTACGCTTCGTCTACCCGTGATTCAAAACAGCAGTGTTAAATACGTTGCCAAACATAGTCGCTAATTTCTGATGATAACGCAGCGACAAAAAAGCAAGCCAGCACACTGACGTAGCACTCAGAAACAATGTCTGTCGACCTGTTTTGATTTAGTAAGGACGCTGAGCTGGTTCTAAGGAAGCCTACATGAAAACAAGTCTCAGCAGCTATTCCTTCCTACAGCGGAATAACGAAAATATCCTGAGATGTAATAACCACACGGTCAATTTTTCTTAAAACCCACTGGAACAATCAGTGCCGTGTTTGAAAACGATAGTGACTGCATTAGCCTTCACATCACAAGGGTGTATAAGTATTCCACGGACTGACTGCAATCAAACCTATATCGGCTATACAAAGGGACCTTTTAACAAACTGAAAGAAATATCCACGCAAGTTACTTTAACGATTACCTCCTAAAAGATGTGCTCTGCCAAAAACAAATCGGATGAACTCGTCAAAAACTCAAATGAACTGGTCAGTTACTCAAATTGCCACTTTCGAAAACTAGTTTTGAAAAAGATACTCTTCTTTGGGGTCTCCAAACTACGGCCCACGAGCCAAATACGGCCCGCGAAGCATTTTCATCCGGACCTCGCAGCCATTTTGTCAAATGATGAAAAAAATTACCAAAATTTTGTTGATTTGGTATAATGTAACATATCTCAAAACAGTCACATTACGAAAGACCCCTGGTCCTCAATATGTTCTGTAATAGCTCATGTGGCCTTCGGACAAAAACGTTTGGAGACCCCTGCTCTACTTAATCAGTTCTTATTAAAAATACCCCCAACATTTTTCATGAAAATTCAATAGCCTAATCTTTGGTCTGATATTTGCAAATTACAAATTTGGCGCGAAAAATGTATTGAATGACTGTCCTTTCCAACTTTTTGATTTTTTACTGTTGTTCTACTTTATTGCAACTTTATTCGTTTTATAGTTACACTATAGTTGTTAATCCATCCTTGGCATTTGTTTTTAATCATTCATGTTGTACACACACTATCTCCTTTGGCTTCTGTCGCACCTCTGGGATTCCTCTGCTTTCACTTCGAATTTTTGTAACAGTGATTTCGCTTTTTTCTATGTTGGTACATTTTCTGACGTCCAATGTACTTGCGATCGGTCATTCGGCTTGATGGAGGCCTAGTGTCCAGTTGGCTAAAACTTAGCCGTCATTATCATCCACAGCAGTTTAGCAAAAGTAATTTTGAAATTTACAGCGTTCTGCTGGCGTCTTTTAAAAATCTGTTAAAAAATGTTCCCTATTAAGCCGTATTCATTTGCAACATGCAAAGCTACTAATCAGCAGTCGTCTTTTGAAACCATAGGCGTGCAAGGCTATGTTCAGGGTAAACCTTTGCCCGAAATTACTTTAACGCCTTCCAAATGTAAGAGTATTTGTTTTTCAAAGACCGGTTGGTCATTGGTTGACTTTAAACAAAGGCAAAAGAAAAGTTTTCACATAGGAAGCAATGCGCTAGTGTAGCGTGGTGAAAAAGTTATAGCATCAGAGCAGTGCCCCCCTAAACTGCCTTTCGGAATTCAGAGCATACTCCTGTTTTCTTACAAAAACTTGAGCTACATCAGAGTCAAATGTAAATACTGTAATAATTACCGTGTCTGTCTGCGTTGTTCGATTGCAGCAACATTTTTTGTTTTTACTGAATAATAGAAGCTCGATTGCGTTGTTGCTCATGCACAGATTTAAAGAAAAAATAATTTTAATAATTGAATCAAATGTCCCTTCGCCTCGCGTTCTATACATTTGCTTTAACGAAAAACTATGCTCCTCTCATCTCTAGCATCATTGTTCATGGCCAGGTGAATTTGCGAAACCGCTTGACATTTTTTATTAGTTTTGAAATTGGTGAAGTTTTGAAGTGAAAAACAAGTAGGCCTAAACGGCAATGTTTTGCAAAAAAAAGTGTCTGAAACAAAGAAATTTTTTCAACAAAATGAAACTGGGTTCATTCACATACATTGATGTGCACCTCAGATTCACAAGAGATTAGGCTAACTTACGTATTATGCTGATTTCACTTCTCAAGCAGAGTAATCATGGTACTTGAAATGTCAAGGCACTCTTCATCGATTTTCCTGTGAAGAACGGTGAATAGCGACTTCATTTTGGAAGAAAACCGTGTATAGTAGCGCTCATATCTTTTTATCTGCGTACACCAATGCTTTCTTGCCACGAACGACTTACTTATCGCAAGACGTTTTCTAAAACACGTCAAAAGATGCTTTTAACTGGTTTCAAAGATTCTACAGCAGCAACAACACATTGAAAATTTCAAAGAATTATGGCTTTTAGCCGTACCACAACACGGATGACTGGCAGTGAAAAAATCAGAAGTGAGGTTGGCAATATGTCCTCCGTAATGCTTGCAGCAGCATTTTTTATTTACATGAAATGACAACGTTTGATGCAGCATGTTGTGCGCAAGTAAAAATTCGGTGAACTCAATTTGACGCTTGAATAAAGTAGAACTAAGATTGAAACGCACAAAACTGTGGGCAAAACTTGGCCACGTCTCACCATTCGATGAGAAAGCAACTTTTGCCACATATTGTTTGTCGCGTATTTCTCCAGTTGCAAGCTGAAATGATTGTGCTGCCGATATTATCCAAACGGACACAACTCAAGAGAATAGCTGATACTAATGAAGAGCATTAGGCAAGGTTTAACAGATAAGAAAGGAAAACTTTGTGTGTAGAGATTTTTGAGTTGTCAAGTAAAACAAAGTAATGCATCTATTGCAAAGCTTTCAGTTCGATGCCAAAATGAGAAACTCATCGTCAGGAAGAGCGTCAGCACAGCATGACTTGAATCACCATCATAATAAAACAGGCACCGCTTACTAAGCTTCCTGTCACGATCTAAGCCAGGGGTGTCAAACTCGTTTCAGTACAGGGGCCACTTCAGACAAATTTAATCTCAAGCGGGCCGGACCAATGTAATCTATGTAAAGCACCTGGTTATAAGTAATGACATGGTTATAAGTAATAACAACAACTGTTTTCGCACCCTGGTTATAAGTAATGACAACAACTGTTTTCATAACTTTAATGCAAAACGTTCAACCTTATCTGAAAATGATTATTAGAACATTTAAGGAGCAACCTTTACGAAACACCCGATGTTCTTTCACTACTGGAACCTGCTGTGAACACACCAAACATACAGGTATCCCATTCGCCTCCGTAAAAAAGCAGCAAACGGACCAAATGTTTTGGAAAACTCTGCATATTCTTTGTCAAATTTTCTCTTTTTCGATAAAGACATTTTGGGTAACGAGGCTGCCACCGAATTGAGAATAAAAGCTAAACTGAGCAATTTAAGGAAAGGCAAAAGCCCAAGTTCTACATCTAACAATACGTCCTTATAACGCCACAATGCAATTTCCTTCGCTCTTACCGCATTTTCACGAAAAACTGCAAACATGTCCTTCGCGTTTTCACTCCATACATATTTGAAACAGGAAGTTGCTGAGTGGGTGGTTTCAGTTAACATTTCTGTGTGTTTTTTAACACTAGAACTCCGGCGATGTTGATTTCGACATTTTTTAAAATTCAATGCGCTATTTTCTGCAGTGACTGCTTTTTACCGATTCTTAAATTTTACCTGGTCGAATAGATTTCTGTGCAGTTTATTTTTCGGTCAGTTATTGGAATAGAAGCTTTACGTAGCAAATTTTAGTTACAGTTG
>Ga0210059_1003358_pt1 | contig 25553 bp, 15 predicted proteins | sample Ectturendosymbi2_FD_188042 | JGI IMG/M metagenome (GOLD analysis project Ga0210059, IMG submission 188042) | Ecteinascidia turbinata endosymbiont from Florida, USA - Sample 2 (SPAdes) (version 2) | ecosystem: Host-associated > Tunicates > Ascidians > Unclassified | place: Key West, Florida... | reverse complement strand
CTCCGAGTTAGCGCGAACCTCAAAAACAAGTCGGATGAGCTTTTTCGCTTTTGACGTTACATTTGGTGTAAAAATAAAACAACCAATGTCTTGTTAAGAACGAGACCTAACAAAGGTTAAGGATATAGCATGGAAGTTTTATAAAGACATACGTTTGGTTTTAATTTCAAGTTGCGACTATACATTAAAAACTCTAGGAGTACCTGAACGTGGCCGCAATTTTCTTATCAACCTAAAGCTTTCTCTAACAAAATGTCAATCGTCGAAGGAACTGTTCGAGGAGCACCACAAACACACGTAGTGCACTTCACGGCGGGCCGTTATGTCACATACTCAGTTCTCAAAACAAGACTGCTTTAAATAAAATAATGCAATTCACGAAACGGAAAATCAGTCTGCAGAAAAAGAAGTGTCCCGTGGCAAAGGTCCCACATTTTCACTGATTTCTATAACAAAATGTGTTGAGGTGTCTTCATGCAAGGATTATATCTGCACGCAGGCGTTTACATATACAGTAAACCTCGGTTAATCCGGATTCGATTTGACCGACGATTCAGTTAAGGCGAAGATCCGGATTAACAGAAGATGGTTGTTTCTATAGCCTGACGGCATTTCGGTACTGAGATATAGGTGCGAATCGTTTAAAGTGTGCACATTTACGACGCAACGGCAGATTTTCGCAGAAGCAAAACGAATTTATTGATGTTTTTACAATGGTACATCAGGATAGTAATCGCCATATCCAGGCAGTTATGAACAATCTTAAGTTCATAATTTAGATTACTTGGCTGCGAAAAAATCTGGGATTTTGGACTGACGCAGATATTTTTGTGAATGGCCAGTAACCATTTACTCTATTTGGAAGGTATTGCCCTCCAAACATCTTACCGAGTACACTACGCTCAGGGATAATGCTCTGCACTTGACACGCAAACTCAACACTAATCAATAGACTGAAACCCTGGTGCGGAGGCGTGCCTTCAACGTTAGATGATATGCTTGTGTGTGACGCAATAATCATCTCTACGATTAGTCCAAGGTTACACGCAGTTGCGGCCGTTGTTATGATAATCCCAAACGTCCGTTGTTGATCGTGAGCACGCTTGTGTGTCGCCTCTGAAAGCTGCCGAATCTTTCCTAGAGATCAGTCAGTGCACTTACTTCACTGAAAAATCCGGATTACGAGATGTGAAAAGAGCAGATTTTATCCGGTACTGGCGAAGATCCGGATTAAAAAATCAGGATAAACCGAAGATTTTATAAAGAATATGGTAAGAAATCATTCGTACCACCAATTTTATCCGGTTTTGGCGAAGATCCGGATTAACCGAGGTTTACTGTAGTACAAAAGTAACCGCGCGCAGGTCTGGGATACAATAACTCTTTACTGACATCGACTACAATCTAGATTAGCTGTTCTTCCGTTGCTCCGTCACAGCAACGCAGCACCGAGAAACAAAAGCGCAATGTCAGGTTCCATCGGGTGACGCTGCTTCATAACGGTCACGCAGTAATCTGCGGATCCTTATGTTTTTCTCGACTTCCTCGGGATCTCGCAAATATTCCTTAATTTCTTCGTCAGGCAGGTCACTGTCGTCCAAGGTTTCCGAGCAAGAAACCGTCGGCAACGTCAGATCCGCCGTAAAAGCTGTTCGAGGTTTCTGGGCTGATTTAATGAAGCATGGAGACAAATTCATGTATTGCTTTAGCGTCAACTTGTTTTCAATCATGTCTCGCTCTCCTTTCAAGACGAGTGACGTTTTCGATGTTAGGCTGCCAGTGACGTCAGACTCGCCGACTACGGACGGCTTGATGCTGACGTGAAGAGGCTCACTTCCGTTTGCTTCATCAAGGCCAAGAAGGCCATCCTTGTGTTTTAAAACATCGTTAATGTAGGTGTGGATACTATGAATGCGCACTGCCTGAGAAGACATCCACGGTAATCTGCACAAAACACAAATAAGGATTTTTCTAACAAGAACTATTTCGCCGGAACAAGTCCGGTTAGTGCTTTTTGTAAACAGCATAATATGCTGGATCTGGAAACATCTCACACGCAAATTCTAAAACACAAAGTTGTGACCAATAACACCACAATAATTGCTCCAGTTTTTCTATGGTGTCAAACCTTTTCACAAGAAGAATGAGTCTTTGTTTAAATTCCAGGATCATTGGATTTGAAATATGATCGATGTCATTCTGCCGGCAAAACTGAGAATACGGTGTGCACGTTTTTTTGCTGCAAAGCAAAAAAATATCACACGTTTTTATTCCTCAAAATCCGGAAAGAGATCAGTGAAAACGAGCAAAATATGTGCTGCATTGTGAAAGCATCTTTTCCAGTCACATGACAGACCTTGTTTCTTCCGAAACCACGGTAAAGTAGGCGATGGCGTGAGCGATCACGGGACTACTGCGTCCGTCACCAAGCGAGCATGTTGTAAACAGTTCTCTTAACTTGGCAGTCTTCTTGAGTAAGTCGGGTCTGGAACGAAAGTAACGTACAGCTGCAGCACGGCGTACTTGATACTTTTCAAAGCGCGTGAAAGATCAACAATTGAATTTACAACGGCACACCTGAGCTCATGGGTGTCCGAAGGGGGAGAAATGGCATTTCCCCCCTCCTGGAAATTGGGATTAAGAATCAAAAATTTCTAGAGAACCTGAAGTCAGCGGCTTAATTCCGATTAAATGATTTAATTCCTGCAACGACAGTTTATTTACCGGTATGACACTCACACTGGACAAGAGCCTGCGTGGTTCACTGTTCTGGTGTCATGCAGTGGTGGGCTTGCAGTTCACTCATGTCAACTCCTATGCCTGCAGATTCAGGTCGCACAAGTTTCGAGCGGATTGTTCTGCTGTTGGTCTTTTATTGCGTAACAATAACATGACCACAAATGTTCAAAGGTTTGCTTCAAGTTACGGGAGCAGGTGTTTCGTCGCATGTGACTGTTTAATGCAGACATCTTTGGCAGATATTGCAGCGAGACAGTGACTGCTGATAGCAAAATATCAGGCTGCGTATTAAAACAGGGGAGTAATACACACTCATCACTGCGTCAGAGCAATTTACAACTGCAAAATGAAGCTTCGCTAACGTCTTGTCGAATACGAGCAGTGGAGCACAGGTAGTGTGCGGCTGGACTGTCTGACGCACACCCAGGTTTGAAAGATCGAATCTTGCTAAACTACACAAGCATTGACAGTGTGCATAAGCACGCAAGAAAACTTTCAATTTTTTGTTATGTATAGAAGTCCAGCAAACTTTTAATTTTCCTTTTTCCTTGCTGAGACATTATCAAATGCCTGAATGCTTCTATTTTAACAACTGCTCTTTTGAGCTCGTACAACAGTTTTATCACGCTACAGAAAGTGGTAATGTAGTCAATGCGGTCAGCACTTGCACTGCTCAGCCATAGCAGACAAAACAAAGACAATTGTTTCGGATAGAGTGAACTATCGCGGAACACAATCTTAAACATGCGTAGTGGTAGAAAGGTCTTCAAAAAGTTGAGATGGTTTCTGGATGCAGACGACAACCAAGATTCCCACCAAAGCTTAATCATGACTTTTGGGCCCATTTACAATTCTCCTTGAAATTTGCATGCAAATTCATTCCATGGTATTTGCATTAAGTCGACAAATTAACAAGCAAAAAGTATGCGAAAACAATTAATCTCCTTTGTGCAGGTAATAAAGTTCTTGTAAAATATCAAGCTTAAGGGGGAGGCGTTTAACCCCAACATCCCCTTGTGTACGCCCTTGGTGGGAATACGTCTTAATCGTCAAGGTTTAGTTATGAATTCCAAGTGAATACTAAGTGCAAAGCTATATTTGCTGTGGCGAGTTTTCATAATTCATATGCTCAATTTTGTAAAGCCTGGGTAGTGTTCTAATTCTAGTAAGTTGTCCGTAGTCGTATCACCATACAGGTCTACTTGTCCGATTTGTGTATGATCATGGGCGTCGGAAAGGGGCCTTGGCCCCCTGACTTTTGAAATTTTATTGTTTGCCTATTAAATTTTAAGCAAAAAAGGTTGTCTTTTTAGAGTGGGTAAAATGAAAATTCACCAGTTTTGCCCTCATTGTGGAAAAATATTTCGAGCTAACCCTGAAAAAAACACTACTGGTCTCCTATGGAAAAAATCATTGCGATGCCCATGTGTATGATGAGCGTTGATTGTGAAAAGTTAGCGAAGACAAGCAAGGTTTTATTGATCGCTCTGGACGAGATTCCAGACGTTTGCAGCTCTTGTTTCTGAGTGATGCTGACAAGTCTTGCTAGAATATCCCACAACCAGGGGGAGGGCAATTTTCCCCGCCCCGAACTTTTCAAAAGAATGTTCAGTTGTTAGGTACAGCATCAAGCTTGCAATCATTTTGCCCCCCCCCCGAAATATCAGCTGTGTTCGGTCCTGCTTACCAGGTAAAATAAGTCATAATTTGTGGTTTCGTTGAAGACCAGGGCAATGCTTTTTCCAAAGATCATGGCAATGCATACTTGCAAAGAAGTACCCTGCGTTTAAAATCTGGAGATAGCCTACTGTGTAAATTATTGTAATATACCTGGCTGTTGCTGCCAACAAACCGCATTTTTTGTGATTGCTGCCATAACATGGGGCATTTTCTTTGTGGTGTAGAAAGGGTGAAACGTTTTGTGAACATCCATTTACATTGCATCTTCAGCAAGTTGAACATGATAAGCAAAATGTCGATGTTGTTGAAATGTAAGCTCAATGAAATTTATCTGCTTTCACGCAAACAACGATATCTTGAACTACTTGCGCCGGAGGAGTTCCTTCAAACTAATCCAGAAACAACTTGTTTTTTCAGTGTTTTGAGGGAGGGACCGAAACGGTCTCTTAAATTTCTCCACCGGCCTTTCAAATAGAGTAGAACCTCATTTTACAACCACCTCGGTGAAGTGTGCATCCCGCTATTACGGACACTTTCTGTCAGTATCGAATGAACTCCACTGTTTTTTTTATAAAAGTGAACTGCAGTGAAGCGGAACGTCGCTATTCGGAATCGAAGCCACGATACGGTGATCCATCCAAAGTGGAATTTTTAATTCAGAATGCGATCACATTAAAAAAACAATTTTTCGATGTGACACCAGAAACTACCGAATTTTCCATTAAAAATCAGCGCTTGTGATGTACAATCCCGTTTTTTACGTATCACTTCCTTCCCGTTCTGTCAAATTCCACAAGATATTCTTGATTTCTGATTTGTATACAGTATTGCTGCGATCGGAAAATCCCGAGTGGCATGTGCGCAAAGCTTCGCAGTGTGGCAGCAAGCAACAATAGAGATCACCCGACAAGATCACTCCATTATTGCTTGTTCGCGCCACATATGTATGGTGTTGTTCTTCACCCACATTCCGTTCGTGGTGAACCGCGCATTCAGCGCAACGCCAACCGAGAGGTTGCAACAGTATCACATCTCAAATTACGATTAGCTGTGTTCAGCTTTTAATCTCAGTAGTAACCTGATACTAGCGAAACAAGTTCAAATTCAAGGCTTTAATTGAGATTATACGGTGGTGGACACGGAGTAGTGACTTCTAGTATTTTCCACGCTACGTTACGAATTGTGTGTTACGGACAATGACTCTCTGTCTTAGTTGTCCGTCGGTTCGACGATGACGCTGCTCAACGCGTTTCCTTTTGTCGGCGCATGTGGCTCCTTAATCCAAAGGCTGAGGCGCAAACACGGCCACATACTGTACATACCCTGCCGCCTTGTTGAGGGTGGGTTGCGCTGCTGGTGTCTGCGCATACGCTTTGCTACTGCCACATCAATATGTTGCTGTTCAAATGTTGCCAGCCCCTTGTCGCAAACTGCACGCCATTCTTCTCGGTCCCCAGCCAATTCTTCAAGTCTGTCGAAAGGGATCCCGCATTTACTTAAGGACGACTTAATGAGATCCTTAAAAGGCTTCTTTTGACCCCCCAGCGAACGTCGGCCGCAGGAGAGTTCACTATAAAGTAGGCGGCGGGGAAATCTGTTTCCAGGCATCCTTATCACATGGCCAAGCCACCTCAATAGTCTTCTGAGGAGTATCGTCTCGAGGGATGTTGTGCCGCCCTGCTCTGCGGCAAATCTCAACATGAGGTATTTTGTCCCACCAGTACACGTGCAGGATAGTTTGAAGACACCGAATGTGAAAGGCCTCGAGGGCTCTGATGTGACGACGGTATGGTGTCCATCCCTCACATGCATATAGCAGTGCCGAGACGCAGATTGCGTTGTAAACGGCCATCTTGGTGCGTGTGGAAAGGTCACGGTTCGTAAAAACTCGCTTGGGCAGCCTCCCGAAGGAAGTGGACGCTAGGTTAACACGATGTTTAATCTCTCTTTTTGGAGTTACCGACCAGCCCTGCACGAGAGTATGCAGAAGAGATTGTATCTAGCTGTCGCTGCAGGCCGTCTGGCGTGTGGCTGGGCAGGGCAGCGTCGTCTGCGTATTGTAGATCGAAAATGGCGTCGTTTGTTACTTTCGTCACTGCTTGCAAAAGGCAGATATTAGACGAGCTGCCATCGAGCCTGTACTTGATGCGAACGCCATCTGCAGCAGAGATGTTGTGACGAAAGACAAGAGTCACTGCCACAAGGATGAGGTTGAAGATAACAGGTGCTAAGACGCAGCCCTGTCTAACTCCTGTGTTGACACCAAAACTCTTCGACATTTCTCCTCCCTGCACGAAGCGGCCACTCATATCAGCGTGGAATTCCCGCAAGATGCTAAGAAAACGTGGAGAGCATCCAAATTTGCCCAGGACTCGCCGCAGCAGATCACGATTGACGGTGTCGAAAGCCTTTGTAAGGTCGATGAAGGCAATAAAATGGTCACGATGTTGTTCCCTACATTTTTCCTGAAGAAGTGTTGCAACGAAAATCATATCAGTGTTGCTCCGCGCGCGACGGACGCCACACTGAGATTCCGGAACCACTGTGTCAACGACGTATGTCAGAAGACGCATCAACATTACACGGGCAAGTAATTTACCTGCGACAGAGAGAAGGGAAATGTCACGGCTGTTGCCACAGATAGCCCTGTCACCTTTCTTCTCGTAGATCATTATTACATTAGCATCTTTCCATTGTGTGGGAAGAATATTCGATGCCCGCGCATTGCTAATGAAGAAGTGGAGTCGCCGTAGCAGCAGATTGCCCCCGTATTTGAAAATTTCAGCAGGTATGCCATCAGGGCCAGGTGCCTTATTGTTTTTTAAGTTATTTGCTGCAGCTGATATTTCTTCTAGGGAAGGAAGAGTATCAAGTCCTGATATGGTGGGTTGTTGCGGCAGCTGCTCAGCTATGGATTGATCCACAGGATTGGCCTGGTTCAGCAGTTCCTGGAGGTGCTCCGCCCAGCGAGAAAGGATTAGGGTGGTCCCATCCTTTTTTTGATTTATGACCATTGCTGTTGATGTTACCTACGCCGTGCTTGCCCATGGCATTTCCCCAGATCGTAGAATCAGAGCCAATTCTTGCATTGAAATCTCCAAGTACAATGAGCTTGTCCCTGCATTAACGTGGATCGCAGCATCGCATAGTAGTGATCTTTAGTCTCATCGTCGGATGGTATTGTTGGAGCATACGTGCTGATGAAAGTGGCATATCGATGTTTTGCGAAGAGAATTCTCAGAGTCATCAGACGTTCTGAGATTGCTACCGGAGATTCAGGTAGGGTCTGGAGCAGTTTGGTGCGAATGGCAAACCCGACACCGTGAATACGCCGGGAATTCGCTGGAAGCCCCTTTCAGAAAAAAGTATAGTCACTGGTCTTAACCATGCGTGAGCCTTCATCTGCGAGCCTGGTCTCGCTCAGTGCTGCAATATCAATGTTGTAACGCGACAGTTCGGAAGCTATAAGAGCAGTTCGTCGAGGACGGCTAGAGTTGTCTGCATCCATCAGGGTTCGTACATTCCAAGCAGCAGCTTTGATGTGTCGAGATTTTGCTAATTGTTTGCCTTGTCGACTGCTGGGAGGGATGCCCTAACGGTCGCAGTCCACCGTTCGGGTCAACAATGGAACAGACAATTTTTGGGCCACTTTTTCTAGGCCCTTCCTCTTGTTGAGGTGAGCAGTGTGGATCCTAAATAGGGCTGCTCAGTCACCCAGGAAGCTGCCGAAGGAGCTTGCTGTTCCTGTCCCAAGCTCCAATGACCATCTGATCTGAGCCGCCTACGTGGGAGTAACAGACTAGAGGCTCCCAGTCTCATCCAAGACCTGCCCCCGACACCTGCTAGATCCTCGCCGCAGGTCTTTCAGGATAAAGGGGGAAAAGTTGCGTTGTGCAGAACTTGCGCAACTGATGATTAAGGTGGAGGAGAGATTCGCAGCCTTTGATCCACCATCTTATCCCCCCTGAATGCATGATCAGTGGCATCGGTGGCCCAAGACAACTGAGCTGCAGAGAGGTTGCAGGAACCATCCACTAACTCCCATGTTTGGGAGCCTGCATTCGCGTGGTTCCAACACGTCGCCACCTTGCCTTCACAGCCGGTGGGATTCTGGATCCTCATACGCCTGATTCGTCAAGAGGCAAGCGCATGGTTGAGACTAAGAGGCCCCGCGGAGATTACTACACCTGAAAAGGAGAGGCTGTAGGAGACGCTTACACTTTCCTCAAGATGAGCAAGCTCATCCGGACAATGGCGGAGTGATGTTGAAAGGGTGGAATTTGCAAACTTGGCAAACAACGACATGAAATTGACTCTGACGAATTGGCTCCTGTTCAGTTCTACGAAATTTGTACTGTGGATATTATCAAATACCTCGCTTAAGTAACAATGCTTATTTCTACATACTGTTTTTACATGAAATAGTTGCGGTCCCTTGAAGTTTCTTAGCGGTCATCACAATCAAAACTAAAAAAACTGCTTATACGCACTGGGGCTTTTATCTCAATTGCAATTTATTCGCGTCAATGTTTACGAGAGATAATTCAACATCATCGCAGAGTTATGAAAGCACAGCATGGTAGGCAGATTCCTCGAAAGCTCTGCGTCACTTCTTAAAGCGAAACTTGCTAAAAATCGTTGCACCACGGCATTTTTCAAATATCGTTCTCGATATCAATCAATACACGACATAAGTTTATAACTGAGGCACTGAACAGCGTTCATTTAACGGTGCAAACAAAACCGAACGTTTGCCAACGAAACCTTTTTGTTTTGGGACGATGTCAAAAAAATGTTGGAAACGTCCTCATAGATTAGGTCAGAATCATGGTGACATGTTTAAAACAAACTTCGTAAAACAGCACAACATTCGTTAATAATTTAGGATATCGCGAATCCAATGACCAGAGATTTTCGCAAAAAAACGAGGAAAAAGGTAATGAGCGAAAATATACGTCATTACAAGTTCAGTACTGGAGTTTTATAAGGGTATGCATAAGGGTGACACGAAAAATACCTACCTTAATTGAAATACAGGAAGTTGCTCAATTATATGCGGCACTGACTGGACAGATTCAAACGATGTACCAGTTTTGTCTCTTACCTGCAAAAAATAATCTGCCATTTGTTTCATCTTTAGCACCAGGTTGCACGGGAAGATAAACAAAAGCTTTAATAACGCGATTAGCAAATCGGAGCACAGTTCAGTCATTTACGTAGGACTGCATCAAACAACTGATTAAAACGATTGTTGCATGGCTTGTTGATTATTACACTGTAAAGAAACCGAGTGGATCATCTGTTTTCTCAGTACGATTGTAAGATCCTGGCTACCAGCCATTGGTTACTTGAGTGTCTCATGTTAGGTTCACATGCGACTGCAGTTCAGCGCTGATGCCATGTGATTAGTGGCGAGCCGATCATTAGCTTCGGAAGCGGCAAAGCGGGTTTTGCCGCGGGGAGAAGAGTGTTGGCAGCCAAGGCGGCATGCAAAACATCCTGATTACGAGGTCACTTGGTTTTTTTGGACAGCGTGGTTCGGTTGGTTTTTTTTGCATTCGCTGGTGGCCTGGGTCCAGAAACACTCCTAATATTGCTACGTTGATTCGTGACTGCGTTGGTTGGGCTTAGCCCACCTCTACGAGCTTTACGTGGTGTACAGCGGATTGCCTTTGCTGTGTGACGAAACTTGGAGATCTTCCGTGAGAACTGTTGTGGTCGGAACTCGTAACGCTGGTGTGTTTCTGCTTTTCGAAAACATCGGTTGAGTAGCTGCTGTAACGTGTGGGTACGGACTAGCGTGTGCTAGGCAGCAGTTGTGTGAACCAGAGGGGTTCCTTTAAGTTGCGCTCAACAGGAAGGATTTCCCAGGATCGGTTCAGTAATTGGCCGTAGGCAGATCCGTTGCTCCACTCCGGTTCGTAAGTCAGTAAGGAATCGGTGTAGCGATCTGGAATTTCCGATCCGGTCTCTAGCCAGAGGAAAGAACGCTACATCTCATACATTGTAGACTGAGGTATACACATCCTCAAGCACTACGTCCGCGCATTAATGAGTGAGACTCGTCATTCAGTATCCAAACACTTACGAGGAATGCACCAGAATCAAAATTATTCTTTACCGGCCGAAACCTGAATCAGGCCAAAAAAGAACTTCCGGGCGCATCTGTTTTTCAAGTTTTTCTTACCTGGGCATGGCTTTAATTTCCGTAAGATATCATGCCTAAGCAAACAATTTAAAGATGAAAATTTCCATCATAGGAGGGAATTTTTTCCGTTGGTTTTATTTCAGGTTCATCGTATCTTTTGTGTATTGATAAACTAATTTATGTTTCTTCCAATGACTTGAGGGATATTTGTGATCATCATATACCAACATCAGGCAAACACACCAAGCCAATTCCATGAAAACACACACAAGGCCTCCAGACACGTGGCAACATTTTAAAGAAATACAAATTTCGTCATGGAGCGATAGATCTATTTATTATATTATAAGAGTCGTTCAGAAAAAGTTTCACTAATCCATCTAACCGCGGTGTTACGCTTCGGTTTTAGGACCTCCATAATTGCCTTCCAAGCCTTTCATGGGTTTAAGGATCCTACAGCATACTCTGGTACAAACAACCAGGTACCATGTACCGGTATTTGAACAATTGCAAGTCGCCAAGCATGGTATTTATAACTAAGATTTTCGGCTTCGAGATGGAGGCCGAGACTCACAGCATGAAATCAGTACGTCCATAGGCAGAAGGGACCATGGCACATTATAACTGGCCGTAAAATTTTCATCTGTCCACCAGGATTACTTTGAAGAGTTGAGTTCAACAAACGACGTTGGAACTGCGACAGCATGTTTTCAAAAAAGCCGAGTTTGAACTATGAGTGTGCAATAACTGGTTTCGATTGTGTCTTCGAAGCAATAGGTCAACAGTCAATGTGACGAATGAAATTCCAAAACTTACTCCAAAATGTTTTACTCAATATTACACTAAGAGATATGAAATAGGATTTAGGAAATAAGGTTGCAGAAAAACTGGAAGAATGTCGCAATAAAATAGCTAGGGATGGCAACAGTACTTTAGATTGAACCCAAAATTCTTGTTGCTTGAACCGTTAATCCTCTGCTGACATTGTCTTTTCCAGGATATATCGTGATGTGTTTTCGCTAAAAACAATCAGAGTCCCAGTGTCCTGAAGTGCTTCCTTCATTTTCGCTCTGAGCATTACTCAGATAAAGTAAGATCAGAAGAAATGAACACACCAAAAATGTGGAAGCACAGGACAAGCAAACTGTCAAGCAGAGCGAAACTGCCCACATGCAGCAAAACTTGAAAATTAATGCACCCTCGTTCTAATAATTTATTGAATAGAGTGCGCTACAGCAGAGACTATATTTCAAAACGGCTGTGCCTTCACGAGCAAAGTTTTATAATCTTGAAATGAGGAATGCAGACATTAATGGGGCGCTTTAATGATGGTTTAGAGTCCGGATCCGTGGGAAAATAACCCTTCTTTCATTTCAGCAGGTCCCATCACATCAACTGAGCAGTGCTACACACAGCATAAGAATGTTTACAAAATATTTAGAAGACGCTCGCTTTTCAGGTATATGCAACAAGCGTGCTGCGTACCAGAAATGATACGCAGAGGCGAATTTTCATTTTCGGGGCCCTAAGCTATTTTAAATCGGGGGCCCTTCTGGAAGGTTTGCGACGACTGATGTCATAGAAATTAGCTCTACACGTGCAAGTTGTTCCAGTTCATGAACATATTACTTTATTCTGAATTCCTCGACATCGGGAACAAAAACAGTCACAATCAAACGAAAAAGGCAGCGGTGAAGTTGTTTGACTTTACTCCCATTACATATTTATTGAGTACCTCACTTGCCTCGTGTAATGTGAAAAATGGATTCAAGCGTTTTGTTCCACACATTATACGTAACAATCATCAATTCTCAACGCCATAAAAAGATAATGCTCATCGTCATTCACTTCAATCTTTCGCGCTCATTCTTCTATAGAGATCATCTTTTGTTAGCGGCACAGGAAAAAACTGAACCAAAACAAAAATATAATTACTTACAGGAATGCTGGAAATTGTCCTTACTTCCATAGTTTTGGGGGGCCCGCGAATTCGGGGGCCCTAGGTTTAAGCCTTTTTAGCCTAATGGTAAATCCGCGCCTGATGATACGTTATGCAAGCAACCGTTTATTGCTATGGCAGATTTGTTCTTTATCGTCGCAAAGGTGTAATACCATGGCAAGACACATTACTAACAGCTCGACAACAGCTTACTCATCGCACCATTTATAATTTGATTTTTGATCGCATATGCTAACTTACTTTCTTGCAGAGTTTAAGAAATCCTTTTTTGGGAATTTCCATAGATTGACAGATGCCATCCACCGTAACGGACACACCTCGCTCTCTGCATGCTATGAACAAGCACACTCCTGCGATGAAACAATGTGTCTCTTACAACAAGGTTGCTACAACATCAGATGCAATAACGCTTTTCAATAATTCTATTGAGCGTGAAATAATAAATTTTGCATAGAGTTCTAGTTCCTTTCAAAATATACCCAAATCCCTGATGTCATGTTGCCTAGCGATATGGTGGTGCACAGAAGGATTGCCTAGCTAGGGTGATCATTCCCACAGACAAAGAGACAGGAGGAAATGCACCAATCACTGGGTCATTTCCTCCGTCAGCCTCTCAGTTAAAGTGGATGCTAAATGCCTTGAAAAAAGATGTCGCTAGATAATTAAATCTGAGCTGGCGGATATCCAGTGCACCTTTTGCCTGGTCGTAGCGCTGCAGATAGAGCTTTCAATCTCCAGCAAATTTGATAAATCTTGGGAGCATGCCAAAGATGTCTACGCTTGTTTAGTCGATCTCGAAATGGCATACCACCGGGATTCGCGATAAAAACTTTAGGATATTTTGCGGAATTACCGTTGACGGCCATCTGCTACTGGCAGTCAAATCATTGTATTCCTGCTTAGACGTTTGTATCCGTGTCAGCGGCGTAGGTCAAAACCTTTGGCCGCGAATATCCTCTCCATAGTCCATATGAATCGGATAGACCGGGGGCCGGCAACCTACGACTCGTGGGCCGTATTCAGCCTGCCAAGCAAAATAATCCGGCCCGCAGTCCCTTTACAAATTATAACTGTACGGCCCGCCTAGTGGTATTATACTGTATTTTATGAATCTGGCCTCCTTGCAATATCTTGTACTGCATACTTATGAGGAACTACTCATGAGAAACCGCGCATTGTGATATAAATGCACTGTATGTCTTATTTCGGGCTTTCCTTATAAACTGTGAAAATCAGGAGTTCATCTGATTAAAATTCCATAAATTCCCAAGTTTTATCCACTTCATAAACAGCAAAGGGAACGGTATTGTTGGTCGAAAATTAGTATTGCCCGCCAGACATTGCAGAGTTTGTATTAGGCCCGCGACTAGGGAAAAGTTGCTACTGGAATAGAAAGTCACAGCCGAGTCGATGAGGGTGTCAATGGTGAAAGCTCTATGATCTACTGTTTGTTTTTTAGGGACGATTCGGTGCTGTTCGCATTCTCTGAACAGGTCAAGCATGCTTTCAACATGCACTTGATCGGTTTGCAGCTGCGTGCGATTAAGCAGAATGAAAATCGGCACTAAAATACCGCTGTGTAATGTTTCTCCAGAAACCCAAGTCGGTGAACGCTGCAAGCAAGTGGCAATACGCTGCAGCAGGTTGACAAGTTGAGTACCTTGGGTTAGTATTGACGAATCACGGACGACAGGACAAGGAGACTGATGCACGAATTATTATGCAGCAAACGCAGTATTACATGAGGTTCACCTTTCCGTGGTCACAAAGCGGGAGCTTTCAAACACCGCACAACTTTCAATTTTTTAATTGCCTTTGTTCCGAAGTTTATTATAACTATGCCTCGGGTTAAATCGTTAATACTGAACAAAATTGGAGCACTATCAATATAAGTATTTCCCATCGCCAATTAACGCGTCACTTATCTCTATCGAGGAAGAAGCAAATTGAAGGTGCACCACTAAATCGTACTTTAACCATGTTATCAGACGAAACTCTGAACTATGACTGTGCCAAACTAAGCCATTAACATGAATGTGCCATGAAAGCCTACAAAAATATTGACAAGACGAACATTCCGCGTAACTTACAATTCCTTTCAAATTTAACGTAGGCAATAGAGCTGCAAAACAATATAAGTTATTTTTAAAGCTGCAACTATCAGGACAAAAATCCAACTTTCTTCAGGATGGCTCCAAAATGTGAGCAGAGGTTGGCCTATGCAAGTGGTGGCTAGACTAGAACTCTGCACAATGCAAATAAATATTCTACTGTACATTACTTCTAACATGTCAAATCCTATCACAAAGGGTCATTTCCACACCCTGTTACTTCTTTATAGTCGGTTTTGGTGACCATTCTTTTTTCATGTGTCTTGTGCTATTGCCAACATTCTCATGGTTACGGCATGGATTCCTAAATTGCATTGTCACTTCACTATACACTGTATTTTGAATAGATGGTCTACTAACTTATGAAACCATCGTAAGTGGTGAAATGCTCGGTACTCCCACCAGTGTCACACTTTTTTGATATATGACGACGCTGGTCAGAAAACACGTCTCAATTAATTTCATTCAGTTTAACAACGACAAACATCGTTGCAGCAATTTTAATAGGTCCCTTAAAAATTTTGATTGGTTCCTGCGCAGGCTTTAACGTTGACTCCGGCTCCGGCTCGAACCGGAAATATTGACTCCGGCTCCTGCTCCGCCCTAAAATCTAAACCCCGGCCGGAGTCCACTCCGGAACTCAGTGATCATCTCTGGTCGGTGTCGGAGGTTTTTGGGTGGAGTCGGATTCCTAACAACACTTGGAGTCGGAGTCGGATTTTTTTGTCTGACTCCGGAAGTTCAAGTGGATCATTTTTTTACATCACACTCCTAAGTTGCGAATTCCTGTTGAAATGGTACAATTTCTTTTGAAACTTCCCTGAAACAGAGAATTCTTGCTGTGTACAACAATTTCCATTGAGTGCTAGTTGCTACAAAATTGTTGACAGTCAAATTTCATTCACTTTATGTTGAGGAGTCGGAGTTGGAAATTTTGGAAAGGTCGGAATCGAACACTTACCTTCGACCCCGCAACCTAAAACGTTGAGAACCCCAGTTTAGATCTTGTACACCACAGGTATTAAATGCCTCTAAATTTGGATAATTTTGCTTAATGCTGGAGCAAGTAGTATCTGTTGCATGGGTTTGAGCCATAGTGACATTAAATTGAAAAACAATAATACAACTGAGACACAACGGAAAAAATTATCACAGAAAAGTCTTCCTAAGCTTCTAACAATTTTCGTTTCAGATCCATGATTTTTCTGACATATATAAAATCATTTACAGTCGAAGTATATGTGATGTTGTTAGATTCGAAAAATTCGTTAGCAACACAGACAAGTTTCCTCCGCATACGTGTTCAGTTTTCACTGATATATATTTGTTGATAACTGTTATATCAAACCGTTGGCTTTGCTAATTTTTTTGCATAATTGCCATATTTGGTCCCTGACATCTCGAGTACGAAATTCAACAAGAATAGGTGGACACATTTGATTTGATCAGGGTTGAGATTATATTCAAGAGACTGACAACTACTTACTACCAATTCATTCGTGATTTCTACATTCTAAACAGGTTTTTAATGAAGTTCCAGGCAGTCTCTTCTGTTGTACTGATCCACGTCATTAAGCTTTCTTTTCAGTGCCAATGATTCCTTTGAATTTGGTTGGACTAAGTGTTTCAGGCTCTCAACCCCTTTCATCAATTTAACATGGTCTTTCTTTGTGAGGGATGTACGTCGTTGGTAAATGGATCAATTTGAGTTTTTGTGTCATCAAACATGTTTGATTAAAATTGTTGTGATTTACTGATAGCTTTCTTCTGTGTTCTGCTTCATGGAGTGAATATCCCTTTGAAGTTGACAAGTCCATTTGAATATTGTGAACCACAATCAGGAGGACTCTGGGAAAGTGATGTAACTGTTCTACAGTCGATTTGATTAAAAGTGGTATGTGCTTTTTCATTTCAAGTATAATTTGCTTGATGCAGTGGCAGGTAGAAAAAATTGTGTCATTCGTGCCAGTACTTACCTGGTTCCTCTTGGATTTCAGTCGACTTCTACCCATCACAAACAAGTTTTGCAGATTGTGCCACAACAGAGACATCAAAACAAAAATCATTGTTCCGAACCCCCTTACGGTCGTGAATCTTGGATATTGACTTGAAAGAATGCTTGCAAGCGGCATAGATGGAATTTTTGCGAAATGGTTCATGACGTGACAGTTCACCACACGCCATGTCTAGTCACTTCTCCGAATAGAGATTTCAGCTACGATGGTTCCGCCACGTAACCAGAACGACCCAGAAAACGTTGGTGAGAGAAGTTCTGTTGGTTACACCCATGGTAAAGCGACGCAGAGGTCGACTATGTGTTGTGATTAAAATCTCTGACCTGCCTTGGCCTCACCTTGGGGTTTAGCAGAACTATCGTAGGTTGATGAAAACTACGAGTTATTCGTAAATCCCTAGGGCTCTGTCCCTACGACCGTCCCGAGAGGAAGAGCGTGTATGAAAAGAGAAAATATATGCGACATGGGTAAGCAACGCTTACAAGCCTCAAAACTCACCTGAGCAGAGCATGCTCAGCAATGCACCTGAGCAGAGCATGCTCAGCAATGCAAGGCAGAATTTTATCAAATGAAATTAGGAAAATGGGCATGGAACTGAAATTCGAGGTGGATAGCACATTTGAGCACGCTTTTTTTGCGTGATACACAAGATCTCGTATAAGCCCAACTACCAAAGGCCACGGGTGGTTAAGGAACATTCAGGCATTTCAATAAAACTGAAAACACACCTGAAAGGCGCATTTTGTTGACACGCCACGAATCGAAAACCTTCTCGCGACAGAGGTTACTAAATGTTTGAAATGCAGCTTCTGCAACATCCACATCATGCGTGAACCTCCTTGCGGCTTTGACAATTTTTGTCCTGTACCTTTCTAAGCGCTTTTCTAATCTGAAACAACAAGGCTGTAAACGTAAAGGTCGTGCTGTGGTACACTGGATGGTTGCAATGAGTGAAATCTCTGAAAAACGTGAATTCATTTGGTGAGCCCAACAAAACATTGAAGACAAGAGGTAACTGTGGTAACCCATCGCCGTGAAGAATATTTTTCAATCTTATGAGCATTTATTTTTATTTCAAAAGTCATTTTGAATTTCGTTGTAAACTCATTTTTTATTTCATTTTACTTTAAAATTTTTCGAAATTTCATCAAAATTGAAATAATTGAAATTGCAATTAAAAGTGAAATTGAAAATTAACTTGAGAGCAATGGGACACCAATTAAAACGAGGCGTGCAGTCAACTAAAATAGCTTTCGTTGATCGAGTGAAGACACTTCAGATTTGATGTTGTCTTACGTAAAACAAAGTTGAAGCAATTACTTGACAGCAGGGTCATCTAAGCTCTGATGGAATTGTCCTTCCAGCTGTTGCGCATGGGACAGATCATGTTTTGAAACAAGATCTACATCAGAAAATTCCAAATTTGTTCCATTGTTAATTTGACCAATATCGCCACATTCTGAACAAATCTGCAAGTACAACAGAGAAAACTGGTCAAAAATAACAGAAATACTCAAGCTAAATGCAACCTTTTTGCTATGCAGCAGTTGTCTTAAATGTCTTAGAATAGCCTGTTTAACTTGATCTTTCGACATCAGAATCATTTTTATAATTTAAACCTCAACTTTGAAGTTGCAAACATAGATCAAAGCACTTCATACATATAAACAAGCAGTATTTGCACTAGGTTACTTTTAACGACTGAAATCGTTTTCGTAATTGTTGAGGTGGTAACCCATCTCGCGTACCGTATTTATTCGATTGTAAGCCGTGGTTCATGAAGTTTTTGTTACATCATTTCGTGCGGCTTACATTTTTTATTTCTTTGCTTTAATCGAAACGTATATGTGACGCTCAGTTTTTCCTTGGCTACGTTTTTTTCGACCAAGCTCTCTTTTCACATTCTATTCTCTTCAGCCTCATGTGCATACAGCGTTACAGGAGAGATTATGATGAATGAAAGGCAGTTGTAGTGGTGTAAGCATCATTAGCAGGGTGGCCAATTAAACGCGAAACGTGCTAATACGCGTGTAGCGGACTGTTCTGTAGGAAGCAATGTAGGATTCTTAGATGGTTGAGGTGCCGATTGGTCGGTCGATTACGATTCCACAGAGATCCCTACTACTTGAGGGGTCCACCTAGCTGTTGCAGGAGCACAGGTCAGTCTCCCAACTGAGCAACCTGACGTCTTGAAGTTGCCAAGCCAAAGCAAGGCGAAATCCAGTAGCACTCTAAGTTGATTGCTTCTTCGATTATATTCAGATATACAAAAAACCACCGATACACTTGAGCGTGAAGTCAGGAAAACGTAACGTTAAAACGGTTCGATGTAGAAAGACGACGAACAAAAGCGTTGGGCGTTCGTAAGCGCCACAGGAAACGGCGACCGACTGCGGTTATGTAGGTTTTCAGGCTAACGTGTCAACTGGCGGAAAGTATCTCATAGGCTTAGGTAACCTATCTTCAAGTGGGTCTTACATTATTTTTTAACATCATTTCATGTGGCTTACAATCAAATAAATACGGTATTTAGTTAACCCTTTTATCTGCAAATACATTCTTTGTAACAGTTGCTACTCTTCTACCACCTTCGACATAGGTGTACGGGAGTGCATATTTTTGGGGATGCAAAACATGTTGCCCAAATTTGACCTTATTTTTCCTAAATAACCTATAAACAGCATATCTTAATGTTAAGACTGAAATGTACCATTGTAAACAAATCAAGGTACCTGCATGCCTTATTACTTTAGTTGATATAGCTCAAAAACACTTTACAGCATCAACAATTTGTTTTTCAGAAAAATTAAGGTTAGTTGGAATGGTGGGTGACCACCACATGTTCCTACTTTTAAAATGTTTCTAACTCTACCGAAATTTGGATGAGGTTGTTTCAATTGGCTCACATTTGATTTGGGCTGTTGGAAGTTCCCAAATGTTTATAATATATGCAAATCTGAATGAACCTCTTCTAATTTACCCAGGTGTTTCCAACTGTACCCAAGGTTGAATGATGCTGTTTCAATTACCCAATTTTGATTGAGGCTGGTGGAATTCACCAAATTTTTCTAATTGTATCCAAATTTCAATGAAGTGCTTGGATATTACCCAAATTGGAATGAAGCTACTGTATTTGAAGTTGCCCAAAATTGAATAAAGCCGTTTGAAGTTACCCAAAATTGAATGAAGCTGTTCCACTTTGCCCTAATTTGAATGGAGCTATTTGCTCAAAGTTCATTTAGTCTGTTGTAATTTACCCAAATTTTTCCAATTTATGGAAATATTTCTGATTAAATCAAATTTGAATGAAGTTGTTCTAATTTGCTCAAATTCGATTGTGGGTGTTTAAATTTACCCAAATGATTCTAATTTTATCCAAATTTTAATAAAGCTGTTATATTTCTCCCAAACATTTCTAAATGTACTCAAATTTCCCACGAAGCCGTTCTATATAGCCCAACTTTGAATAGACTGTTTGAAGTTGCCCACAGTTGAAAGAAGCTATTGTAAATTGATGGACTTTACCTAAATGTTTGTACTAATTTATGTAAACATTTTTAATTTCACCGAAATTTCAACGAAGTTTTTCTGATTTGGCCAGATTTAATTGAAACTGTTGGACCACACCCAAATGCTCCTAATTTACCCCATTGTTTCTAATTGTATCCAAAACTTGATTGAAGTTTGGCCCAGATGTGATGTAGATTGTTGAAATTACCAAATGATTCCAGTTCACTTAAATACAGTGTCTATTTTGCCATGAGAGGCAAAAAGTCTCAGCAGAGCTTTTGCCGTTGATGGCAAAATAGACGTTACCACAGTTAAATGTCAATGTACCTGTGTAATTCGCGCAAATGTTAAATTTTTGGCCGAATACTGGCCGACTTTCCAGCGTTGGGGATGCGATCGCATTCCCATCCCGTACGCTTATGGCCTTCAACATGCAACTGCTACCTTTCTTGCTCCATTAGAAACAATTAGACAATACAAAACATGAACAGAATCTTGCAAATCTGTTACATCAAAAGTAATTACCAAAGTGCTCTCCGAACCATGGCTATCTTCAACAACTTCGCCGCCGCATGCTGCACATTCCATGTCAGTTGGTTCACGCAATTCAACCTCTTACAACCACGAAGAGTAAACATTCGCTAGCAACATAATAAAACAGCTGACAGAAAAATCAACGCATATGAAACATGTGACAAATATCTGCACAGCATGCACATTGCAAAAGCATGCATAACAACAATGAAAATAAGCAGAGGTACAGTAATATGATTTAAGTTGGTCTTCAATTATTCCTCAGTTTTCAAGCACCAACAGACAGGGCCGGATTAAGGGGGGGTGCAATTGCCCCGGGACCTACGTTCCAAGCCCCCCGTGATTCTCGTTTGAAAACTTGCCGTGATTCTGCAAGTTTGACTTTCTGCCAGTTTAACATTTTCGGTTTTGTTCAATGCAAATACATTTGAATTTTGCTTGTAACTTTTCCTAATAATCGTTCTTTTGGCATGGGTATGATTATCTGCTCGTGAATCACGCCTACTGCACAAATGTTGCAAAAACGATGCTATTTTCTTGCTGAAGCTAGTTCTGTTGTGATTGCTGTAACATCTAGTTCTGTTGTGATTGCTGTTTAGTATCAACTTCTTGTGCCGTCTGGAGGTAGCCGCAGCCGAACTGCGACCGTTGTTTCGTCGTAAAGGATAACGTATGGTGAAAAAACACTTTTCTTCCGATGGTTACTATCTTAGTGTCACATCATAAACATATGAAGCATATGAACTAGTCAAGCCATTACACCACATGCCATTGCGTGGTCCGTCAGAAGTTTTATCAGTCGATTTGCAGAACGACAGAGCAGAAAACGAGATTGCAGTGGTTAGCTAGCGCTATGCCGAAATCTGTAATGATATCAGCAGCCAAAACGCGCAAAATTTCTAAGGAGAAAAAACGCAAGAATCTGGCAGTGTTAGCTGAAACGCTGCGACTGAATCGCTTTTTCCAGCAAAACTTTTAAACAGCAATGTTAAAACAGTTGCGTTAACCAGAACACCTGAAAATGCAGGTGAGAATCACGACATAACTTCGAAGCACCTTTAACACTCAGCCGGGTTGGCCATATCAGTGGCGTGCAGAAGTGATGGTGATGCCTCAGCTTGATTGTATCCCCCAACGAATTTTTGTATTAAGCAGTGGCGTGTGGTGGTCATTGTTAGTGGATATACGTTGTTTGTGACGCCACAATATGACGTCATATCCACATTTGCAAACCAACGTTTTGGCGAAGTGTGTTGACACAACATGCATATTTTCTACACGCACCCGCCTTACTCGGTGTTGTTGAGTACATTGAGTCACTGTAATGAATATGAATTATATCAACGCTCCAAATTAGGAGACCGGAGCAAAACACAGCACTCAACTCTCAGAAATTGCAGTTCATAACTGCAAGAATATCCGGCAACGCGTTTGAACAGGGGCAGTGACGTAGGGGTGCAAGGGCACCCCGATAAGTTTTGATATGGTAAAATCCGGGCAAATCTGGGCAATATCTGTGAAAACCTTTGCAAAATTTCTAAAAATATGGGCATGGGCAAAAATGGTGCCAAACGTGGTTTGATTTGAAAAAATTGCGCCCGCCGTTTCCAAAATCGCATGAAGACTGGAGGTCAAAAGTGTCCCAAAAATTTTTCGGGCGAGTTTCGGGAAAATTGGGCAAAAATCCTTTGCACAACCAAAAATTTGCCTGCTCCTACACCTACAGTATGAACAGGGAAGTAAAGCACACTCGGTGCTATGTCAGCGCAGTTCCCAACTTCAAAAATATAAGGCTGGGCATTGAAACAGTGGAGTAAAACACACTCAACGCTATGATAGGGCAGTTCACAACTGCGAAAACATCAGGCTGCGCGAATGTCTCGTCGAATAACAGTCGAGCAGAGAAAGTATGCGGCTGGGACGGCGGACACCCAGGGTTGACTGTTTGAAACTTGCTAAACTACACAAGAATTGAGAATGCGCATAAAGTACGCAAAAACACTTTCGTTTTTTATTATGTGGCTGTCAATGCCATATAACTACTGGGGGGAGAGAACAGATTATCCACCTGAACTGCCAGTTAATGACGAAGCTCGAAATGATGCACATATTGCAAACACAGGTATGCGGCTATATTAGCGCACAACCAGAGTTGCTACATCAAAAAAACGAAACGGGAAACAAATGATGCATCAAAGAGTCAGCTAAATCAAGCAAGTTGAAATAGGACAGTTTTAAAATTTGTCTCAGCAAATCAATTAAGCGTCCATAACTAACTTTCAATCCATATTTTGTGATTTTGCTAAGATCGCGCGATCTGAAAACGTTCACGTCACTACTAGTTTTATTGCGCGTGTACCGCAAACCTAGAGTATAGGTCTCTGGCGTTGTAGAATGTGAGAATTACTGGCATTTGAATACATAAAAACTAGTGTTGACAAAAAAACAAGTTTCGAAAAATTAAATCCATGCAGAATGCGCTAGTAGCCGTACAATAGAAAAATCCATCTAGTTACAGCATTTTAATTTTAGTAATTTCACTCTTTCGATGCTCGGGACTGTCGCCCCCCCTGCACACCACTGGGACATATTGACATGTTATCTCGCCGGTGTTTTTGTTTGTCATCTTTGGTTTCTGCTCATTTTTCAGGTGAGTATTGTTTCTTGCCGAGTCACTCTCTAGCCTTTTGGAAATATTTTTATTTAGTAAGAATACACTCTAGATATAATACACTCTCTTCTCGCAGCTAACTGTATGTGTAGTTTAGTACCGTATTTATTCGATTGTAAGCTGCAGCTTAAAAAGTTTTTTCATCATTTCATGCTGCTTACAATCAAGGGCGGCTTACATTTTTTATTTCTTTACTTTATCGAAAGGTATAGGTGACGCTCGGTCTTTCCTTGGGTACGTTTTGTCGACCAAACTCTTCTTTCTCATTCGATTTCTTCAGCATCACGTGCACACGCGGCACATGTGGGATTAGGATGAACAGAAGGCAGTTGTAGTGATGTAAGCATCATTAATACCAGCGTTGCCAATTAAACGGAAAATGCACGAGTACGCGAACGTCACGAATGTATCTCAGAGGCTTAGGCAACCTGTGTTCAAGCGCGGCTTACAATCATGGGAAGCTTATATTATTTTTTCAACTCCATTTCGTGCGGCTTATAATAGAGTAAATACGGTAAGCACATTCTCGACTACTGGAAAAAGTAAACAAGAACGTTGCGAATCAGCGAAAACATAAATTTTACAAACGATGACGTCAAGAATTACGTCATAGGGGCCCTCCAGTGAAAATTGCCCTAGGTCCTCCAACCCTTTAATCCGGCCCTACCAACAGAGGTCTTTCACGTGCATCTGTGAAAATCATTCATTCACACCTTCTTTTACTCTTGGGGGAGCCGCGGTTCGGCAGCCCTAAGCGGCCTGAACTCTTGACGGTTTTCAGAAACCTGTGATATAGAGATGGCACGCGTCAGCACTTTTGCAGCCGGGCCCGCCCGGAGCTAACAAGAAACCGCCCGGCCCGTCTATGCTAAACTACAACTTATTTTCTGGCCCGGACCAGCCCGTGGCCCGTAATATGCCGTAACATCAAAAGCAAAGTAACAACACTTCAGTTTTCAGTTCATTGTCTTTTGGACAATAAAATCATGTAGTCTTAATGGCTATAGGTCCGCCAGAGCACATTTTGAAAACTTATTCGTCCGCCGCCTGTAACGTGACACTAACACACAAGTGTGTGCTAGGCTGCACTACACCTGTCAGTAACATATTGAACCTAAACCTTAAACCCTAATCTAAATATAACACCTAATCCTAAATTAGGGGTTCCCAAATTGGGGAACATGTACCCCTATGCTAGTAGGGGTGCATTTGCCTATCTGAAGGGGTACAATTGAGATTAGCAATACAAGGGAAAAATATGTTTACATATTATTCATTCCGAAATATTTATACATACATCAGTGAATATTTTTTTCAAAGTCATTATACGCTTATTGGTAAATACAATCTTGTTATTTTCCACAGCGTTTTTGTCATAAGAAATTTTAGGGGTACATGCCCATCTATCGAAATGCTGAAGGGGTACATGCCCATCTATCGAAATGCTGAAGGGGTACATGGCCAGAGGAAGTTTGATAACACCTGTCCTAAACCTAAACCCAGTCCCGTCGCCACGGGGGAGTTTTGGTGGGCTTAGTCCCCCAAACAAAGCTCCAAGCCCCCAAATTGAAACATGAAACACTATACATCAGTGGAGTTTTTGTCAATTTTTAGAATGTCAAGCACCCCCGCACAAACGCAAAGACCCTCTATTGAAAACTTTCCGGCGACGGTTCTGCCTGAACCTCAGCGACAGACTATAAATGTTTGTAGCTTTGATTGATTCATAACATGGTTCAAGGGTTTGCGTGGAAACAAGTGAAACAGAACATTAACAGAACGGTAAAACGGAGAGAACAGCAGCAAAACATTTCCTTGTTAGATTTTGAAACTTAGCAAAAACTAAAATTTTCGCCTAATTGGCAAGCAGACCGCAGCGGCCCGGAATGACGTCATCGCTAAAAAAATTATTCGCGGACTGTTTCAAAACCTTTTGCGGACTGCCCGAAGACAGGACCGTTAGCGGCCCGTGCCATCTCTACTGTGATAGCTCCTCTGGCTCCACACCAAGATGGAACAAATAAAGTCAGAGATGCAATCACATAACCAAGTCCTTGGTCGACTTATAGGTCGCTTTCCCGTGGGTGTAGCCAGCAGGACTCGCCTTGCCAATCCTTTCTATAGCATTCTGGTCACATTGCCAAACCATCGTAGATCTTTCTGTTCAGAGAAGAGCCTCAACATT
>Ga0210059_1003357_pt1 | contig 25553 bp, 10 predicted proteins | sample Ectturendosymbi2_FD_188042 | JGI IMG/M metagenome (GOLD analysis project Ga0210059, IMG submission 188042) | Ecteinascidia turbinata endosymbiont from Florida, USA - Sample 2 (SPAdes) (version 2) | ecosystem: Host-associated > Tunicates > Ascidians > Unclassified | place: Key West, Florida... | reverse complement strand
CAACATCTACTCCGATGTTAAAATCTGTGTGAGTGTGAACTTAATAAAACGACGCAAGCCACAACACAGATCAACGATATCTCAAACATAACCCCTACCCAGCGGTGGCCAGTAAAGTTGCGGGACTGACTAACCACGGCTTTGTTTAGGCAATTCACTGAAAGCCAACATATAGTCGAATAAAGTGACCTGGCTTATAGCTGGCTGAGTACCAGCGGAATGTGTGAGTTTCGGTGTTCTCGGGGACAACCTCCATTTTTGCCATGAGCAAAAAAACTCTTTGGTCGTCATTCATTCTTTTTTTTTGTTGACAAAAGTAAGTATCACAACGGCGCATGTAACTACAAAAATTAGATAAACTTGCAGAGCCCTGTTGGTGATTCGGTGTCTCGCTATCACATAGGTTCTGACGGTTGTCAGACGTGCATCGTATGAACTGCTCAGTTTCTTTAATTGTAATGCTTTTCGTAACTTCATGCTTTGTTTGGTAGATTGTTGCAGCGTTATAAGTTTCTTAAGGCCAAATAAAATCGGCCGATGACTGTAGCATAACAAGGACACTTCCTATGTCGGCCGGTTTATTGCAACTTCGGCCGGGGATAATTTCTGATCTGGGTAAGGCGAGGTAGGTTGGCATCAGACGACAACGACGAAACATGGACTCTGTTTGGAGAGCATACGCTTTAGGTGGGTCAAGTGAAGATATGCTGCAGTGCAACGAGTTGTCGCGTCAGTAACCTCTCAATTGATATTATTGAACCGCATACCATTGGCAGTACTGCAGTCAAAGTGTAGGAGCAGTACTGACCTAAGTAAATGCACGCATACAGATTAAGCCCAAGTTTGCTTCTTGTTTCACCGCAAGTGGAGCTTCCTGCCGTATCGAATTTTTACGTCGGTCGCAATATCCAATGAAACACAATGTCCTTGCAAGAGTAATGTCCATGCACGAAACACACGACCTGCATCAGGCCGTTTAGCAGTTCGGACCATGCATGGTGATTTTACGCTTTAAACGCGCTGGACAGAAAAAAGACCTTAAATGAAATGCCTAATTTCATTTTTTCGTTGGTGGCCATTGAGCACCCCGAAGTATCATTCTCGCACAATCCCGTATCCGACATATCCACATGCTGGAGAAAATTGCATGAGGCCGGCCCGAGGGGATGAAAAGTTTGCCGGTTTACTGCCCAAGCATCATGTACACGGCAGCAGTATACTGGTTAACGGCCAGGAGACAACACACCACGCACAACATCAAACTCCCAACTGAGCCTTCATGGGCTTTTCAACATAATGTCTGTAGTGAGTAGGGGCTGCTTTTGAGTGCTGTTAATCTGATGGTCTTGGAACAGAATTTTTCAGACCAACTTGAAGGAAACGTAAGCAGAGCCTCTTGACTAAATCGCAGCTTGTACAAAGACCACTCATGACAGCTGCTTCAGTTAGTCATAACAAAACGCACAGGGCGGACTTGAAGGGCTGCACTGCCAAAGAGAACAACTAAGCGATAGATCAATTTACAGTGTCTATTACACTGCTTACAAGCCGTGCGCTAGACGCTCTTTAATTGAGAATATGTGATTCCATTACAGATCGGCCTAGCATCTGATCAATCGCCTTCGGCAGCAGTTGAGAGCGCTGATGTGGAAGCACTTTTATTTTCTTCGCTGTTCCAACACACACAAAAAAACAAAAATATGGCAACGTGCGTGAATGTGAAAGGCACAACCTGGCTGGATCGCGTGGGCAACAGGCTCTTACATCTTTAAGTACAAACGCCCACCTGGTTTGGCGCTTGTTCATTTCCATCAACGCACGGAGATCTGACGAGTGATTCCTCATGATTGTTGACATCCAAACATTCGTTGCCATGCAACGAAATAATTCGTACGGCTTTCTCAGTTTTGAATGACGGTATTCTGCACCAAACCGTGCTCATTAGCAAAAACAAAGTAAAGCAGGTTTTTCGCAAAGAAATGGCTGTTTGTTGCATTATCACCTTGTCTTAGATGTCTTTTATTTTGTCCTATTTGTTTTCAGTGATTTGTTTGACTTGCAAACAAAATACGTTAGGTCTCGAGAGTGTTGAACGTAAAAAAGTAAGTGTAATTGTTTTCAAGAACTTTAATTTAATTATTGCTCTGAGGCTGAATACAACGTTTACAGTCAAAGACGGCGTCCTCCACGCGTAAATTTTAAGGATCCCAGCAACCTAAAATCCTCAAATTTATTCTTCTTTTCTTGAGAGTCACCATGCCCCAAAACAAGATCACGCCCCAACATGAGTTGCATAAATTTACCAAAATCCCCCCACTTTGTCTTTTTATTTATTTATTAATAACACGAGCGGGGCGATGTCTTTGACCACTTGCAAGACTGTTTCAATAAGGACAAAAATATCTTGATGATGACTTTTCATGGTTACAAGTGAGCGAAAAAAGGTGATAACAGCCGGAGTTTTGCATCACAGACACTCATATTTGTTCCAATGTGGTGGTTTCGTCAGTGTATTTGAACGTATTCTCCCAAAGCTACATTAAGGACTGCTGGTGGCGTCGTTCCCACCGCCACTCACGGCGGGACAGGCCATGATGGTGATGATTCAAAAGACTTTCTTCTTAAGCAGCAGGTTAAACACTTAAAGAAATACTTTACACGAAGTCCACACTGAAAGTGAACTTGAAACTTTCGGGGTTAACAATTGTTATTTTGGCCTTGCACATCCACCATAGTGACGGCAATAAGAACTCGTTTGACGAAAACGCATTTGGCTAACACAGCTGTCGACTAACTTTCGTACTTCCGCCGACAACTGGTGAGTGGCATTCACACAACAAGGTCGTTCATTGATCCGGCTAAGCTTTGCAAACACCCAAGCGAATTTTGAGGGTACGATCGAGGTAACGCGACAGAGAAGTAGTCTGATATCGTCCTTAACAGGCCCTTAATTAACGACTGAACGATACAAAAGCACTTGAAACTGGTGGCGAAGTGCCATTGGTCTCGGTCGTTACGCGTCGGTCTTTGGCAAGCTTAACGCACGGCTTCGCAGAGGAGGGTAATAATATAAAAAGAAAACAACAATTTATTTTTCGCCCAATTTTCTGCAAAAGTGTTTTTATCTCCAGAAAGAAAATCCAACGACTTAAACAATCGTAGAAAGTTTGAAGATGTGTGGCAACGAGTAGGAAACAAAACAGGATCTATTACGTTCCAACGTTAACTGTCAAATCGTTTGCGGCAACTAGGCGGTGCTGAATTTACTAGCTGAACGAATTTCATTTACATGTGAGTTGATTTAAAAGCGGGCGGGTTGGCTTAGCTGCAGATGTGATGTCTGATGAGCTATACATAGTACTGTATATGCCTTGGGTTTATTTTTTCGGTCATATTTTTTTTAAATGACCGAACAAAATTAATATAATTCGGCCATAATGTTTGATAAGGTAAGCTAGTGAATACTGTTACGGCGAGTTTTAATGCTAATATGGGACAAATGACCGAAATGTATCAGCGAAAAAAAGGTAAATCCTTTTCGGCATGCACTTGCACAGCTTTCAACGTATCATGTTCTTATCATATTCCCCCCGTCCTATCTTTACACATCAAGACTTTGAGGTGCAACTCGCGATTCGCCACCACCATTCGCAGCTTGATTATCACTCTTCACCACAAACTTTTCTCGGAAATCATGACTCGGTTGGAACAACATGCTTCGCGAAAAGCGGAACGGCGTGTGTGATGCTCGTGCAGGCGAAAAGTTATTTTAGCAACTTACACCAGCTCAGGATAGACGTTATCCAAATACCACTCGAATGAATTGCACTGGAGTTGGTTCCGAAGCGCTTTTCGATCGTCCACGCTGAGACAAAATAGGAACACAATTAATTTTTTGACGCACTGAACAGGAAGGCACAAAATGACTTCTGTTGGTCTCCTGCACTGAAATGTACAAACTCAGGCAATCGCCTGTTGCCAGCATATAAGTGGCCAAATAACGTTTTACCGAGTCAACTTTTCGAGATCTTCAATCTTCACAGTTGCAAGTATAAATACCACTGGAACCTAACAGAGGGTCAGACATCATCAGTGCTTAGTAACTCGCAGGTACTACTGAAGCCGACGTACTGCTAGACACAGATCAAACGCGAAGCAACAACACCCGAACCAAGCGCTAGATCAGGTTTGTTTCGACATTCTCGATAAAGTGCATGGAAGACTTTTCATTCGTTTTTGCCTTTGGCATAAAATCTCTTCCTGACGTGTGACAACAAGTCGGGAAAACACCGATAAACAATATGAAAATGCGGCTCAGCACTTCCTCATTGCGGGGCAGGCAAAACAATTCTGGACTGAAAAGCACGAAGGCATCACACTTACTTCCCGTACGGCTTGTATTTAGCAGGAGGCCTTGCGGCGAAGTAAAATTTCTTGTAATCGTCCATCCAAACCTCGGCGGTTCTTTTTGTATTTCTAAAGAATAAGCACGCAATGGAAGAACAACGCTTTGTCACAAGTAGCGTTCTCTACAAAGCCAATTGCTCGGTCCTCACAAAGTAACGTATAGTGTTTGCAAAATTCAATACCAATCACAATGTTTAAAAAATTTCCAACACAATTTTACAGGATACGTCGGCTTCCGATCATACATGGGCACAGCACGGTTTCAAAATTCTACTTCAGTTGATGACAAGAGTAAAAATGTTACTTTCCATAAAAATGCATACGCGGAAAATAAAATGGCGCATAACTCTCAGCTTAGCAAACAACAACAATGCCAGAGCGGAACCAAACACCACCCGAAGCGATCCAAGAGACAACACAAATAGGTGTTTCGTTTTGATGCAAAAACGGTTTTTATAAAACCGGACTTTCATGAGCATAACCTTATCGTCTGAACGAAAACAAACTTGTGGTTTTATGTCATTAACGCTGTGTACCTGATGTAAGTGTTAGCGTTGCCGTCTGGAAACGAATAGGGATGCTTCTTTCGAAATACGTGACCGACGCGACTGCAGGGAACAATCTCCATGCTCCCTCCACACATCCACGTGCGGAAAGAAATCTCTGAAATTTAGTAATGGAGGTTGAGCTCTACTACTCGCGTTTTTGTGGGATGATGTTTTTGTAATTTCAAATCTTAATAACCAGATCTTTTCTTTTCCATATCCAAAATGAGAGTCTGAATTCTTTAGTTGTTCTAACAAACGTTACGCAGTTATACAACTTCATGGTGAAAAAAGGTAATAGGACCAAACCAACGCTAGCTTGGTCAACGAGCAGGACGCATGTCATGGCGAGTGGAAGACCAAAACTGTCATAGTAAATTAATTTGAGATAATAATCTGAGATTGTCATGCTGAAATCCTAACAAAATTCAAGAATGTTGATGCCGGAAAACTCGGAAGAGCAAGATCGACCTCTATCGACAGCAGAATATCTTATACAAGGACTAACGTCATCCACAAAGAATTTTTCTAGAAAAAACTGTCTTATATCGAAAATAAATCGCGGTACTTCCCTTTTTCATTGCGAGCATGCGAGCAGTGCAACGTAGAATCACACGTGTCTGAGCAAGTGCACGAAACGAACTCAGCCAAACTAACTGCCAAAATTAATTGATTTTACCGCTTGATCAAAGACTCACTTTAATTAAAAACGAGAATTGCAATAAGCCATAAATAAAAATTGAGTCATGGAAGGTTTAATACACAGCACATAAGCAACTTATGGTCACTAAGAAAAAACTAAATAGAAAGAAAATGAAAAACAATCCTACCAAAGTTTTCTCCACCCCAGATGTTCATGCCTGTATCGTAGCGACCCAGGTGCTCGAACCACGACTTTTTGACGGCAAACAGGCCACCCGCAATCATCGGAGTTCTGCAAATTACCAGATATATTTCGGAGGTAAGTAATATAAAGCAAAAATATGTGTCACTCAATGCTGATCTCACAAATCGCTTGGTAATAAAGCGACAAGCAAAGCATATCTATTTCAAAACTGCCGCCTCATGTTCAAGCCTGTCGATTCGACGCCGGAAGGAAACCTTATCGCGGACTGACACAACCGCAAAAACCCGCACAAGAACAATTCGGAGCTTGTTTGGCAGCTCGACAGAGGATCGGTCGATGTAAAGTTTGAAAGAGTGACACAGTTTTCAAGCACATGTAACCGAAACAAGTGCAAAACAGTACTGACATTTCTTGTTGTCGATACTTGTTTAAAACTCTTTCGTGCTTGCAAGAACGTTTCCCGCTTAATTAAAGCGAATGATTTGCCTCTAACATTTCTGCAGACTTAAATCTTTCGTCTGCAGTTTTATAATTGCTGTACTGTATTGATTCATTGACAGCCTTCGAGCAATTAACTTTTGCACAGAATTCGCTATCTTTCGTGGAAAGGCAATTATGTGACACATTCGATCTACGTCCTACAGAATCACGTAACGCTGTTTCACAGCTATAGCATTTCTGAAGTTGTGCAATATGAGTGCAGCACGCTTCCGTGAGATCAAACACACCAGCTTTGCTGCATTGGATGAATAATTGATAGCGAGTCAGCATTATACGACGATAAAGACCTAAACCGAAGCAAAAAACAGCGAAAAACCGACAGCGGCAGAATCAAAGGGAATTTCCTGAAACAAGAATAGTGCCGATCGGGTGCAAAATCATGACGGCACGCTTTCTGACACACCGCGACGCACCACAGTGACTAGAGCCCTGGATTATGTCACAGCGACAATGATAACATCAACTTCGAGTAGGTGGGCGAGTTGAAACAAGCCACATGACTGAGCTGATGGAACCAAATTCGCTCTTCGTATATTAACTGCCAAAGCGAATCAACGGACGCAATTGCAATTTAACTTAATTCAACACACACACACGTGTCAGGAGAAAGGAGAAAATAATCTGCAGAATCGCATCTGTGAAAAGTAATCCGCGTTACAATTAGTAATTTACAGTCGTATTGCGTTTAGAATTATTTTGGTGCTCCCGGCCCGTTCTTGTCCGAGATCAATGTTAGCTATTTTCGCTGCTAAATTTCGCATATATCATAACTGTAATTTAAGAGAAACTACGAACTCAGAGAAGCAGGATGTCAATGCGGTTTATCCACTTTTATAGCCAGCCCATTTCTGATATGTAAGCAAGATTATCTCTGTGGAGTAGAATTATAACTTGTCTTCTCGCATGCAATTTTCAAATTTGTATAACGTATCAAACGGAATTAATGGTAACCGATTAGCGAAGAAGACAGGAGCGTTTGTGGTAACGGAAATTCGTATTTGGTTCGTTCAGGGATGGTCGTCGATTTCAACAATGATTTATGAACGCACGCCACAGCATGAATGCGCAGCTTGCATCACCGCTTCGTGGCACCACGCCATCTCGCCACGTTCCATCGCAAGCGATAGTCACACGTGAGCAAAGCAAACACGTGACATTCTCCATTTGATAGAACAACAAAGCGGTGGCCGTAAGCATGGAAATGTTTACTGGCCGTTCAGGAAGCGAGATCCGCCTTAGGGCTGGAAAAAAGAACGAACTTTCCAAAGCCTGTGGTCAGATCGCGTCGATGACCTGCTGCTGACTGTGAGCCAGATCAGAAAGCGCAAAAGCTTGAGAAGAAAACTGTTTAGACAAACCCGCAGCAACGAAGAGACATATTTCCGTGTGTATATTCATCACGAACGCATTAACATACATAAAGCCAAAACGTACATTAACCCAATACCATTTATAATATCTAGCGAAACACATTATTTCAAAGCGCACTTCAAAAAGTAGCTTTGAAGTTTTTAGTCAGCTTTAGTCGTAAGCCTTATGAAAACAGCAGTTACCACAACTATTATACTTTTTTGTTGTCTGAAATCGAAAATATCAGGTTGCAGTCGTTCCCGGGCGTGACGGTCGCGTGCACACAAACATAACAGCAAGAACAGGGTCAGGGTTGTGTTCCATTTGCGCGTAAGTGCAAGCTTTACACAAATTGAACAAAAGTTCATGCAAAATAAAGCGACTTTTTAACCTGTACCAAACGGATGTCGCAGATTTCGCAACATACGGCACAAAAATAAGAGTGAACAACTATGGGGTCACAAAGGCTTCGGTGCCTTAGCAGGTATTTGAAACTAGGAGTACTCTTAGCAAAATATGGACTTCATATGAAAAAATGAGGGTACGAAAACTCTCAAGTGATCCAACCGTAGATAGAATCAAAGGGATTGCTCGGTTAATGATGGTAGTAGCCGAGCAATCCCTTTGATTCGATCAATATTTGGATCACATCAGAGCTGTGGGTGGAATGCTTTCTTGTAAGCTTCTGCCTTAATATTTCTACGCATTAGCCACAACTAGTTGCGCATTTATTGGATAGAAATAAAGGCACCACGCTACTAAGTTCTTTTTCGAAAAAAGGATCTACCGGCGCGAAGTGTTTCGCAGCTACACACGCCTTAAATTAACAAACTTACTAACAGCACGATTGTGATTTGTACCCTATGATTAGAATCGTAAATTTATGCGACAAGAAGTGATTAAGCCAATTACATCAGTCGGTCGTTGAGCTGTCCGGACGCAACTACAATGACAAACAGGAAAGACAGCCCCCGCCGGGTTGCAAGCCGTGTCAAGACTAATGTTCCGAAGAGGCGTAAAACCTTATCTGCCCCTGAGAATGTCAGCTCCAGTGCAGCTAAACAAGAATATTTCCTTGGCAGAAGCATAACTGTAACTTCGATAACATCACAACTCAGGGTTCATTGAAAATTCAAAGCAATGGTCAAGGACAAAACCTTTTCAAGCGTAAAATGCAAGGCTACGTTTGAAAGTTGCGTACACTCGTGACGACATAAAACTCAAAGAATACATGCAGCATATTGCAACCCATCGAGATAGGTCAGCAATGAAGGAAGCACGAGCTGTCAAAACGTTGTCTTGCCTAGCAAGGAAAACGCATTTCCACGGCACGTCACGTGCTAAATTTAATACATGTAGTAAGATGATGGAAAGTGCAACAAATGTACATTTTTGAAAAAAGACAACGACACCACGAAGAATATTCGTCTGACAGCAAAAACCAACGCTTGCAAGGTGACCAATCAATACTTTCATTTAAGGCTATATTCGTCTTGTTTATGTCCTGTCAGCTAAGCTTTGCCGATAGCAAACGACGTAGCAGCGCGATTCGTAAGCATTTCTAGAGTTTCACCGAACAACTCAACTGCATCTTTAAATTTATTTCAGAATATAGCAATTTATTCAGAATATAGCATTCTCAGTGTTTTTTACATTTGATTTAAAGAAACATCTGTATTAGAGTTTTTCGTTGAGAGCGGCTTAATAAAAATATCAGAAACACGGGCAGTATCTGCACTAACTGCCAGCTTTTACTCAAATCATTTCATTCAATCTTGTTTCAACTAAAAGGATAACGTTAGCAAATCTACAACAATCCACCTTATAGGGTCTGTTGGGTCGATTCTGGCAGCGAGACGCCGCGGCGACAGCCTTTCCCACTTGAAATGCAAACTCCAGTCGAAACCACCCCGGAGTTCGCCAGACGCGGGAATGTACTTGAAAGTATCCATGTTAATCACGTCAATTATCGGGCTCACTACCCGTGTAGGGTCCTTTGAAAGAAAAGAGCGGCTTCACGCAAAAAAACTGACATCGGACAAAGCAAGCAAGTAACTGGGCGCATGTTTAATTACATCTTAAACGACGTGCTGCTTTGCAACTATTATCAGCTGTCATCGTCACTTCTTATTGGGAAGGGCTGCACTAGTCAATCCGGAACCCAGCTAAATGTCAGCAAAACAAATAATAAAAACAAGTGGTAGAAAAATAGGCAAAGCGCCATAATAATCATGGGTCGAGAATTTTGCCTGCAAGTGTATCGCCGATGGAATAGAAAATGACACCAAGAAGCAGACAAAAAAGTAATTCGAGGAAAGCGGCTATGAACGCACCGCGCCCTTGTAGACGTTGCATTACACAAAATGCAAAAGAACGGATTCATTGCAGTCATTGCATCGCACAGTTTGAAATTTTAAAAGTGTTCAATAATGCTTATATTTCCCTTACTATTGTGCGAACAAGTACTCCTTGCATTGGAGATAAAAAAGGTTGAAAACGAGTTCACTCCCATGGTGTAGAACTACGATTGCTGTTTTAAATAAAAAGTTCGTTTTGCAATCACATTCGAAACGCTTGGAGGCGCCATAAACCACGCTTATTTAAACCAGGCACTAAAAAACTCCTGAAGTCCAACCATTCCATCTCTTCGTAAGAGATATGTTGAACTCTAAAATGGCTGTGGATTTCAGCACTCGTAAGCTTGCTACAGCTTTTCTTTTGATGTTTGTTTTCTAATTAAATCGGCGTGAAGCTCAAGATGTATCAGACAAGTCAGAATATATCACAGGATTACGATGTCTGACAATGGTGCCTACATATTTTTTGAAGCCAGAAGCGACTTGGTTTCCAACTGATTTTTGCAAACAATTCAAAACTTCTCATCAATTGAAATTACAAGGCATTAACAAGCATACAGCATTTTTGGTCCTGCAAGCGGTTCACACAAATGAATTACATTTAAAAGCTATAACATGATTCCAATGTAGGCAAATATATCGCGTGAGTAGATTATTCACGAAAATGACAAAAAACAAATACTCAAAATATTTGGCTTTCCAACACCAAACACAGAAATAGGTTATTTCAGCCGACCAACAACAAAAATCCAGGGCTTTGCACAAAATTGCTACGGAAAAAGCAAAAACATGGTGGATGAACAGACTGACAGTAAACTTAACGGGCAACAAACTAAGGTGAAGTTTTAATATATTAGGAGTAACTAATTCGCACTGAGAGAAGAAATAATTTCTTTAGATTGCAACACACTTTCTGTTTATTTCAAACTCAACAATAACGGGTTTCTACGTTGTCACAGTCAAGATACAATGATACAAAATAACAATGTCCTGCCAACATGCGCAGATCGAGCTGGTAGGCATCAAGATCTGGGAATTTGCTTATCTTAAGGAAATAATGCTGAAAAAACACTCTTAGCTCATTGAACGCTTCTGGGCCGAAATAATGACATTCGAGCAACAGCTGTACTTGCAGTCAAATGCAACTCGTCAATTAACGCTTTTTCACCGACCCAGGGGTGCATCCAGGGATTACTTCTCGCTGTTATGACAGAGCCTCTCATACCATAGGTACTCAGTTTCAACGCCGATCAAATATCGAACGCCGCAGATCTCTAACTTTTCACGAACGCGGTGCGGGTGGTTTGGCACAGGCAACAGCATGTCCCTACCTTGCAATAGCATTATTACGAAACAACCGCATCGTTGCCACGATGAACTGGAGGCTACACAATAACCTGAAACCAGTGTTGCGGAGTCGGAGTCGTAAGGAGTCGGAGGTTTTTGGGTGGAGTCGGATTCCTAACAACACTGGGATTCGGAGTCGGATTTTTTTGTCCGACTCCGGATGTCCAATTGAATCATTTTTTACATAACACTCCTAAATTGGGAATCGTTGAAATGGTACAATTTATTTTGAAACTTTTGCGGAAACATAGATTTCTTGCTGTGCACCACGATTTCCATTGATTTTAACAGCCAAATTTCATTCCCTTTATGTTACGGATTCGGATTGGGAATCGCAAATTTTGGAAAGACCGGAGTCGGAGTTGGAATCGGATGTTTTACCTCCGATTCCGCAACCCTGCTTGAAACAATCTACGTTGATGAACAATCACTGTTGATACGCCAGTGCAGCAGCGCGTGTCTTTCGAAATCTGTTACTTTGCCAGTGCCAGACACCCTCAGAGCTGTTTTGTGATACCATTTTATGCTTCATGATACTACATTACACCAAACCTGCTTTCAGTAAAGCGGTATCGAGAGCTGCTCCGCCACCACAGATCCCATTTGACCAGGCTCGGAGCGCCACTGTACCGACACAACGTCTCTAGCACAGTACTGCTACCTGATTGGGTCAACTTAAAAGGCTCCGTAGGTGCTGTTGCGGAAGTCTTCGTGTGTGGACTTTACCACGTGTGCCTGACCTGTAACAACGCAGCTACAAAACAAACCAAAGAACATTTTGCGCTGAAAGGAAAGCTTTTGAAATGGCCAAGGAAAGGTTAGCGAAGCAAGCCCTGCTGGCTACACCCACAGGAAAGTGGCACAGAAGGTCGACCAAAGACCAGGTGGCGTGATTACATCACCGACCTTGCTTGATCTCGTCTTGGTGTGGAGCCAGCAGAACTATCTGAAATTGCTGGAAACCACGAGGTATTTCGAGTCTTAGGGCTGCTGCTCCGCGACTCATAGGAAAAGCGGATGATGAAAACGAAAGAAATGAATGTTGCACCTTCTACCTGCTACAGTCCAAAACTATAAGTCAAAATCGTGTTTTACTAATGAATTGCAGAGCACCAGTTGCACGATTCAGCAGATTTCACCTCGTGTATTCTCTGAAGAAGGGGCGGTAACCAATCAACGTTGCATTCGCAGTGTGAATCCAGGAAGGTCAACACAGTGCCGCTGGCGTATTCTGCGCCCCTTACTCGCGACCGGATCAACCCTGTCAGTAATGAAAAAGCTGAAAATGAACGTTTGAATACACGTCCACGGCCTAAGTATCTTCATGTTTTGAGCGCCCTGTATTTCATGTAATCACAAACCATCTCGAACGCCTTTTTGCCACGCATGGTTTTTACGAAAATATTGCCATTTGCGCAAGCATCACGAGATGCCAGCTTTGTGTTTGTATCGTAGTTTGGCAAACTAACTTTCCGATAAGATGTTATTTTTAATTATTACGCATTTTAACGATGTCAAATTATGTTCACATTGGCATATGGGCAAAACCTTTCGATTTTACCTACCAAAGATCAAACTTCAATTTTTGCATCACAGATATTCAGGGTTGCCAGGTTGGCCTTTTTCAGGCCAAATTTCAGAAATTCGGCCTTGTTTCAGGTCGGTTGACCTCAAAACTTTAATATAGACTTTTTCTAGCCTCGCCTCAAGTTGGTTGGCCTTCAAAAATTCGATTGGCCTTTTGGCTCCTTTTTGGCTTTTTTACGATTAAAAAAATTTTTTTTCGGCAACACTTTTGTGATAAATGCTTTATTAGACTGACGCCCGCGTTTTGATGGAAAGAGGAATGCGAGATGCGAAATTAATTTTTTGCGTAAGCACAGGAAATGCGTGCATTGTGTAGTGTGTGGTAAGCACTAAACAGGCACGACGGTTGCAGATAGGTCTGCCTCTCTACAATAGAAATGTGACAAAGACGTCGAGAAAGTGCTTTTGTGATTCTGGTCGTAACTACCAGGAGTAAATGGGAGATGACTTTCGTATGGTTGTATACAGTTGCAGATGGATCAGTATGCAAACTGTGGCACCATTGCACCAGAGATGAGCAGACTGTGAAATGTTTCAGTCCGAGTCCAGTCCTGATCCGATAAAATTGAATCCGATCCAGTCCTGTCCAAAATCATCAGTCCGATCCGGTCCTGATCCGCCCATGTAAAATATTGAATTTTTATTTTGCCTCATGAGGCAAAAGCACCACTGAAACTATTTTGCCTTCAGCCAAATATGATTGGTTGAAGGCAAAATAGTTGTAGGAGTGCTTTTGCCTCATGAGGCACAATAGACATAGCGTTTTGGCATTTCCAAAGTTTAACAAGGCAGTGTCTATTTTGCCTGATCAAGCAAAAGCACTGCTGGAGTTATTTTGCCATTAGGAGAATCCGATTGTTTGGATTGGTCAAATGACAAGGACGATACGGGATACACTTGGATTAGCATAAAGTCCATGTAACATGACCTAAAACCCCAAACCTGAAACCAAACCCAAAACCTAAACTCAGATTAACCTACACACAAAACCTACACCCAAAATGAAACCTAGACCCAAAACCTAAACCTGAAACTAAATCCGTAAACGTAACCCCTAAATGCAAGCCCAAAACCAGTGGTTTTTCAACATTTTTCAAGCAGTGACCCATTTTGCAACTCAATTCAACTTATCGACCCCTTCCGAAATTTCCAGTCAGACATAGGAAATGCAGTTGTTTGCACAACAGAAAATCACAATGTCTAAAAAATAACGATATCGCTATGCTTAACAAAAATCATTTCTTAAATTGATGTACACGGCAGCATCAGTGAGGGAGACCCGTACCGTTACAAATAACTCCCCAGCACGACTCATTGCAAACTAGAATAACTCCCAAGTTAGCTACAGCAATCAGATATCTGATTTACAAACGCAGCACATTCTTCGGTCACAAGGTTAATTGTGTTTTGCCGAACGCAACAGTACTGTAATGGTTGTCATCACACTTAAAACGATTTTGAATGAAAAAGTAGGCCATCAGTTTTGCAGGTAACAATAGCGCAGCCAGAATGTGACCGAAGAGGCCATGGCCTCCCCCGAAACAAAATTGCTCAGATCTATGCTGGTGCTTTGTATCAACTTTCAGCTGTTAGAAAATAAACGAAAGTGACAGTCGACTCAAGACGACGTCATGACTGACAACGCCATTGACTGGCCCATCCCGAACAAAATTATTGACTGCGCTACTGCCAAGTAATCCTATTATTTTGACTACGACAAAAAGTGGTTCTATGTACGAAATTTAAAATGTGGAAGTAATTATGAATAAGAAGCTCTCGAGACGCTAGAAAAAAGCAAACAACCTCCCGGTTGATAACCACTGCCCTAAACCCCAAACTTTTTGAAAATGTAGCCTACATAAAAGCACTCACATCAAAGGAGTAATCTCTTCAAGCTAAGCCAAAGGAAATGGTGGGAGCAGAACCAACGAACACTCGCACAACAGGCACAGACACTTACCACTCAACTATGTTCACGTTACTACTAGAACTCAACGTTATATGTGGGCAAAGGTGGATACAGTTCGAATGGCAAAATAGTCTCAGCAGTGCTTTTGTCATTGATGGCAAAATTACACTGCCAGTTAGCAAATCTGTAAAATCGGATCACAACTAAAAATTTTGATATGTTCAGAATAATCACATTAAAACAAAAAAACATTTTCTCAGTCCGATCCAGTCCTGATCCGCCAATTAAAAAAAAATTGCAGTCCGATCCAGTCCTGATCCGGCCAAAATTGACTTCAGTCCTGATCCGCGCTCATCCCTGCATTGCACCCAAAGTGTGCAATCTCACAAACCATAAAAGTCAGAGAAGCATCAGAAATGATTCCACTACAAGGCCAAGCAAGACTTAATCTCAATTTCCAAGAAAATTTCTAGTTATATTGTTGTAATTTAGGTGTTTTTGTGACAAATGAATAGCAATAACACAAACAAGGTTTGGCTTTATTTCTGGCCTTTAAATAATTATCGGCTTGGCCTTTTGTTGAAATTTTGATCTGGCAACCCTGCAGACATTTTTGATGCTGTTGCAACCAACCACCAAGTCACATATATATCCCGTTTAAATAAAGTGTTAACAACGGTTGTACATTTTGCAAAACAGTTTCGACTGAGAGCTCAGCGAAAGGCAAGACAAAAGACCCAATATATCCGAAGGAAAGCACACACCATTTGATGGACGCAACTCCTTCATTCCACAAAACATCGTCTACATGTGCGCAAGTTGTTGAGGTTGCACGGAAAGTTTAACTGAACTTCTTAATATGTATGCCCAAAAGCAGTTCGACTAGGGTTACAACTAAGCCAATGTATACTTCATGTCATACTGTTTTAAGAACATAGCTTGGAAACAGTTGCTCATCTTGTCACCAGGCAATAATCACCGTTTAAAAATCTACGTCTAAAATTTTGGCAATCTGAGTAGATGTTGAAGGATTACTGGGATCCTTTGAGAATCTCAAAGATAATATTTTGCTACTCTGGAAACTACACAAAACGTTTGCCAAGGCGCAGGTGATGGGCCTTGATTTTGACCGCACAGCTAAGAGGAACAAAACGTCACGAAATCTTTTACACGTCGCTACCTTCTCTTTTGTCGTTTCGGAGACAGTGAACTTTCGGAAGTGCTGTCAGTTCTTTACAATCTTGCGCTACACAAAAAAAGAATCGTCATCGAAACCAGGATATTTTTTGTAAATCTCACGTCGACATGGTATTTTAGGTTTGCATCAAATGCCAATGAAGGCTCGAACGGAGCGGCGTACGAACTTTCGTGAAGTTTGATGCAAACCTGAAAAAAGTCGATGATAAAAAAACAGCGGTCGTGCGAAATGCATCATTCGTCTACTGACTCCATTCTCAAGCTGTGAAGTCAGCGTATGAAGCTTTTTAATATTATTTCTATTGGGTTGTTTTGCGAACAGCTGTTGCGCTCGTGCGCAACGCTCGCCAGAATAGTTTTTGAAATTCTTTTATTATACCAGGTGAGGCGAGGGAGTGTAAACGGGGGTTTGCACATCACCACGCTCGTTCCATTTGAATAAAATGTAAAAAGAGCTTGACGAAAGCCAAGGCAACTGCCTAAAGCTTTGTAACGCTCGCGTAAGCTTTGTAGCGCTCGCGTGTCTTTGTATTTTACGAAGCACCCTTACTCATGTCCACATGTAAGCAAGCAGTATACGGAAAAAAACAAGCCTGCGTGTTCTTAGGTTTGGTTTTAGTCAGGCTTCGCAGTCCTGCGCCATACTACGGCTTTTTTAACCGCAAGTAATTAACTTCAGAACATGCACAGTACACAGCTGCCCAGAATACGTTTTACAACTGTTTTCGGTGACACTTGCACAAGTTAATAGCAAAACCGGTAAAATCTTGCATGAAACAAAGTGACTGCATTTACCAACCAAAAAAGTACATCGTTTGCTGCACCGCAAGCGTATCATTTGCGCTGAAACTGAAAACAAATCACATCCTCGCGTTTAACCCGAGCACACGTCGTACCGTCGTCGCTGTAATCATCAACAAGCACGATCTCCTTTATAAGACGTTGTGGACTTCTGGCTAGGACGCTGTGATATAATAAACATAGAAATTGGTAGAAAAAGTTAACAACATTGAAGGAATAAACAAAAAAGATAGCTGTGTAACAGTACATTGTTTGTGATGTTTATTCTGGGACAATTCAGCTAGCACTATCTGAATGTAACATCGCAACTCAATAAATCACCAAGCACCACCTTTTCTTAACAATTAAATTATATAGTACAGTGGAAAGGCGGAATATGACAAAAACATTTGGGCAAGGTTTCCTAGTATTACCCAAGGAATCTAAAACCAGCTTATTTTTGTACTCACGAAAGGCAGAAAGCATAACAAAGTATAAGCTCACTGCTGGCGACATCAGATAGTGATCGTTAGGTAATTATGCAAGTTCCGCAACAAAAGCACACCATTGAAATAAAGCGTCCATCAACTATTTTGCATTTGCAGCAAATATCACCAACTCATCGCATTTTCTTTGTGGAATACAAAATTGTAAATTAATAGTGGAAACTAAGGTATGTGAAAAGATAAAGGACTCACCTCACCACTGTTCTTAACAACGTAGATCTAGCTTCATTGTGAAAAGTGATTATGATGCTTGTGCTGGGAAGACGGTTGTGATCTTTAGTTTTGCCTTTACACCTGCAGCAAGAATTGTTTGAAACATTAATTTAGCATTCCGCAAACTGCAAGGAAGCAATGTCCCAAATGCAAGACATTAATTCTGAGTTTACGAACAAAAAAATGTTACCTCTAGTAAACGCAAACGAACAGCCACCTTCAGTTGTTTTCAAAAACCTCAAAATATTTTCGATAATTACTCTGTTATTTATTTCTCTCAACAAAGATGCAGAGCACAAATGATCAATTGAAAAAAAATAGCTGAGAAAAAATATTGATGGTAAACACCAGGATTTCGGAGACGAATGTAAAATGTCCGACTCCGACCTTTCCAGAATTTTCGACACCAACTCCGACTCCTTCACACACATCGAATGAAGTTTGGCTGTCTACAATTTTGTAGCAACTAGCAGTTAATAGAAATCATGGCGCACAGCAACAATTCTCTTGTTTCAATAAAAGTTTCAAAAGAAATTGTATCATTTCAAAAGTCACGAGTTAGGATTCCCAACTTAGGAGTGCGATGTAAAAAATAATTCAGTTGGACTTCCGGAGTCGGATAAAAAGTCCGACTCCTAGTGTTCTTAGGAATCCGACTCCTTGCGACTTGACTCCGCAACCCTGGTAAGCACGCAACCGCATAAGTGAGCTAAATGTATTTCAAACCCAACTGAAAAACTACGAAGCATACCTGCTGTGTCTTGAATCTGGAATATTTCGAATGCTCCGCACAGCATCACTTCTGACCTGATTGAATGAATTCCTTTTGTAGGCATCCTTAGAATGATATTTTTGTCCATCGACATATGCCTTGTCATCAAAACCATACAATTTCTTTAACAAAAATGGAAATGATAAGCTGAAGCAAAACATTGTTCTGTATTTACGAAATACTTCAGAGCAAAAACTTTACTTAAGAAAATTAATAAATAAAAATATACGTTAACCAGCAAGAAACAGCATGCTGGATAAAAACAACGCGTAAGTAACTGCAAAAATGAAAGTAGTAACCACATAACAAAGACGCAAAAGTCAACAAAGAATGCACAAACAACTGAAACTGAACAACCACAACAAAAGTGCAAAAACGAAAACAGTATGAAAAAGAAAAAAGCAACCACTGTGAAAATAACAATAGAATCAACACAAGAAAGAACACGATTCAACACTGAATATACAAAGCATTTAAAACTATCACCAGTGCCACTACATGGCTTCACAAAATCACAGCTCTTCTAATACTTCACCATCATTAATAGATTGAATCAACGTAGACAGTTGTAGTATCTGCAAATTCATTCAGCAGAAATAAATAACAAAGAGACCACCTCACTTGATTTAGTGTGTTTCAATAAGGTCATTAGACATGTCTACAATTTATCTTTTTCTGGTGGTGTGTGATTGAGGTAATTTTCTACTTTTTTACTCCAAATATTATTTTTACAACTTCCTACCTAATTTTCTCCAATGGTGTGAGTTTTTTTGCTCTGCTATTTGGTGTTTAGTGACTTATGATGAATCAATAGCTGATTTATGTACTTATCGGTTAATGCTTTCATAAAACTTTTTGGTATACTGTAGTAAATTGTAATTCATGTTCAAAAAAAATCAACTGGTTTACTGACATAACCTGGATTGATTGTTGTAAATGTCATTGCAGTTTGTATTTCTTTATTGACTCTGTCGAGAGGTATTTTAGATAAACAGAACACTATGGTTTGTCATCACATCAGTGGTTGGTAATTGATTTGGTTTGGGAGCCACTTTGAGAAGGTCTCTATGCGTATTGTGGATACAATCAATATCGAAGAACCACTAGACAAATGGCATAAAAGGAAATTAAAAGTTAAAAAAGCAGGGATTCGACAAAAGCACACATCGTCGGTATTTCAGTTTTATCTTTTTGCAAGCACAATTTTTTTCACTTCAAATTCAAAACAAGATCTTGATGCAAACATGCATGTTTTTGTAATTAATTACACCACTTTTAGTAAGTTTTTGTCATTTATGCAGTAAGTTTTGAGGCTTCAGCCTTTGCGTGTAGTTTAGCAAGACGTTTTGGTTTTGTTTCATTTGTCGCAGTTGGGTCTGCGCAGTTTTTTTCACTGCAGTCTTGAGGTTGTTTACTTTCTCAGAACTTGTGTTGGCCTTTCTACGTTTCACACCTGTTAGCATTGCTTGCAGATCATAGGACTGACGATGCGTAGTGTTACGTGAAATCGATTTCCTATTAAAAATTTGTGATTGATTCCTTGCTTCTTTCACTTGTGGAGTGAAGTTACTTAATTACACCACTGTTTCCATTTTGTGAAACAGATTAATTTTGTGATAAACACTTCTGAACAAGCACCAAAATTCAGCAGATCTCTCTCGAATTTGAAGCTTAAACTTCACAAACCTGAAAAAAACACTTCTACTTTAATAGTACAGGATTACATGGTGCGAGTTCATCTTTGCTAAATTGTACTACAGTAGTCCCGGCATATTAAGCCCACAGTTAGTAAGGCCACCCGCTTAATAAACCCAAAATTGTCCCATCTGGAATTACTTCATTGATTCCTATAATAAAAAAAGCTTTATAAGTCCAAAACCCTGCTTAATAAGCCCAATTTTCAAACACATTTGCTTAAAATTGGGTGAAAAAGTGCCGCAACTCACACTTCTTTGCCTTGCTTTCGACGGTTTCACACTGGTTACGCTGTTGACCTCGTTCTTAATTCAACAGTTCGTCACAAATCGTATATTTGTGCCGTAATCAATGGGTAAGATAATTGGTGCTGTGCAGAATTTCTTTTCAAAATGGCGAAGAGGCGTGTCTTGCCTAAGAAACTTGATATTTGAAAAAGTACCCAGCGGCTAGCACTGCCAAAATGCAGTCAACGTGCTACTGCCGAACAACTCAACATCTCTCTTGACGAAATGAATGAATTTGAAAAACTGAACGGCCATATTAGACAGTTTCTACGTCATGAACAACTAATGAGGGAACTCACTTTTGGTGAATATTGTTTCACCGTAACTAACAAAGAAAATTGCTCTTTTTCTGTAACTGTTGTGCACAGTGTTAACAGATGTAGCGACTTTTAGCAATAGTACATCCGGCCATACTAATTTATGCGCATTAGAGTGGCGAAAAAATGGCCCCCGGTTAATAAACCCTCCCGCTTATTAAGCCCAAAATCGTTCGGTCCCGAGGTGGGCTTAATAAGCGGGGACTACTGTATCTGATTTACGAAAAAGGTTCCTTCTTACGATAAAAAATTACCATGCATCAACAAAATGACAATGTTAGTGATGAGAACCTGAGCGCAACCAAAAGCAGTGGTGACAAAGCTTTAGCACAGAGCCAAAGTGTTGCGAAGAGTTGTACTTCTATTCCTCAACAACTTAAATAAGTATATACATTCATAGGAATGTGCAGTCAAATTTTCATTATGCAGAGATATATTAAAAAGCAGCATCCTATAAAGATGAGTACACCTGCACAAAGATTTAATACTGAAAATGACATCAGTGATAGATTATAAAGTTATTGCAAGTTTTCATTTATAACTACCTCAACAGGAGGGATAGCAGAAATAGTTAGAAACTTCCTTAAATTACAGTGGTGAACAGCAAAATTTAAACGGTGATTGCAATAAGTGCCCCTAAAAGTATTTTTGATGCTGATTACAAAAATGCCATTATTCTTTTTGTAGCGCATCTAGTTTTTGAGATATCTGTATGCTTTGGTTTCCAGTTACCTAGCTTATAGCAGGCTTATGAACAACAGAAGGTAGCATTGTTTTGTGACATAACACAGAAATAAATTGATGTAGCAGACATACCATTTGCCAAAGTAAAGCAAGTTTAGCAACCTTAGCTGAATGATTCACATGCAAGAATCTGTTTTATTGAGTGATATATTGATATCTCTGTGCACACAGGCAATAAAAAAATTAAATCTCAATTGCACATTCCGTCCATTTGAATGAAACGTATGATAACAATCAGATGGTTTTGAATGCTTTTTAGTTGGATACATTGACTACCAGTGGAGCCTGTGTGGAGCTCTCTAGGTCATAAGCATAAATAATGGGAATGCACATAGGATTTACCAAGCACTGTTGTTTTTTATGTTTGAGACAACCACTCTAGGTGCTACTGCAGAATGCAGATCACTATGAAAAGCAACATTCGTCCGCATGAAACTCGTATGTTCCTGGAGTGAACAGTGTTCAGGAGTTCAGCATACTCCACTAGCAAATCACGATAAGCCCTGATGTCATCTATGCATATAAAATTGGGCTTGATGAAAAATTTTGTGAAACCAATGGCCAAATGCAACTCGGGTAGCTTTAATTCAACTATTTGTATGACAAGTTTCCTGATCTCAGGAAAGCTAAATTGAAAGAATTTTGTAGGCCTATAGATTTGTAGAGGTTTTGACATTGACAGATCAGAACTTCGAGTTAAGAATGTCCAGTAAAGAATGCACTAGAGTTAGAAGCTCGGAAAGCATTCAGGTAGATATGCTTGATCTTTATAGGAATATTAATGTTCTTTGTTGTTAAGCAGGAGTTGCACAATTGCTTTAGCTAAAAATGGATAGGGGCTTGCACATATCTCTAAAGATGCATTTTCTTCATTCACACCAATGTGTTTTGGAAAACCTTGATGCCATGAGTGACTACCAGGATGAATAATATTCAAGCGGCGGAAGCAAGATACCAGGGGTTCCGAAAAGAATCAATTATGGTATTGCCTGCTGGATGTTGTCTCGTGGTGATCCAGCCACACTTTTTAAAAGAAAGTCTTGTTCAAAACACTTATTGAAGTTTTGTGAGTTCCACTATCAAGGCCAGGAGTCCTCTGTTTATTTGTTCAACTTGTTTTTTTGATCATTCGTAATAAATTAACCAAGTTTATATAGACTGAATTATCAGATCATTTTTCACTTGAAAACAAAAGCTAATGTATTAGCATACAACCGTTTATAAAAAAGCCTTTCACTGTAACCCCGAAAGTTGATGTGCCCTAAGAAAATCAATGCCAAATTTGGAATCAGCACCCAATGTTATCTAAATCTCATATCCTCGCTTAAAACAAAAAGTGTTTTTTTTTGGCATGTGTTATCAAATGGGGCATTCCATGTGCTCTCTACAATTTTTCCATCTGGTATTTTCATAGGTTCAGCAATAAATGACATATAATTCGGAATAGACCACAATTTTGAAATCTTAATCTTTACCCTCATGCAAAATACAAATGACACATTAGTTGCAGTGGCAAATAACTAATGTATCTTTTTCAGCAAAAGTGGGACCATATTTCAGAACCAAAATGCATCTTGACAAAAGCTAAGCAAATACAATTTCTGTGAACAGCATTCCCCACATATGCCTCTCATTGTGGCCACAAGGATTTAAGGTAAACATAGAAAAAGATATTAGTTCACAACCAAACAAAAACTGATTCGTAATTAAGCTGGTTAAAGACACCAGTTCAGATGGTAGAGATTACTTCAGCATCCTTCTAAACAAGACCATGGCTGAACAAAACCAACACATTCTGAATACTCAAAAAATATAAGAGCAAGCAACACAAAATAGTACATGGTGTTTGTAGCAACAATAAAACATCAATTTGACAATGGAACTGCAAATGCTTTACACAAAAAATAAAAACTTATTCAATAAAGCACCAACCTCTAATGTGGGAGGTGGACTCTTTTGGTACCAAATAATGAAAAGCAGCAATGCAACCAATAAAATCAAACATGTGATCCTATAAATTTTTTTCCAAAATCTCATACTATAGATAATGACTACACAACTGTGCTACCACCACAGGGTCCAAGTCATTAGTTTAAAAGAAGTTAAAGAATAAAAAATTAGACATTTGCAAATCTACCCCTTATACCTGCAAAGAAGTTTGAAATACAAAGACTAGTGACATTGAATTACATGCTTATGCTATTGTTTTTGCATTTTCCATGAAGTTCTACACAATGCATAAAATTCAAAACAACATTTCATATGTCATTACTCAGCATGTGCATCAGTAGCACTGAGAACTGTCACATAATAAACCCTAAGTTAAGTATACTAACATTCTTGCCAAAGGACAATTAGGAAAAAAGCAATGTAATTCTAAATTTCAAAAGGTGTAATATCCTTTTCTTTTTCAGTTTGTCAAACATAGCAAATAGACAATTCAACATCTTTCAACACAAACTACATTAACCAACACCTCCAAAAGTTACATCATAATCTTTTTATGGATCAACAGCAGGGTTGCAGAGTTGTAAGCAGTCGGAGGTTTTTGGGTGGAGTTGGATTCCTAACAACACTGTGAGTCAGAGTTGGATTTTTTTGTCCAACTCCAGATGTCCAATTGGATCATTTTTTACATCCCACTCTTAAATTGGGAATTCCTATCGAAATGGTAAATTTATTTTGAAACTTTTGTCAAAACAGATTTTTTGGTGTGCACCACGATTTCCATTGATTTTATCAGCCAAATTTCATTCCTTTTATGTTAAGGAGTTGGAGTCAGAAATTTTGAAAGGTCGGATATTTTACCTCCGACCCCACAACCCTGATCAAAAGTAAAGTAGTTGAAACCCAACAAGAATAATAGTATATTGCAATGCAAACACAATCTGTTTTCACAGCATGAAAAGTCAAAAGCTTCAGGTTCTTTGATGCACAAAGTTAGTGTTTTTTTTATAATCAATTTCACTGATAACCATTATTTATCCTAAACTACGTGTTGAGTGCAAAAACTATAGCTAATTATGCTTAGAAATTTAGCACATTTCACAATACAGCTCTTCATAGTTTGATGTGCACAATGTACTGGGTGCAGAGTGTCATATCTGCCAGTGTCATGGGCTTTCATTGCTATTAATTGCTGATAAACACTAAGACTGATTTCACACTGGCTGCAGAAATCCACAATACACAAAAATTCTAGCTCAGATAAAGAGCTCATTATTACCTGAGTCCATTACCTATTAATATAGCACAAACAGTAGGAAATACCATAAGAAAATATTTTGATTGTTTCAAGACATTTACAACACAACAAGAGTGCAAAACTTCATGAAAATATAGTTCAGTAAGAACTGAGGATGCATAGTTTTACATGAGATCAATTTCCTATCAAAACTTTGCTGATTGATTCCTTGCTTACCCCCGTTGTGGAGAGTACATACTTGAAAATCTAATTGTTATGCACACAATTCCTAACCATCAATAAAACATTTTAAGCTAACATAAAACTATCGCTTACACAGAAATTCCACTCTATACTGAACTGATTATTAAACTAGTTTATGACTGCTCACTGTCTACATTACGTCTTCCTATAAAACTTCGTTTAGTCATTCAACAAAGGTTAATATTCTTACCTTTTAACTGAGTACTGCAAATATTATTCCTACAGAAAATGTTCTAAATTTTGAAGAATTTTCTAAATCACTACCACATGTCATACAAAATGTCTAGTATGTTAAGAAATCAAAGTCTAATCTAACTTCTCATGGATTATTATCAGCATGCCAAAACCATCAAAAGCAAAATAAGATCAAGCAAACAATATTCAATAGATACCATAAAAGATTACTTAGAAACTAAACACATTAGCACAGGGGTCACCAACCTTTTTGAAACTGCAAGCTGCTTCTTGTGTACCGATTAATGCGAAGGGCTACTAGTTTGATATACACTTTTGAAATAAAAATTTTGCTCAATCTACCTTTAATTATTTTAGTATTGATATTCGTCAATATGAAGTCATTGATCATGCTAATGCTATATTTACAACAGGCCCACAGGCGACCTTCGTGGTCCTTGCGGGCGATATGGTATGTGAGGGCACCACGTTGGTGACCCCTGCACTAACACAACAACATGAAAAAGGACGAATGGAAAAAGGTGCATCCCCATGGCTCTCAGCAGTGCC
>Ga0210059_1003356_pt1 | contig 25553 bp, 11 predicted proteins | sample Ectturendosymbi2_FD_188042 | JGI IMG/M metagenome (GOLD analysis project Ga0210059, IMG submission 188042) | Ecteinascidia turbinata endosymbiont from Florida, USA - Sample 2 (SPAdes) (version 2) | ecosystem: Host-associated > Tunicates > Ascidians > Unclassified | place: Key West, Florida... | reverse complement strand
TGCCTGTAGGCTAACTACATCTAGTTAGGGAAACAATCAGCAAAATTGAATCGGTTGAGCAAACTGGAAGATTATTCGGTAGGTTACAAGACATCAGATATTGGGCTGAAGGACTATTACCCCAATACTGATTTAATACGTTTTCATTACACCTTGGTATAGTAGAGTGATTCAACCTATGTGCAAAATATGTAGCTTAATATTGGAAGGGGATGACTTCAGTATAGGGACTTCAGTACAGGCTACACTTTGAACTTTGTATCCCAGTTATGTGGCTATGATTTCCTCAGTTCATAATGGAAGACATGGAGTAGCATAAAAGTTTGTGGAATAGGTTACCGTTGCAATTTGGTGAACTGCAGTAGATTTCTACTTACGAAGTGCTGTGAATCCTCATATTTGACACTCGTTTTTATTGTACTGCAGAGAACCGACTGGTTAATGATCGTGACTGAAATCAACAAAGTGGGTTTACAATGTAAAAACTAACTCCCATTTCCTGCCCTGTAGAAGCTGTTCAAATTCTATTAAAGTCACTTGAAGACTGCAATTACGATGCGACGTGGTTTTCATGACCTGATCGCCCAGCAGTTCTCCACGATTTTCTCGGCTGTCGGTTATTTTTCGGACAACACTAAATAAAATCACATCACGGCGATTCCAACAACACCTACAAAAAGCACCTTGAAGGCACCTTTGTGTAGTGGAACCAGCTTTCACCTTCTCCACAGCTTTCGCAACACTATAGGCCAAACCCACGAAGCACAAATCTTTGAGTCCTTGCAGTGTAAAAACGCCCCAACGCAAGTGCGTTCACAAACGTAAGCCAAGGGCGACGGATCGCTCACGCGTCAATCCGATAACAAGTGCAGTGTAAAGTGGGTAACTGAGAAGCAGAACGTTCCTTGCAATAAAAGACTTCATGTATTTGCAGGAATGCGAATTTTTTAAATGAAGCTCGACAGAGACAGGCGAGCAGAGCAACTAAAGATTTTGACATATAATAAATAATGTACACAAGAAACAAGGATATCGTTTCAAATTTTTAAGTTCCTACTTTGTTCTTTGTCGTTCATGTGTTTGAAAAGAGCGTCGTCCGTGCAGATAGGAACGGTGTTGGCACCAGACAAATGCTAGTTTCTTCACCACAGGTTGTGCTGTGGATGAGAGGCGATTAAGGTTGCTGTCTTCTGAGAAAGGCTACACGACAGTGGCAGTGGTATGCGATGCTGCTTTGTGCAAGTGACATGGTTGGGTTAATAATATACTCGTGCGGTGAATCAAATAGAAAATAGAATACCTGCGGCATCTACCAGAGTATTTGGTATAAACACTGCCTTCCTGTATGAGCTGGAACTGCATATACGGCGGTATCTATGACATCATTAAACGCAATACAACAAATAGGTGATTTATAAACGTCACAGTAGTTCATTGGAAAGTTGGAAGTGCATGATTGCATCACAAGAAAACTGTGAATGCAAGCGCTCAGCGTATCACGACTAACACAAAATGTACACAAGTGACTCTTTGCAGGAGGAAAACATCAAACGATTTGAACTAAGCTTGTTTTCTGTGCACTGACAGGCTCGTGGAGCATACAGTTCGAGCGTGGCAGCGGGTTAGTTTGCGTTCGAAGCCTGCACTGGCTCGGAATGACCTTCTACCACGTTCCCGGAACAACGAAGTTCGGTTCGATGTATGTTGGAACTGGAGAGAAGAACCTCGACGTCCCCTTCATGCTGTAGACGTCATCTCGCGCTCACAAACGTCCGTTGTCGCTCCGCGTAGTTTTACTTTGTTTCGTGATGCCCTTCCCTTCATGAAGCCGTGGGTTCGATCCCGCACACCGACCAGTCGTTTCATTGCTCGGCCATTTCTACTTGGCTCGCGCACCTTTTAACTCCGCGTGAATTATTACTGGAAATGGTTTCAGAGCAGGAGCGTCGAGCTTGGCAGATTGGTTCGTACTCCTGCGAATAAAGTACTTTATATTTTTTGTTTATCCTGCAACTCGCCATTGCAAGCACAGATGATGAAAGTTTAATCTGAAGGTGGTTTGCAGAAGTACTCGGAAAGAAATCTTTGTATGTAACACACGCTTGTCCATGGGATGGGGCAGTGGGCATGAAACTCGATCCATGCCAGCATTTAGATCTATCTGAAAATGTGATGTTTTTGTCTTCCATCCGCTTCTTGCAATACAGGGGGGTGGGGGTTAACAGTTTTTAGAGCCGTCCTTCCATGTATCTAATCCCTGAAGTGCGCTGATGCCTCTTTATGTTGGTAAGCGACTTATGTATACTTCTGCTCTGCACAGTTATCTCCGGAACGAGCGAGCGATTATTTGACTGAACACTGTTCAAACTGGTTTCCGCCACAAACCACCTCTTTCCTGTGTCGTGTGATGAAGCAAACAAAGTTTGTCTATACATCGCAATGGTTTGTCAATCAGTTGTAACACACCGCGCGACGAGGCTACTAACATTTTCACACTCACAGTAAGAAACGAGAGAGTAAAAGCAACCCATGTTTCTAATCAACGCTGAATTATGTTTAAAGGCTCAGCGTTAAGTATCAGATGTAGAGGTTCAGCGCCATGGAATGGTTTACGCGACGCCCCCGAAAATGAGGTTGTTAGACCATGTTTTAGGTGACAACCAGAAAAAATGTTTTAGCCACGGCTCTGTAGAGGCTAGACATTGGACACACACATGATATAATGTACTTCGTATTACTAGATTTGTGAGAATCCCTTGGTATGGGGGGTAGTCACAAGTTGCCATGGGATAGGATAAGACAGAAAAAGTGTCCCGTGGACATTTTGACAAGCCTGGTTAAACCAACCTGACTAAAAGTAGAAATTTCACGAATTACTTCCAAAGTTACAAACATGCCAACACACTTCGTCTCTTCCCTTATACACATGGAAAGCGTTTTAGTTTTTACATCCTTCAACGACGTTCAATTGCATAAATCGCAAATGTATTGTTTGTCAACTTACTTTAAGCTGTTGCATGAATCCTAAGTTAGGGTTGATGCAGAAGCGACAATCTCTCACCAACCTGTAAGCATCTCTAGAAGAACAACACAACAGTTAAAATCACGAAACATGTCCCTTCAACCAAACTGCTTCTATACACAGTTGCAGCATGACCTGCCAGCTGTTCTCGCTGTGAAGCTTACCTTGATGACAGAGCATACTTCCACATGATAAAAGCAATGACCAGTGTTGCACTGTAAAATAAACACAAAACACTGTGGACAACATTCGATGACAGCCACAGCTTCGTCTTATTGCTGGTGGTGACACCAGTACCTACAACAACTTACTATTTAAGCCAGGGCTGCGGAGCCATCGTGAAATTGTTACTGCTCCGGAGCTTTTCTTTTCATAACACAGCTTCAGCTTAGTTCTTTCTAGATCGCTACACTACTACTTACAGATCCGGTTTGATCATTCTGACTAGAAAGTAAGATATGGTAGTTTTCGTTTCCCTTCTACCAGTAAAACCACACCTGTCCAGCTACGATGCCACAGCCTTAGCGATGACCGAACTACGGAAACATCAAAGACTCGCAGATCCATTGTTGCAGTCTGGTGTCGTAACTCGCAACAATCGCGTTTAGTGTGCTATAACGAGCACTGTTTTAGGTAAAGCAAATCTGTTTGGCAAAACCGTTAGTATCTAGGAAGGGTACCGGAGCTACCTCTCAAATAACCATAGCTCCAGTTCCTGAATTTTAATCTGATTACCGGCTCCAGGCAAAATGCCCAGCTCCGGCTCCGCAGCCCTGATTTAAAAAACGTTGGGAACTCGTAGGCAGTAAATATAAAAAAGATGTTTACAATATCAGTCAGTCATACTCCTCTACCCCTGCACACAAGCCAGGTTACCTGTCCTGCAACCTCGAACAAAGCTAGAAAAACGCATCTGCGAAAATGCAAGAACTGTTTCAGATGATATCGCTGAACATAAAACACAAAACTGTACTTGCATCAAGAGCTCAGTGACACACCACATTTCCTAAATTAAGTAATTGTTTTGACAGTTGAAAAATATCAGTTTCATTTGTACTCGCTTCCTGTGCGGAGTATCACGAGTAGTCTGCGGCCAGTGGTGTGTGGGGCGCAAACGCTCCCCGGAAGTTTTGATTTGTCGAAAATCCGTAAAAATCTGGGCAAAATATATGAAAATGTTCGCAAAATACCTTGAAATCTGGGTTAAACTACCTGAAAATACGGGAAAAAATGGCGTCCAACGTTGTTTGATTTTGAATAATTGGCGCCTAACGTGTGCAGAATTAAATGAAAACTTTTTTTGGAGGTCAGGGAGGAAATATTCGCACAAAGAGTTGCCCGAGTTTTCGGGCAGGTTTGGGGAAATTCGGGCAAAATATTTCGCACCCCCCAAAAACTTGCTTTCTCCTACACCTATGTCTGCGGCGCCCACTTCCGCTTGCTTGCGTCATGTGCCACGCGGTTGCTCTCACAGCGAATGCTGCGTGTGAAGTGTTCCCTTGCACCCACCCATCAAGGCCGAACACGCTGGACAGGTCGCAAGTACCGTTTTCAAGTCTTCGGTACGACCTGACCGGGAATCGAACCCAACTTACCAGCTTTGGTGGTGCACGCGCCACCAACAAAGCCGCGCTTAGTCAGTTGTTGAAAATTATATATCAACTGATGGATATACAAAGACATTTTTCGCATTGGAAATTCGTAGGAAAAAACAGGTTTCCATGAGCGCGTTATAGCGATACAATTTCGCTTCTCCGATGAGCGCTTACCACCACTGTCACGGACCTCACCCGACTTCAAAGCGATTTGTTGGAATCTGCCGAACAGGCTGCATAAGTCGTACGCCGTTCATTTTTTTTAACTTTGCCACAGTGTTGGTTCGGACTACACTACCATGCATTAGCACCTTACAGCTGTCGCTTCACTGAACAACTTCAAATTTTCAAGTAATATCGTCCCTGACCGCGTAAGCCGCATCGAATAAACAGGAAACACTGTTTAAGCTTTAATCCACACCATCTAATCTTAATAGTTATTTTATGTAAACAGTTTTCATATAGTTTGTGGCTTGCTTCGAAGTTAACTGACCAAGCTGTTTTTCACATGTTGTTGAGCAACACCTGCGGCATCATCACTTTTTTCAAAGATCTCACTAGAACCGAAAAAAACGATTTAAACGAAAGGAATGTCCATATTTTGATGACCTAACCTTCTTGATATTCCAGCATTCCCATGTACCAAAACTGAACCCCCGCTGCTGACTGCTTCTTCAATAAAAGTATTTACTGAAACGAAATGGACCATAATGTTTTCGAACACATCGTCTCTCAAATCGAGAACCAAGTACCTGAAAAGATATATTTTATTTTGTCCTAGAATATGAAATATGTTACATGTAAATTGTTTCAACAAGGCAGAAAATGGTAATTTCTGAGCGTGTCAGTTTCTACTGGGCAATATGCGAATGTATCCAAAGCAAAATTCAGCCCAAGGCACAAACTACCAGGCAGTGGCGTACACAGACAATTTTCATGAGGGGGGGTTCATTCAATGGCAAATAGTGGTCATTTGTATTTGGTGTGTGCCGTTTGTGACGTCACAATTTGACGTCATATTCATGTTTCGAAACCAACGTTTTGGCGAAGTTACCTGACACAATATGCATATTCTTCTACACGCACTCCCCAATTTTATGTGTCGTTGCACTGAATATGAAGTATCAGCGCTCCAAGTTAGAATAGCGGATGAAAATACGCTCAACGCTACGACACAGCAGTTCATAACTACAAAAATATCATGCTGCGCGTTAAAACAGTGGAGTAAAACATGCTCATCACTGCGTCAGAGCAATTTACAACTGCAAAATGAGGCTTCGCTAATGTCTCGTCGAATACGAGCAGTCAGCATAGGTGTGCGGCTGTACTGGCTGGCGCACATCCCGGTTTGTGAGATCGAATGTTGCTAAACTACACAAGAATTGAGAATGCGCATAAAGTACGCAAGTAAACGTTCGATTTTTGTAATGTACAGTAGTCCAGAAAATTTTTAGTTTTTCTTTTACCCAGCTGAGACATTATGAAATGCCTGAATGTTTCTATGTTAACAAGTGCTGTTTTTGAGCTCGTGCAACAGTTCTATCATGATACAGAAATTGGGAATGTAGCCAATGCGGTCAGAACTTGCGCTGATCAGCCACAGCTGGCAAAATATAGACAATTGTTTTAGATAAAGTGAACTATTGTGGAACACATTTTAAATATGCGTAGTGGACGAAAGTCTGCAAAAAGTGATGAGATGGTTCCTGGATGCAGACGATAACATAGATTCTCACCAAAATCTAAGTATTACTTTTTGACTACTTTGCAATATTCCTTGAAATTTGCATGCAAATTCATTTCGTGGTATTTGCATTAAGTCGACAAATTAACAAGCAAAAAGTATGCGAAAACAATTAATCCCCTTTGTTCAGGTAATAAAGTTTTGTAAAATATCAAGCTCAAGAAGGGGTTTTAACCCCGTACGCCCTTGCTACCAGGACAAACACAACATGCTACCAATCACAAAACTGGATCATTTGCAGAAAGAAATTCATTTAAAATACAAATGTTAAGCTATTTACTTACTTGGGAGCTGTCATATAAACACATCCTAACCAGCGCCACCTAAATAAGAATTGTCGGCTTAAACTGAATGACCATGATTATAGCTCAATTCGAATGACTCAAAATACCTAAACCAGCCAAGCATACCTGAAATTTTCCGGAAAATTCGGTCGAATGTATTTCGCTTCTAACTTGTGGCGAACACATACGATGTGCGTTACTCCGCTTCCCATCAAGCTGTGAAGCTGGATTGTATAAAAATGCCTTTGATTACAAATCAGTAATCCTAACACATGTTAGAATCAAACAGTTGGTAGAAACACAAAAAAAACACTGTTATGGTCATTATTCGTTCGCTGCCTTCCTGCCGGCGAAATTCCTTTTAATCAGCATATTTTCTTATGTTTGGTTGATCCGATCCAATTATTTGTTTGACGTCATAGTTCCCCTTTTTCCTTTTTGATTGCAAGTTTAGAGTGGGGACTAGGCTGAAGTTATTTTGTTGATGCAAGGTGCTATGAGAAACAGGGCCATAGTTCGTTTTTGTGTTTCTGGAGTTATCAGGCAAAGGGCCGATAACTGATGCTGTTTTCGGTGATCCTTTGTTTACGTGCGTTGAGTGTTTCCAAGTACTTTGTGTGCTTCCGAGTGCATCATGTGCTTTATGTGCATTTCTTGAGTAAGTGCGATCCGAGTAAATGCAAGCGCCAATCGTTTGGTTTTAATCTGTCAATTGTTGATTTGAACGCACATCAGACAGGTCACAAGGCCCAACACGTTGGGAGTTTGTTTGAACTCTACACCCATGCACTTCAAGATGAAACCGTGAAGAAGTCCTACACAGAGCTCGGGATTTAGACAGCGGGACCCATTTAGACGAGGTCATTTGAAAAATTCATGACACTCTCCCCCAGCTACGCATCTGGGGGAGGCAGGGGCAGCGCAAGAGTGCTTCTGCTTTGGGAGGCTTGAATGATGCCATGTTGCAAATTATTTGATAAAACTGAATCTATTCAACTTTAGCAAGAAATGTGACACAAGCCGAACTGGGTCCAGAACTACTGAAACACATACATGAAGCAGTATTATGCATTTGAAACCATTTTCTACAAAAAGCAATATTAATATGGAGTTCAACCTTACTTTGTAAAAGCACAAACTTAAAATTGTCATTCTAAGTAATGATCAAGATCTACAGCAAGTTCACCAGCATTATACAAAGTGCAGCTTTAAAACAACACAAATCAGTGCAACCGCCCTACTTATTTCTTTTGCAGAGCATTTTGTGCATTATATAACGGTCCTGTGAAATTATTTGAGATATACTTGTTCAGTCCATTACCACATAACCACAATGCTCAAAGCATAACCTCTTGGTCTACCTACTATCTTGCTGAGCATGCTTTTGTGGTCTACTTCCATCTTGTGACATCACAATTTAGCAAACAACAATTTATCAAACCCAGTATGGGTACACTTACACTGGAACTACTTTTATTAATGGAATTAATTTTCTTAATGGAATATGAATAGCATTCGAAACACACATTTCAACCACATTCATTTATATTACAAGGATTACAAAATATTTAAAGTTACAAGCTGTGTGCAATTGCTCAAAGGTAACTGGTTATAAAATGACTACATTTAGATGGTTGTCTCATGAGGCTGTCTGACATCCTCAGCAGTGGATACATGGCTTTACATTTTAGGTAATCCTAACATCTTCAGTAAGTTACACCATTTTGTTTCTTCCATGGACATTCATAGAACCTTTCAAAGCCACATTTATTTGCTTTTCTCACTTAAAATAAATTCCATTCATAAACTACATTACATCACACTCATGACTGCTATTTCACTGCTGTCTCAATCTCTAGTTCAAAGTGTTATGACTCCTGCTAACACTCAGTTACTACTAAACAAGGATGAAAACAGACTTCACATTTGGAACAACTTAAACAGAGCATGATGATTGTAGCTGTAGGATGTGGTGTGGAGAGAGCATTGTAATACAGCCTTGTGATGTTAAATAAGCTCTTGTTGGATAACTTGTCATTCTTCAACTGTTATTGGATAAACAGTTGGTTTGATTGACTAGATGTCATTTGATGAAGAGTTGGTTCGATTAACTGCTGTTTGATAAACTGTTGTAGTACTACTTTCACTTGTGACATGAACTATTGTATTGTATTAAAGTATAGTCACCAGTATAAACACTATGAATACGCAAGAACATCACCAAAAATGAACATGGGCCGGGACACTGAAAACCCAAAGATTATCCAGATTATCTTGTCAAGGTGTCCCTAAAGTTGTGTAAAGCACTTTGGTGGCCATTACGACTATATAACTATCAGAATGTAGCTGTTATTTATAATCAAATATTCAAAACAAAGGAAAGAAAAAAGAGCAATAGCTATACCAAACAACAGTGAACTGCAACAACAAATTGAATCTCATATATTTAATTTACTTGGGGACATAGTACAGACCAGAGACATTGTAGCACAGGCAATATTTAGGCACCGACAGAGAGAAAAAAATATCAGCAAGGAAACGTGAAAGAAAAATAATGAGTGAGTAGTTCATTTGAAATAAACAAGTATCATGTACCAGATGAGATTAAATTGTCATAGTCAATTACACAATGAGGTGTATTAGGAAAAGTCACGCATGTTACATACTATGCAGTGTGATAAGAAACTTTTTCAATTAACTTCACTCCACAGGTGAAACAAACAAGGAATCAATCACAAATTTTAATAGGATCGCCAGAAACTTTTTATAACTTTTAGAGAATCTACCATAAGAGAAAATTTTTAACTCTTGCGCTATGCTGAACCATACCACTTCTCCTTGATATGCTAGATTTCTTTCACCTGGAGAAGAGGCAACTCTATGGGTAATTTTGGCTTGCAGCTGATCTAGTGAAACAAGAGTTACAAGTATCGGTAATTTTTTTAAAGAAGCTGTTATATGATTGTGGTAATGTATTGTTATGAAATTTATGCATTAATTTAGATAGTTCTAATTGATATATATCTTTCATTTTTAGAAAACCGAGTTGTTTATAAAAAAGAGTTATGTGACATTTAAAATTTCTAGATTTGATAGCTTGCAATACATTATTATGGATAGTACTAAGACAGTGAAGCACAGAATTGCAAGCTGTCCCATAGGATACCATGCAATATTGGAAATGACTATATATGAAACAATAATAGATTATTCTTGAAGCATTAATTGGTACAAAGTTTTGAATTTTATATATCATGCTTGAGGCAATGATAGCTACTACACATGCTAGTAAAGCAGCATTACCCTTTTGCAACTGATTATGTACTATTTTCCAATGTATTGACTTGACCACTAATCTTTTTTAGCAAACAAAACACTGACAACAGTGGGCTAGAATATTCAGTGCCATAGTTCTACAGTAAAATTTTTGAAATCAACATGTATTGCAAGTTATTAAATACTGATATTTTTATTTATTTACATGGGAATTTATATTTTTTTCTATAATTAATTTTATATGAACTACTTCATAGACAAATTTTGGGGGAACTTCACACTTTTAATTGAAAATCTTTCAAAAAGCAACTCTCATTAACACATTGGCGTCTGGCTGCTTTCAGGGATTTTCAGAAAAAAAAACGCCTAAATGCACGTGGCTTTATGCGAGAACATCTCCACTCCTGTTTGGGTTACGGACCTGGTCGAAGTGTCAAAAGACGTGGCAAGTCTTCTAGTCTGCACTGGAAAAAAAATTTTTGCTTAGGGGGTTCAGGTTTTTTTGTGAGTGACGTCATAAGTGGAGGACTTTTAGGCCACCTTGGCCCACTTTGCCTGGCCCTGGGCGCCAACCGTTAGGTGGTAGTATTTCGCTGAAGTTTTACTGGAAACTAGGCTACAATCCAAGTCTTTTGATACTTTGAGTGACCTGCTGGGTTTCAGGTTCAAAAGTTGTGATGAAAGTTAGTAAAAATATTTGACTAATTAGATAATTAATAAATTTGTTTATTTTAGATTATAACTTTTGAACCAGAAACGCTAGAAAGTCGATCAAAGGCTCAAAAAACTAAGACTCGAGCCTAGTTTCCAATGAAAACTTCAGGGAAACACTTTGGCCTATCAGTTGGGCCCTAGGCAAGGCAACATGTGCCAAAATGACCCTAACACTACTTTGCTTATGACGTCAGTCACAAAAAATCTGCACCCCCCAACCAAAAAAATTTTTTTCGAGTGTCATCTACTAGACTGGCAAATCCATTTGAGCCATTGAACAGCTCTCTAGCGCAATCGGCGGAGGAGCTAGGGCGTTGGTAAGGCAACTGAAAACTGCTGTTTTTTAGGCCGAGATCGAAGTACAAATATATCGTAGACCGGCTGTCAACGTGTTAATGCGATTTCTGGTGCTGCATGGTGTTGCTGATAGCTTTGTAGTCTGGCAGATAGGCTACTTGGTAAGGTTAAGCTTCATACAAGCATTTCAGGCTTCCATCCATTATACGAGATCGTAGGTTGGTCTTTAGGTTTTGTAAGTGTGAGAACGACTGCTCACATGCATGCGTGGAGCCAGATATGGTCAATACAGTAATACACATTCTTTGCAGTGCAGTGGTGCATCTAGCCTGGAAAAAAGGGGTCTGTCGTCGAAGGGCAGTAACTTTTTAGCTTAAAACTACATTTTCTCTTAAGACTAGAAATCAACCAATGAATGTTGCAAAAGTATCATATCGGCAATATACAGCATGTCAGCAATATATCGGCAATATACAGCATGTCAGCAATATTTTCTCACAAAAACTAATATATTAGTTTTCTGCATGAAGTGTTTGGAAATCCAAGTTGCTACTTCATCTCTGATTTATTAATGCAAATTCTCTGTACTGTTCCTTATGACGCGCAGCCCTCTGAGTCCGACTGCATCAAATATTGCGCAATCTTCAGACCACTTCAAAATCATCCCAATAAACTGGTCTATGACGTAACATTCACTCACAGGTTTTTGTGTGGTAAGCTGATGATTACCTGCAAATAAATCAGGTAGCCTACGTCCATGGTGATTGTCTATCTTAGTGACCCAGGTTTGCGCACAATTCCATGTTATACACTTCTTCATCACACTGAAGTGTTGTCTTTCAACTGTGGTTTGAGTGTTGTAAAATATCGGTTATCGGCAATGAAAAATAAAAACACTGGTATCGGCCCAAAGAAGTCTTCGATGGAGCTCTAACTAAAATCCAATCAAACTTGACTAGTAGCCTAGGGAAACTGACCATTTAGAATAGACGATGGCATTGAATTAATTGTCAAAACACACAAGGAAAGATTTCCAATACATCATTGCTTTCGGTCACAGTACATTTAGCTGTTCAAGGGCTCAAACGGATCGGCCAGTCTAGTAGATTGCACTCGAAAAAAAATTTTTGGTTGGGTGATGCGGATTTTTTGTGAGTGACGTCATAAGTTAAGTAGTTTTGGGGTCATTTTGGCTCATTTTGCCTGGCCTAGGGCCCAACCGCCAGGCCAAAGTATTTCGCTGAAGTTTTTATTGGAAACTAGGCTCGAGTCAGAGTCTTTTGAGCCTTTGATTGACTTTAGAGGGTTTCTGGTTCAAAAGTTATGATCTAAAATAAACAATTATTTAATTAGCTAATTAGTCAAATATTTTTACTAACTTATATCATAACTTTTGAACCCGAAACCCCAAACCCCAAACCCTAGCAGGTCATCCAAAGTATCAAAAGACTCAGATTGTTGCCTAGTTTCCAGTAAAAACTTTGCCTGGCAAAGTGGTCCAAGGTAGCCAAAAAGTCCTCCACTTATGATGTCACTCACAAAAAATGCGCACTCCCCAAGCAAAAATTTTTTTTCAAGTGCAGACTATAAGTCTTGCTGTGTCTTTTGACGCTTCGACCAGGTCCATAACCCGTACAGGAGCGGAGATATTCCCGTGCGTTTAGGATTTTTGCCGAAAATCCCCGAAAGCAGCCGGACGATAAAGTGTTAAATTAGGAGTTTTGAGTACGCCCATATTACCCTCACACTACTTTATTGGAGCAATAGTTAGTCCATACTGATCTTCACAAAGAATGCTAAAATGTTTGCTTAACTTCCGTCTGATATTATTACTTTAGTCAGTGGCGCATCTAGCCTGGATAAATGGGGTCTGTTGGGGAAGGGCTGCTTTTGATATCACTTTTCAGCATAAAACTACACTTTCTCTTAAGACTAGAAATCGACTGATGAATTTTGCGATGTTGCCAAAGTATTATATTGTATATAGGCAATATTTGCACATAAAAACCGCTGTGCTAGTTTTCTGCACTAACCCAAGTTGCTACTTCGTCTTTAATTAATTAATGCAAATTCTCTTTACTGTTCCTTGTGACATGCAGCCCTCTGACTGCATGAAGTAGTGCGCAATACTCAGACCACTCTGAAATTGTCCCAATAAACAGGCCTATGACGTAACATTCACTTAGTTTTGGACCGTTAGCAGATGGCTGCACAAGGCCCTGATTTTTGACAATCTTAGTGACCCAGGTTCGCAAAGAATTCCATGTTATACACTTCTTGATTACATTGAAGTATTGTCTTTCAACTGTGGTTTGTGTGTTGCAAAATACCGACATCGGTTGTCGGCAATGAAAAATAACAACATCAGTATCGGCCCAAAATAACGCTGTCGATTGAACTCTACCTAAATTCCTGACTAGTAGGACTAGCAGCCTGGTGCAACCAACTCTTTCGAATAGATAGTGGTATTGACCTCATTGTTGAAACACACAAGGAAAGATTTCCAAATTTCATTGCTTTTGGTTCCAGCACATTTATTACGTCACAATTGATCTTTGGAACATGGTGCTGAAAAGATACTTAGCTTGTTGAACATTCAGTAAATGTCAGCCACACAGCAATGAGAGCTGTTTATCCATATGTACATACACTTCAGCTGCACAACTGCATCGGTGGAGTGCTGTCTATCAAAGATAGCGGTGTTATAGATATACTTGCAAAATCACTGCGAAGATTGATTGAGTTGCTGTTGCTCTGATGATCTTACATTGTAATGTAAAAGTGACTTACTTGAAATCAATATAGGACATTTTGTGCAGAAAACAACATCGTCAACTGGTCAATTCTAAAAAGGTTATTTTTGAAATACAACACTTGACTGATGTTTTGTTCAGATAATGCGACCACAATTTCTGAGGCTAACTGTCGCGCCTTTCATTATGAGAAATTCCTTGTAAAAATATAGCTGGAGTTAAATCAAACCTGCATTACTTGACGTGACGCTGAAAAGGCCTAAACTTATTTGATTTAGTGATAACCTATTAGGTGCAAACAGCAGATAAAATTTAGCCCAAAACTGCAAAACAAAATGATTACAATTGGACGCTGTGTCCTTTCACCATGAAGAGAAATATTACAAAACAGCTCTGCGCGTGCGTGGCAGTGTACGGGCTTATGACAGCTTTTCTTCCATTTGAGTTGGCACTACCAAAAGAAATTCCGAAACATGACGCAATACCAATTTAAAGTGTTCAAAAACGTGAATTGTTACATGTCATTGCGCAGGCGCCATTTAGACAAGGCAGGGACGTTGTTGTTTTGTAATAGTTCTATGCAAAGTTAGAAGAAATCGTAGACTGTAGTGTTGGTTGTTCCAAACCACCCGCATTAGAGACCTGCAGTGACACTGTTTGATATTTTATCATCGGCTTTAATGCTGAGTAGCTTGCCTGTGGTACAAAGGGGCCTGTTGTGACAGCCAAACAGATCCCTTGGATGCACCCCTGACTTTAGGTCAGTGGATAGTTTACCATCCTCTCCAAAAGTAGGAAGCAGGCTTTAAATGAACTTCAGAAGAAATGCTGTGTAAATCCTGTTGGCATTACTTCTTGCACACATCAATGACACAATTGTGCACGATGTTGCTTTGTTTGAGTTAAAATGATTGACATTGTGTTTGTTTTATGAATGGACTATAAAATTGATGACCCACTAAAACTCATCAACAAACTATTAAAAATGTTTTAATCTCCTATTTTAAGTCTGATAAGCAGCGTTGGTTGTTCATACTTCATCTTGCATCGCGGCATTGTGCATATGTATTCATATAATAATTTAGACCAATTTCTTATGGCAAAAACGATAGTTTACCCTTTTCACAAAGTAATAGCATGAGCATCTTTGGCAGTCATTGCTATGCAATATACAAATTCCTATGCAGTATGTTAGATTGATTTATTGTATGTTTTCAGAATGTGGTTGGTGTTCAGCTGGAGTATGTTGGGTTGTGGGTCAAGAACTGGCTCAAAACAAGAAGAATGTGGCTGTACTCATGCGACTGCTTCACAGCACATAAATTGGTATTACTCTATGTGGTGTAAACTCACTACGATCTGTGAAATTTCAGGAAACCTGAAGTGTGAGCACAACCAATGTTCTTCAGTAAATTAGTAATTTAAAATCATTTTGCGCTTGGCAGAAAGCGTTTTTTCTTTAAGTACCTGTACTTGGACTTGTACAAGTCATCACTTGCCTATCTTTATCCTCAAATTTAACTGTTAGTGACATTGGTGTAATCAAAATTCCAACCAAATGTCATTTTGTCTGAAGCTATCGCAAAGCTGCTGTTGGAACAACAACCAACAAAAACCATGGTTTTTCAAAAATGAAAATGTATTCATTTCATTCACTTCCACTCCTGCTTTGGAGTATTAGGGGAAACAGTGGTCCTAAAAGCACTCAAAATATCTCAAGGTATCCAGCAACCTTTGATACCTCTGCTGGATCTACTAAGATGTGTCCTTATCCTTTCTGAAAAGGTACCTAACTTCATGTCCCATGAACCATTTGTTAATGTCAAATGTCTCTGTTAACCACAAATTTTAGACGCGATCTGATCCACAACTGTGCTGTTATATTGCCTACATACCACAGTCATTTGTGAAGGATCATAGGGCTTACTGTAATATTGAAATCATACCAACATCATTGCTTTTATACTTGATGCAAATGAACTTCAGTAAAAGGGTTGTTTTGTTATTTAATATGATCAACAATTGTGTGGATAATATAAAATCGCACAACTATATTAAGATCTTTAACCAAACTTGTAACTAGTTACATGGTGAAGAGGTACACTAGGCACCAATGCGCCCTGTATGGTGTGCAGTACCACCAGACCATTTGCACAGTGGTATCTCATTCTTGCGCACTTGCAACATTCCAAATTTAATAATATCGCATAGCCCTTTTAACGCTTGGAACATTTCACTGGTTGTGTGTCTGCATGTAACATGCACTTCGTGCACAAAAAAACGAACAATTGCTCAGTGCAGAATTTTCGTAGAGGGAACACTGCTAGGCACCCCAATGAAATGTTTTGTTCCCTGGCTTGGAGAGGGAAATTTTTTGTTCTGGGTTTGGAGAGGTAAATTCAAAGCAGCACTCGCCGAAAATTTTTCAGCACATTTTTTAATGCAAACTTATAAAACACTCTCACCAAGTCACCACACTAGAAAGAGGAAGTCAATGCGTGTACCACAAACTTTCCAGCCAAATGCAATGTGACCTCAAAGGTGTTGTGGTGATAAATACATTGTGCATGTAGAAAATGCATGGCAAAGTCACTCTGGACTTGGAAAAGACCTATACTTAGTTAGCCTTAAACGATTTATATTCTATTTCATGAGCAGTAGTGTAGCTTTGACCTAAAGAAATATATCGTGAATTCCTTGTGAGTGAGCCATACATCCCAGATCAGGAACACCTTATAGTGTGCCTGTCTCAACCTTGGTCATGGGGCACTGCACACCTACTGACAATAGCTAATGAGTAAAAGTAGGCTTTTTTCCCAGTCAAGTGCAGTGACCAGACTTCCCGTAGAATAAGGTATGACTCGTTGCAAATTATCCTTATGGTCAGGCCTGACTTTCCCTATATTGCTTAAACAGGTTTGTTATACTTTTTTTTTGGAGAAAATATGGTAATATCTAACTCTTTTGCAGTTTACAGAAACTTGTATGCTGTACTTCAAGCCTTAAACTAGCATGAAGATGGAACTTCATCACTGTAAGTTGCTTTTCATGGTTTAATTGACGCAGTGGTTGCCAGTATGATTGATAGTGTGCATTGCAAATAATATTTATGATCCAAGTAAAAGTAGTTTCTGCCAGAATAGAGGACAAATGTTCTATAAAAATCTGACCATAATCTTGTTTTACAGACCCTGTTTCACAGCTGCTTTGAATGTTGTGCTGCTGAAGAATTGAAGGTAGAACTGCTTACTGTAATAAATACTGAATTCCTGGAACTATTTGCTTTGTGTCAAACTGTCAACCTCCCATGACTACTGTTTTTCAGAAACTGTTTTGAATATTAATTAATGCCTGAATGAAGCCCAAGCTTCTGCTTTAGTTGTTTCAGCTTTACGAAATATGACAAATTACAAAGCTGTTTTGCTGGATGGATTCCATGATACCATTCAGCACAGGAGAATTTTGCAAGAGACATTGCACAAACCCTCATGTGCCATGGTCAGGTACCGAGTTTCATGTGGGATGGGGTGACATATGCCCCGAATGTTGGGACAAGGGGAGACACAATATCTTTTGTTGCCCCAATATTTTGTGATAAAAAATAACGTACTTGTGCAAATTTCACTTCCAAGATATTACCAAAGCATTTGTGAGGTCCAATGATGCTAGGTGCAGCCATGTGTTTGGCAAAATTTAAATATTGTCTGGATGTTTATGACAAATAACAGAATGATTTAGACACACTTTTGGGTCATTGTAGGGTGCAGCCATGTCAGTTGCAAGTGCTATCACAATACTTGATGCAACTGCCATAAACACCACGGGCGTCACCATGGTCCCCAAAATATATCATCCGCATAAATTGCCAGTTTTACAAAAAGGTTGTCCTATGCTCGAGTGAACATAATGACATCATCAAAACGCGAAGAATAATTTATATTTGTGCGTCACACAAAGTTTATCCCCCAAAAGTTTTCTAGCGAACTTGGATCCCTGGCCATGTTGCCTTTTGCAATGCTGATGCTTAAATTTTCCTTGTAAAGTTTTGTAAACATTTTAAAGGGTTGTGTTTTGTATTACTGAGCTTTTGTATGAATTGCAGACAAGACCAGATTACAATTACATATCAGATAACCATGAAACGTCCAATAAACAACCAGGCCAGGTAATCACTTCAACATATACTTACAGGTGCACTTTGTTCTATAGTAAGAATTTACTCTGGGTGAATGTGGTATGTTTGACATTCAATAGTGCACTGCAATAGTTGATCACTAAATAGAAGTTGTAGTCACAAGATGAAATAAGGTAAAAACTTTCATTTCTTCCAGTAACTTCACGCGTGGCATTTCCTAGTCTTTTATCTTAGGGTATGAAATATTTTGTTATTCCAGAGTAGGAGTGCATGCGACCTTATGCCAGTTCATCTAAGTTTCAAAGTGCGATGTACAAATTTGAGTTTTTGCCGTTGCAAAACAATGTGAAATTAACAGTCTTAGAACGGTGGTTCTCAACGTCTTTTTGGACCATGGACCATCTTTTACAAAAAACATTCGATGGACCACTTTGCTATTCTGACACCTAATGAACAACTAGACAAAAAAATTGTAGGAACATTTTATCAAGGTTTTATGGAACTCCCTTCTGGTGGTCCATCCACATGGACCACATTGAGAATCATTGCTCTAGAACAGGGGTTCCCAAACTATCTCTTACAATGTACCCCTTCAGCACTCCGACAGATAAGAATGTAACCCTACAGCATTTTAACAGATAAGCATGTACCCCTTTTAGCTTTTCAACAGATGAACATGTACCCCTAAAATTTCTTACGACAAAATATTTTATCATGATTATTCATAGATATATTCAACAATAAGCATACAATGACTTTTGAAAATAATGTCAATCGACATGATGTATAAATATTTGGAAACAAATAATATGTAAATATATTTTATCTCCTATTGATAACCTTAAATGTACCCCTTCTGATAGGCACATGTATCCCAGGTTGGGAATCACTGGCCTAGAACATGGGGCAGCAACCTTTTTTAACAAAAGAGCCATTCTGCCTCATCTTCCAGCATATATGACCTGTGAAGAGCCACAAAATGTTAATGACGTTTCATTTTTCATGCGAAGCATGAGCTGAAATGTAATCAACTTATTTCTGATACTAATCAAATGCAAATTTTAATTCCAAGTTTTGTCAAATCTAGAGAGCCTCTTCAGAGGAGTTACAGAGCCGCAGGTTGTCGACCCCTGGTCTGGAATTGTAAGGTAATGCTCGCACACAACTGCCTATGCAGCTGTTAATCAATAACAGCTTCAACCTACCTCATTGATAAAAAAGTTGTCACCCTGTAGCAGTTGAAGACATGCCATTTTGCTTCAAGACTATTCCTGTAAATCAAAAAAGCATTAAACTGCACCTCCTATTTCTTGCACTAGAGCAGAGGTTCACAAACTTTCTCTGACTATGTACCACTTCAGCATTTCGACAGAAGATCATCTTCCCCAAGTTTATTATGACAAAATATTTGTCATGACTGATAGATATTATATTTAACAATAAGCACACAATGTTTTTTAAAATAACATTCACTGATACATGTATAAATATTTTGAAATAAATAATATATAACTATTTTTTCTCTTCTTGCTAACCTTGAATGTACCCTTTCGGATAGACAAAAGTACCTCTATGGGTGCATGTACCCCAGGTTGTGGACCCCTGCACTATAGTAATGTAATGCTGGGTGCATTGGAGTTTTCTCTTCACTGGTTACTAGACAGTGTCCAGTTACTATTTTTCAAGATGTAAACTCTGGTCATGTCAAATGTTTGTATGTGTTTGGTACTTTTGAGGATAATGTTTGGTGTGCATTATTCTAACTTTGTTAAACGCTAAAATTGTTTTAATTTATTTTCTGCCTTTTGAAGCCAAAATTCCAATAATGTATGATACAATGTAATATAACCCTACTGAGGATTCACAAATTGTCCAAAGTTATATTTTAGGAGCGTAATCATGCCAACCAGTCTTTATACAACTTGCCTCAACGTTGCCACGGAATTGTGCAATATGCATCAAACAGTTGTTACAAAAGCAGTTTGTGAGCAAAGGACCATTGTGTCCGAATGTGTTCACAAATTATCGAAACTGAAATATCTTCTAGCTGTTTGTAAAAGGGAATAGCAGATTGCTATTGACGTTGAAGGCATGAAATATATGAATCAGTAAAATTCTTGATCTGTTTCCTGATTATTGTACTAACCCAAAATATGCGTTTATAACATCTTGGAAAGTTAGTCAAGCCTCAAAACTTGATCTTCTGATTTTAAACGCAGTTATCCACTAAGTTTTAAACAACAACAGGGTCTTCCCAATCCAGTGTCGAAGTAGGTGCAATCTTATGGGGCGCCGTTTGTAAAAATATTATATCTGACAGATTTAGCACAAAAACTGCTATCTCTGCATGCAGAGATGTTATCTCTGCCAGAGATAGCTATCTCTGCATGCAGAGATAGCGCTGAAGCGTGTCGAAGGAAAGCATGGTATCCTGTCTGAAAAAAACTTGGTGTTCTGTTTCAGTGATCTAGACAAAATGTAGGCTGCTGTAAGGCATGAATTCCCTGACGTCATATAAAGCCAGGTGCTTTCAGGTCCAAATTATGCTGTTTTGATTATAACATTCGTTTGTGTAGACGAAAGACTGCAAAAAACTTAGGATGGTTGTCTCAGTGCTAGTGACATTTTTTGCTGAAAGCGAAGTGCTCGCTTGGAGACGCACTCTTTCTGTGAGAGCATTCTCTTTTTGCACCTGAAGGCGCTCAGAGGTGGTGAGCTGCACCTGGTGAGAACAGTTGGAATGGTCGGACTTAACAATCGACAAGAACCTCTTTAAAATTTCAGCAAAACATGTCACTAGCACTGAGACAACCATCCAAGTTTTTTGTAGTCTTTCGTCTACACAAACGAATGTTATAATCAAAACAGTATAATTTAGACCTGAAATCACCTGGCTTTATATTACGCCAGGGAATTCATGCCTTGCAGCAGCCTACATTTTGTCTAGATTACTGAAACAGAACACCAAGTTTTTCTTCAGACAGGATACCATGCTTTCCTTCGACACGCTTCAGCGCTATCTCTGCCAGTGATAACATCTCTGCATGCAGAGATAGCTATCTCTGCCAGAGATAGCAGTTTTTGTGCTAAATCTGTTAGATATAATGTTTTTACAAACGGTGCCCCATACAATCTCATTTTGGCCGATGTCTTCTACTTTCATTGTAAAGGTATTTTAGCTGCGCAAAAATTACTGCTTACTAATTATGCTGTCATTGTTTCTGTGAACAGCGTTTTCTTAACCTCTTTAATGCTATTGCTTAGTTTTTCAAAACGTTGAACGTTATTTCTTCCGAAACGTCGTAATTTGCGGATCTTTAGTGTGCGTTGAGAGCAACCTTGACAAAAATGCTTGCCTTCACTTCCATTCACCGCGTTATTTGAACTGGTCACGCCATGATTCACTTAAGCATGGCACAAGTTTTTTGCTGATTTACATCTGAGTAAGCTTGTCTTCCCTTGCCACACCTTACTCTCATATCTTGTTTTTTTGTCAGAATTTCCGATCCACTGGATTTTTTTTCTGAAACGTATTGAGCCTTACAAACGCAAGAACCCCGATTGAAACAACAAGAACTAATCAGTCCCTGCTGTCAAACACGGTATTAACACCTGATCTCGTCGTAGTCATGGTTGTGTATGGCGTGCAACTCTAAAAGACAACTCGTTATTTGTTCTTTGAGTTTCAGAAGCGGCGACGCATCGTGAAGACAGGGTAGGTACTGTCTTCAGCAGCACATCGAATCTTCCAGCACGAAGTGGCGTCGGGCCAAGTTCTTGTCTTGTTATAACATCATTATAACATCTTAATACCTCGTGCAAGTCGAACGATCTAACGCGTGGTTTCCTTACCGTAGAAATTATGTGCTGTGCGGCACCTAATTCGAGCTTTGCTTGCATTGGACAGTTAGCCAGCATTGGACATTACTTCGCAAGTATATAGATGTGATGATGGTGTTTTAGTTAATATGCTTACATGTGTAAACGTGCCAATGATTTGAAATGGCGTGTGCAATTTCAGTTTTCGTTGTGATTCAGGTTATTTTTCACATGCGCCTTATCTACTTAAAGAACATTACGACCAGCCCAATGTGGAACTGATGTTTTCTAAAGTTGAGTCAAAACAATGGCCATTGTGATGCCGGTCATTATCTCGAACAGTCCTCAACGTTTATTCTGATAAGAATTTGAAACTACAGTACTGTTTTGCTTTTCAAGTTAACCTTATTGTAACAGGAACGTGTCGTTCCAACTTATACAATGTTTGTGGAATAGTTTTATCTCAGGACTGAGTAATTTTATCTCAAAAAACGCTCCATCTTACACATTAAAATCATTTCGGAAATCTCCACCTCAACTTAAAGTTCATCAACGCCTTGTAGTCGTGTTTTCAGTGCCTTCAAGACAGGCGTGCACAACCTCCCATACGGCCTTCAATAAAGATTTGTACGGCCATGCACATGTAATTTGAAATATGAAATTATGTCAACCATGCCTTAATAAAAACTCTGCATCTACTGTATACGGATACCGCCAAAACAGGCGTGTGCAAGCAGAGCAGAAGTAATTCCAAAAAGTAAAAACAGCTTGAACTGACTGGCGGCCGCAATTCATAAAAATAAACGTAGTGCTACTGGCAATAGCGAAAAGGTTGTGCGCCCCTGGTTTTGGAGAAGACTGCTGCAAAGCCTGACTTCTCTGACTGGCACATATGAGCCTGAGGTAAACGCTAGCTTGATTCCCAGTTCTTGAGCGTCCCCAAGCGGTGAAAGCACGTAGCCTCATCGCAAAGCACCGCTTAGTACCCAGCGTAGAATGTTGAGCCAAAGCCCTGAATTTTTCGCAAATGCATTTTTTCAGCAAATTTTAACGTTGTAGCTGTTAAGCACGTGTCAATAAGCCTGATAGTTCAGGCCGCGTGGTCGGTATTACACCGAAGGCGGCTGACGCAATGCGCCGGTTGCCTCGAGGTTCCCAACTGCGACGATAGCCGAGGCCGAACCGTTGTGAAGAAGATGTACCGTTGAAACACCAAACCCAGACAGCTCTCCGTCCAGTTAATTCGGCGCTACGTGCAAAAATGCGTAATACACTCGTGACGGAATTCGCCTAATTTTACGTAGGTACTGTAGTTGTTCGATTCTTACTTTTCAAACGAATCAGCGCATACATTAGTTGTCCGTATGATCCTGTAGTTTGTGTATTGCTGTTTTGAAGGTATTTCTAATAAAAAGCAGCCAACTGTAGCCGATTGCTTTTGCTTTATCCTTGGAGGCATCTGGTTGGTTTTTCTAAATTTCATGTCTGGAATGTTTCAAACTGCGGAGGCTTATAGACATTCCTGGCAATGTTCGACCCCATTGTATAGCGCAGAGTTCGGTAAAACCAACCATCCCAGTCTTGCTTTACCAGTGTACAGACAGACTAGCGCATTGCAAGCCATTGTTCAAATTGTCGTCGGGCTTATTGTTCCATCATTGACAATACATTCCTGAGAACTATCAGGTGTTACATGACAAGGTTGTTTCGAAAATTTGCAAAAATGCCTTGTTGCTGGGCAGATAGTGATGCTGGTTTAACTTGCTTGTGCAGTGGCTGTTTGTGAAACGTGCCCTGTCGCGCGGTCCACGACCGCGCACATTAAGAGTTACTTGTGAAAATAACTTCGTTTTCCAAAATCTCCAAGAAAATTAAAATTTGTTTGCATTAATTTTTTTAATTCCTTCGTTTTGCATCTAAAACTGCTTGTAGCTGGTATTCAAGTTCCAAAGCTTCTAACAGGTGACGTCAAAACGACAACATCCGGCAAGGACTTTGTGCAAGGAATAATTTTTACTTGTGATGACATGCAGCGACTGATTACACGAGTCGCGTATTTTTATGATGTCCCAGCAAACAACAGATACAAACGCAAACTTTCTGAAATACGCATAAAATGTTGTTTACAATGCATCGCAAAATTAAAATTTTTGAAGAACTGTGCGACTTTTTCCAATTCTCTTCTACACAAACCAGGCAATTAGCGGCGCTACATTTGTAGACTATATCAAGAATGGCTAAAAACGATCAGGAAATGAATCTTAATCGGAGCAGACAGTTTTGTAGTGGCCATACCACTAACTGTAATCATAGTTTTGTGCTGTTTAAATATCTCGAAAGGAAAACGTCTCAGGAATATGATGCATCATAGCAAAAAATCATTTTCTCATCTGCCCCAAAATATCAAAAACATGTTCACAACAAGTTACAAATCATTTCGACCCACCCGGAAATATTAGCTGATTGCGGCCACAGAGCTTCTCATGGAGTTTAGTTTCGACGTGATGTGCTTTGATATGGGCGACAAATGTTCTGGTGCGGGACGCGGTTTGCTCACTGAGAGTAGCAAAGGTTCCTTGCTTCATGCATGGAAATAACCGCTTGGTATCGAGAGTGGTCACAGAATTATGTATAGCAGACATCTCCAATGTATGCTACACAGTAAACTCGTTTAGCAGACTGGAAGAGTATGAAACCACTGGTTCCACGCCTAGTGCTCTAGCGAATTTTCACTGTAATCATTTTTGCAAAGTGTGTGTTTGAAGAAGATCGGTCATCTTTTTTCTAACAATTGATTACGTGAATTGTTATCTGAAGATTTGCAACAACGGAACGAACAAGTGTTTCTAATTTGAATTTCTCATCGTTTTCACTTCCTATTTATTGCTGCTTTATTGGACATGACGGTATATTCATTATTTTGCAGGAACGCTGCAGTGGAAATATTAAAATATTAGGTTGATTGCTCAAAAATACTCCGTGATTGGTGTCGTTCTCAGCTCTTGTGAAAAGCCTGAAGTGAAGATTGTTAGTATGAGATTTTCCAGGCTTCACATGACATATTTTAACAAACTTGCAAATGATGTAAAGGTTTTGGGGCAATAAAGTATCATTTCAAGAAAAGCTGCAAAATTCAACGCAAAAATGTTAAATCCAGTGATTTTTTTTCAAATCTAATTTTTTTCGTGAGTCTAGTGATCTTTGCAGAGAAGCCTGGGCAGCACTGGAAGAAACCCTAAGAAATGCGACTTTACTAAATACGATTCATGAACATACAGGTTCGCATCAACCTTGGGTAGAATTTAGAATTTACATCCGTTGTTTGTGTCATCGTGAGATTGTCACTTGATTCTTCAAGACTCAAAACGAAGTTAATATTTATTCACGTTATGGTTTTTGAGGATAAATATCTAATTTCTTTTTCACGCACCCCATGCTTTAGTTCACAGAACTAGGGCCTACTAACTGTTCATGACCGCGTTTCCAGCATGACAAAACGAGGTTATTGCATTAACCGCTAATCTTTCTAGGTTTGCGCACCTTAGGACTTCTTTTAAGGCTTTTGTCAAATAAGAGTTTTCGATGTTTTGTACATTACGTTAATCCTGACAGACATCATCGCAAACGATGGGGAAACTTGGTAACAATTCAACATTTTAGCTTTGTTTATTCAAATTTCCCACCCTCAATTTCAAAAAACGTTCGGAGTGGTAATGTAGCCTACAGCAACAAGTTAAATCTTTTTATCGCGTCCCCGGAAATTTCAACTGGTTGGGGCTGAAAATAGTACAGTTACCTGAAGAAAAACCGTTTCAACCTCGATACCGCTATCACGCGGCAGATTGTTATAACACAGCAACTGCTGGGGCGCGCTAACAAGCTTCGTCGTTTGAGTCAGTTCGTTCAATCCACTG
>Ga0210059_1003355_pt1 | contig 25558 bp, 17 predicted proteins | sample Ectturendosymbi2_FD_188042 | JGI IMG/M metagenome (GOLD analysis project Ga0210059, IMG submission 188042) | Ecteinascidia turbinata endosymbiont from Florida, USA - Sample 2 (SPAdes) (version 2) | ecosystem: Host-associated > Tunicates > Ascidians > Unclassified | place: Key West, Florida... | reverse complement strand
GTCTGTAACCCTATGGTTCTGTCTTCAATGCAGTTGCAAAAAGTGTCTGTAACCCTGTGATTTCGCCGGCTTCAATGTCTTGTACTACGTTCTGTATTGTCTGTTTTTATCAACCTGCGTTCTGCATAGTGTGTGTGTTCATACTATGGACTTCGTGTCTGCTCACAAACAAATAAATTAAATTTCTTACTATTTGTATGCTTGGTTTGTACACATTGCACACACATTTTTTTCCTACACAAAAGCAATACTGATGAGATGCGAACACCGAAACAGTGCACCAACAACTGCAGTTGGTTGTCATCGTACAGGAACCTTGAATAATTGAGAAAAAATGAAGATTTGTAGAAAGCATCAGACATTAGAAACGATCAGATAAAAACGTTCAAAGATAAAGATGATGCTGTTTCTCAGCAAGGCAGCAAAGGACCTGACAATGGTTAACCTGGTGTGGTTGATACTAAAATCAGTTTTGAAGACCTTGAAGAGGTATTGTATTGAATTTTGCTAAAAAGTACATGAAGTATTGAAGAAGAAAAAATTCCCAATTCAGCCATTTGTTTACTCAAATTTTGTTCTTTACAGCTGATGACAGTTTTGCAGATGTTTTTGCTTTGTGTTCCGTGAATGAGATTTTGGTAAAATGAAGATAAACGATGGTTTTAAAGTTTTTTTTATATTTGGTGCTGACGAAGTATGGAAAATGGTTTTTGAAAATGTGTGGGAACCCTGTAAAAAGCCATGGTTGGGGCAGGATATCCACAACTTTTCTTGGAAGATTTTGTTTTAAGGGTCAGTGAAGAGAATTTCGCATGATAAATACCAACTTGGTCTTAGAAATAAAGCATTTGACAATTTAATTTTCTTACTTTTTCAAAACAAGAATATCTCAGAGGAAAACCTAGCAGGGCATACCATTGTTGAAAAAAATATAATTGGGGCGGTTCACACAGCATTTTGGCAATCTATATGCTTGAATTTTTTCAGTTGACTGTAATGCACTGGTTAGAAATTCCTGAATGTTCTTCAATCGTCAAGTGAAACATTTGGTCTCAAATTGAATAGTAACAAGGCAAACGTCATGGCATTGCGTAAGCAGTCACAAGATAAATAGCCAATTTCCATAACAGCCAACAATACTAAGATTGAACAAGTTCACCACATGTAGGTTTCTAGCTCATTGCAGTTGCTTGGGTTAGAAAAGAAATGAGGCAATGCATAAATCTGATGTAAGTTTCAACCACATGTAAAACATTTTCAGAGGCCAGAAGTTTTCCATGCAATTTAAAACAAAACTTGGAAATTTTTTGTGTGGTTGGTTCTCAAGTTTGTTTGTGAAACCTGGACATTACAAGCAAGACCACCAAAAGCATGGAAGCAGCAGAGATGTGATTCTACCACAGTATTCATCGTATTCCATGGACACCACAACAGACTTATGTCACTTTCCTTCTGAGAAAGGGGCAAGAGCATAAACTGCTTTGTTGTATAGAACAAAAACAGCTCAAATTTTTGTGCCAAATTATACACGAAGGAGGGCTTGAAGATCTTGCTTTATGTAGTTGAATCCCAGTAAAATGTGCAAGGGGTGCCCATCATTTTACTTTTATTAACAACATCAAATGTTTGTATGAAAATTCTGGAAGCCTGTCCATAACAGACCAAATAGGAAAACAGTGCTATATTAGTCATTATATCAAGAGATCAAAAATTTTGAAAATTCATGATTGTAGCAGGTCGCTAACTATTTGACCAGAGTGGACAACATCAGCATAACATTTCATAAAGTTTTTTACAAGCTCAAAAAATTTCCCAACTCATTATCAGTGTACCTTTTAAACTTTTTCTTGGAAGAGCTTCACTGTGTTGCTCAGATGGGTCTCATGGTTTTGGATCTGTCCTGTAGTGCTTGTTTCCAATGGTGATATGAGTGTAACCATGTAATCGATTTATGCTTTCATAAGATTTCCCAAGGGTTTGGTGCTCTGTATTTGCAACAATAGTCTGCATCTAGTGAAGTTTCATGGGGCATTGCAAGTGCTTTTGCTCTTTTCAGTGTTGATTGTGTGCTACCACCTAGTCTGTAATGTGCAATGACTAACCATTTTTTGTGCTCTTGTTTTATTTGATTGTGCTCATAATATGGACCATGCGTCTGCAACAAAAATATATCACATTCATCTCTTCTCATAACCACATAAGCTATGCTTCTTTACAAAATCAATTGGTTTAGTGAGCATGTATGTTGCAATGACAACAGGTCAAAGTAGCAAACTTTGGAGCAAGACAAGTACAAGCTTGACATCAGTACAGAACTGATATTATGATCCAATGCAGAAAAATGACTGTTCACATTGTTACTTTATTGGACATCCCTGTCGCAAACTACAGCTGGCCATATTAGATCCTGAAATAGTGAGATGCTGCACATATTTAAGGAGCATTGCACATGTGATGTGGAAACAATGTACATTTTGCATAATTTGGTGCATTGTTTTAAACAGAAGTATCACATGCAGAATATGTTATCTTCTTGATCACTACATAGTTCATCTCATTTTTGTTTCATAATCTTATTGTGATTCACCTTTCACAATATGACACTGTGTATAGTATATAACTTTAATATAATCAACAGGGCTAAGGATAAAAAAATAGTAAAAAGTGTCAACAGTTAGTTACCTGAATTCCAGGCATTGGCTTATGATCCTTGAAAACTTTAACAGATTCTTATTGACAGAAATTTTTATTGCAATTTAAATAATTCTGCCACCTCAAATGTCAAAGCACTTAACAGGCCATCAACATATGGCTGATGTTCTTAAAATTTTAGTGGTTTTCACCATCAGCTACAGTACTTACTTGACCCTGGAATTTTAAGCAAGACTATCTTGACATAAAAACAGAAAAGTCAGAAAGCGTATTTTTGGCCTGGGTTGATTTTTATACCAATTTGCATTAAAATTCCATATGAGTTATGTGTAATCAGAGTCATGAATGTAATATACCTAGATTTAGTCTGCTGCACTACAGTAGTTTCCAGCACTTCTTTTATGACATAATAACAAAGCTTGTGCTTGCAAGAACATAACATGTATGACAAAAATTTCAAGTGCGACCAAACCGAACGTGTATACACAATGTACCACAAACATGCAGCTCCATTATACAATATGCTTTGATTGACTAAAAATGCTGACTACAGCATTTTATCAATCAACATTGGCTGAAATCTTTGAAAAAACTTGAAAAGACAGTTTGTTTGATGCACAATTATGTAACATAACAAGGTTGAATGCCCAAAATATATCCATCATGTCCATCGATGATCCATTGGTGCACAAATGCAGCCCATTGACTTGGTGACATTTTGCAATTACGTTTTGAATGTACCAGTGTAACGGTTCCATTCAAACGTGGTGTTGGTATAGTCAATATCAAATGGATCAGGCCAACGCCATATGTAGGGGCGTTTGACAGCTTTGGTGTCCCTGTAATATTGCAATTGATTGTGCCTCGGGTGAGTACGGCAAGTGTTTGCAAGTCGAAATCCAATTCTGTGAATTCTGCAATCTGGACAACGTCGGTGCACATTAGCGTGCCTTTTCAAGCCCGCAGAAGGCACGCAAGTGTTTGGCAGATTCACCACCATGGCCATAGCCCACTTCGGTTGGTCTGATTTTCCAGAAAACGTGTTCACCTGTCTTCCATTGATAAAAATCTTTCCGCAACGCATCAAACTCCGCAAAGTCAACATTGTTGTTCAACAGCAGTTATCGAAATTTCACCAAGCACTTCGACCTTTTCCGATCTAGGTGCGCGTAAGCTGCTACTCCAGCCAGTTCATTGAACCTCAACCAACCTGTGTTTTCTGTTCTGTACTGTCATGCATGACAGTGTTAAATATTTATTTCTAGAGGTGTCCAGGATCAGGTTGTAGTGAATCTTGTTATTATACAAAAGGCATTTTAAAAAAGCAACCCCAAAACCAGTGACTTCAATAAAATCGTATTTTAACATTTCAGAAACAACAACTATCATCGTCATCAAGGATTCATTGATTGGTAATTGGGTTGAACTTGATCGGTGACTCGCCATAGAAAATTTAGGTAACAACATCTCTTGGTAATTGTTTATTGCAGGGGTGGGGAACCCATTTAATCACGGGCCGCATGAATTGTGAATTATCGCTGGTGGGCGGCAAAATCAATTAATCTATACTAAAATTCGACCTTCATCTAACTATGAGGAAGAGTGACTTCTCTTGATTTACAATCTAAGTACCTGCTGATCGTGGAGTTTCGTTATTGAGCGATGCTATATTCTAACTTGGGTAACAAAAATTCGGATGCGGGCCAAATCAAATGTTAACGCGGGCCTGGTTTACTGTTTCTTATAACTCAGTCAACAAGCAGAACCACTACAAAAAGCTATCACTGGCTGGTTGAAATTGTTTGCCATTTTTGAATAGGAGAAAAATTAAACGTAGCTGGCTCCATATACCTTCTTCCGAACGTTTTGCCCCTTGACACAGTGATACGCCGGTTCGTATGAAACTGTTTTTAGAATTCCAACAACCTCAGCAAATCACTTCTTGAAATAATTCATGTTTGCTTGTAAGAGCATTTTATTACAATTTCATCTCAGATAGGCCTACTGACAATGATTCGTATAGGCTTTAACCTAAAGTTGGGTATGATTTGACACACCAAACGTTGTTGTGAGTGAAATCAAATTTTGATTTAGTTAAAGGGTAAATGAGACAAAAAAAGTTAAGAACCACTTCCCTAACCCAAGCCCTAACCTGACAGACTAACCTAAACACGAATCCCTAAGCCCTAATCATCAGTTTTCTCAGCATATTTAATATATAGAATACTCTGTGAATGTGTACGTGGCATGAAGTCAGTAATTTTGCTTGACACCAGATCCGGACCCCGAGTCAAAAATTTTTGAAAAACCAGAACCGTATCCGGAGTCATTTTTCAATTTCGGCAGTAGCAGGAGTCTGCGTGGTCATTTCTGAAGTAAAACCAGTGCCGTAGCACCCCAACTCTGCTCCTGCAAAATGCTTACAGGGGCCCCCTAATAGTGTTGAACACATCGGAGATTTTTGCAATCCTAATCCAGTCCAAAATTTTTGTTGAGTAATCCGGTCCGACCCTAATCCGGTACACCTGTCCCAATATTTGATCCAATCCGGTTTATATCCAAAACACCCTCTGATTAAGCATCATACTGCAGTGATCGACACAGTTTGGATATCCATATTTGATCCAGTTGAGGTTTTTCGAAATTCAGTCCAAACCGGATCTGGTTCTGAATTGCAGAATCCGGTTGGATAGCGATCCGGAAACTGCCAAACCGGATCATGTTCAACACTGCCCCCTAATGGTGAATTTAAAAACATTTTTCGAGTTCATGCTGTCTTCGAGATGTAACTTTATGCTACAGTTAACTTTATATTACATAAAGATACCTTTATATTAGTGTTTTCATGCGCACATCAGGTGAGAAAGTACGCATATACGATGAAGCAGAACGTGTTTAATCGATTTCATATTTTCATATAAGATCATCGTCAGGTTGTATACACAGTGGTGTGTAAGGAAGGCAAGCGACGCAGTTGCCTCGGGTCTCCCTTTTTCGGGCCCCCTCAAGGTATATCGCGCGTAAATATTCCTCGTTTTTGGTGAAAAATTTATTATCCGTTCATATACTATTTTCTAAACCACATAACAGTTCAGTACTCTGCCTTCAAAGGGGCCCCCAACAACAACAACTGTTACTGTAATGTAAATCAAATGTGCAGGTACTCGGCTTTACGTGGGCGCCCAACAACTACTGCATTGGTAAATAATCTGCTTTCAAAGAGACCACAATAGCAGCTGTATTGTGCAAGTCCTACGCCTTCAAAGAGGCCCACAATTGACAATAGCAAATGTAATTTATAAGTAGGTTCACTAGTCTTTCAAAGGAAGCCCTATAGCAACTGTAACCAGCATGGAAAAAATATGCAATGTACCTTTTGGAGAAGAAGACTGTTCACAAGCATCCCTCCCAATCAGACATGCAGGCCTGGGCCTTCGTTCTGCTGTAGACCTGTTTCTACCATGTTTCCTGTCATCGTCTCATGCCTGTAAGGGCCTCGTCAACCGTTTACTTCTCTTAACTTGGAAATCCCTTGTGGGGATGTAAACGATGCAATTGACGAATGGTCCAAACACCATGATTTATCACCATTACAAAAAGGAATCCAAGCAGCATGGGATGATCTTGCCTGCAGATATTCACTCAATTCCCTGCTGAACACTAATAACCCTTGGAACCACTGCCGGTTACTTGCTGCACAAAAGAGCCACACCGCTGCCTGGTCTGAATCATTCCCAATTGCCAGCGTTGGAAACCTGCTCAGCCTTGGTGAGCTCCGTATTGCAATCGCTCTCCAAACTGGTGCCAAAATCTTTGAAAGCACGAAATGCCGCTGCAGCAAAATTGTTGATAAGCTGGTCTATGGCCTCTCCTGCACTAAAAATGCAGGCCACTTCCCAAGACATTCAGCCATCAACTCTATCCTCAAGAGGTCATTGACCCACATTGGTCTCCCTTTTACCTTGGAGCCTGTCAGCCTGACAAATGACGGAAGGTGGCCGGTTGGCCTGACTTTGGGCCCTTGGTATAGAGGCCTAAAACTAAAAGCTTATGGAGCGCAACAGTTGTGGACACTTGCTCAGGGCCACCACAAAGACTCTTCCAAACAGGCTAGTTTCGTGGCTACAAAACCTGAGGTTGCGAAATGCCAAAAATACGGTAACCATGACCTCCAAAGCAATTACTACTTTCAGCCAGTAGCAAATGAGACCACTGGTGTGTATGGCAAGTCCACTGCCCCTTTGAGTGGTCTTGCAAAGAAACTTGATGTGTCTGGCGACCTAGGGAGCGCCAGTGGCTCCACCGTTTGTCCCAAGCTGTGGTCAGGGGAAACGCTGCCAGCATATTGGCCTGTGTGCAAGTTTGATCTAATTTTACCTGTTCTTTTTCTAGTTGCTTTTAATGTACTGAACACCATCACTGCCTGCCACTTGCCCTTTTTACATGAATGGTATGTTGATTGTTAGTATCATGTGATATTTTTGTATAAATTTCACCCAGAGTAGTTTTGTTGGATATTTTCAGAAATTTCACAGCTTTGTACATTCACGTGAGGTTGAATAGCAGTTTTTGAAGCTCTGTCTTGGTTTAAGATAGCATAATTTAGATAAGGGTGTATTAATGCATGATACAGAGCTTTTCATATAGTTTGGGTGATACAGTAGAATTTGCCTAATTTGTCACCTCAAGGGGATTAGAAAAAAGTAACAAGTTAGGCAAACTGCCGAAATATACAAACACGTGAAAACTATCATAGAAGCTCGTATAGTTTATCGTAGTATCTCGTATACATACATACACAGTGATCTTATTTGCAGTGAAATACAAGTTTATGATGTTATGGTTGAATACAATTCATTCCTCTGCTCTATCTGGACTCTTCCATTTAATCAAGCACCTCCCACGATCTCTCTCGATGTGAAGTCAGGCTGCGCTTCGCACCTTGTGTATAAACTCAATAAACAAATTGCAAGGTGCAACAATTCTCAGATAAAGATCCTTAATTTGTTTGAATTCTCACACGTAGTAGCTACTTAAACATCTAAAGCGAAACTGAAAATGACAAATTAGATGAACAAAACGCTTCTAAGGGATAGAAAGAGGTGACGAATTAAGCAAATTGACAAATTAGACAATGGCGAATTAGACGAACAGAAATCTACACAAAAGATAAAGATTCTGCCAGGACTTACGAATTAAGCAAATTGACGAACTAAACGATGACGAATTAGATGAGTTCTACTGTATGATGTTTTAATTTGATTAATATTCCACATGATTTGGAAAGTTGTATGGTTAACTTAACAGTATGTGGTTTTCAACTAAGCCTGTTGTCAAGTATGATGCCAAGGAATTTTATGTCATTTGTTTCACAAATTTGATAGTTGTTAATAGAGAATGTTATATGTGGCAATATCATGTTTAGGTTTGTTTGATATAATGAAACTAGTTTTGTTGTAATTGATAGACAGTTTGCATGCCCTAATCCAGTAGTCGATATTTTGAAATTTATCTTTAACTATACTTTGTAAAGTTTTATTACTGGATGCAAACATATGCAGGGTAATATCATATGCAAAAAATGTGTAAAGTACCTTGCTTTCAAAAGGGCCACCAATATTAACTGCAATGTGCAGGAACTCTGCTTTACAAGGGCGTCCAACAGCAACTGCATTTGTGTAAGACTCTACTTTAAAAGGGACCACAATAGCAAATGTAATGTGTAAGTAGGATCACTACGCTTTCAAAGGGGGCCCCAACAAGAGCAACTGTAATGTGTAAAGTAGGCCTACCTTGATTTCAAAGGGACTCAACAGCAACTGTATTGTACAAGTTGGCTACATTGCTTCCAAAGGGCTCCCCAACAGCAGTAGCAATGTGTAAATACCTTCCTTTCAAATGGGCCCAAAGAACTGATGTATAAGCACTTTTCTTTCACGGGGCCTCCCAACTTCACTAAGTTCTAGTGTTTCATATTTCAGTTTGGGGGGATGAAGCTTTCTTTGGGGATAAGTGGTGATGGGACTGAATTTTGGGCCCCTGTGACAGTGTTGGGCACCCCAATTGGGGGTTATGGAGTGCGACTGATACGGCTCTAAGTAAAACCATTGGTACATTTCGGTTGCCTCGATTGTAGCTGGAGTCTGAACAGGAATCGGATTCTCAAATTTTAGAAATTGCTGGATTCGGATTCAGAAATTCTGTAACAGGGACAGAGTCGGAGTCTGAAAAGGTGACTCTGGCCACCTATACCTGAAAGTGGACTGGTGAGTGTGACCTGGTCCTCCTACACCTATGCTAAGTGACAATGCATTTCGGGAATTTAAGAATAGCCTACTGATGTACTACATGCCTTAACCATGAGAATGTTGGGCTAATGATGTGGACAAAAGCACAAGACACATGACAAAAAACAATGGTCAACAAAAAAGACTATAAAGAAATAACTAGGCCGAAATGACCCGTAGTAGGATTAAAGATGTTAGAAGTAATGTACATGATTAGCACAGTAAAATAGTTATTTGCATAGTGCAGATTTGTAGTGGAGTCTAGCCATAACTTACATAGGCCAACCTCTGCTCAATTTTTATGAACAGGTGATCAGCTCCTGACTTTATGGATTTAAAATGAGTCTTTTGTAAAAATTGTAAGTTAACGTTCAATTCAAATAATTGTCAGATATCTGTCTAATTATTGAAGGTTGAACGACTCAACTATTGTTTCAATGGTTAACACTTTGAGAACCAGCGTGCGATATATTCGTACTTCGATTTCAACCTAAAAAAACAGCAGTTTTCGGTTGCCTTACCAACACCCTAGCTCCTCCACCGATTGCGCTAGAGAGCTGTTCAAGGGCTCAAACGGATCGGCCAGTCTAGTAGATGGCACTCGAAAAAAATTTTTTTGGTTGGGGGGTGCGGATTTTTTGTGACTGACATCATAAGTGAAGTAATTTTGGGGTCATTTTGGCTCATGTTGCCTGGCCTAGGGCCCAACCACTAGGCCAAAGTGTTTCGCTGAAGTTTTCATTGGAAACTAGGCTCGAGTCCGAGTCTTTTGAGCCTTTGATCGACTTTCTAGCGTTTCTGGTTCAAAAGTTATGATCTAAAATAAACAAATTAATTAACTAATTAGCCAATTAGTCAAATATTTTTACTAACTTACATCATAATTTTTGAACCCGAAACCCCAGCAGGTCATCCAAAGTATCAAAAGACTCGGAATGTAGCCTAGTTTTCAGTAAAAACTTGAGCGAAATACTACCACCTAACGGTTGGCGCCCAGGGCCAGGAAAAGTGGGCCAAGGTGGCCTAAAAGTCCTCCACTTATGATGTCACTCACGAAAAACTCACATCCCCCAAGCAAAAAATTTTTTTTCGAGTGCAGACTAGAAGACTTGCCACGTCTTTTGAGACTTTTACCGGGTCTGTAGAGCATACCAGGCCAGAGAAATTCCCGCGCAAAGCCAAGTGCGTTTAGGCGTTTTTTATCCAAAAATCCCTGAAACCAGCCGGATGCCAAAGAGTTAACACTTTACAACATAAATTACAGTTCAGTGGAACCTAGGCTATACCTTTACAGAACCCTGCAAAGGGCCACATCATGCACATGGATGGGCCCACATGAGCATCACCCCTTTTCTTCCTCACTAACACTTGTTTTTTTTCACTGAGACATTTTCGTCGTTTTTGCTGAGACATTGTTGTCACTGAAAAATTCCGTCATTTGTCTCACAGTTGTATTAAAACTTGCCATAACAGGTTTTTTAGCCTTTATTTTCAGACATTCTGACCAAAATGATGTAATGTTTTCGGTCATTTCAAAATCATTTTGGTCCTTGACTGAAAAAAAGCAAACTCACGCACATACATTTGCATAGCTTGATTTATTTTAAGTATCACACACCAAAATGACAATGACAGAACTTAACAAGCAATTGATTGTTACGCATGTCAATTAGTGGGACTTCTGGCAATTGCATAAGAACCACATGTGGGTTGGCCACTGCTGGTCTTTAGTATTTGAGTGGTTATTTCAACCATCCAAAGCATTCTTTTTGAAAAACAAAACTCCTTTTTTGAATTTCTAACACCATGGTGCTGAAAAATTCAGCTTGAGCCTAGCTTGAACTGTTGACAGCTAGTGAATTTACAGATATACAGGACAGTATTGCAAATCAAGAAAGGGCTTGGTGTGCTCAGGGTCGATGTGGTGATGAATTTTTTGTCTTTGTCAGTTATGCAAAAGTTTAACTTTAAGCCAGTATAGCATTCGTCAAGAAACCATAGACATTGGACTTTTCGTATCCCACAGTGATGGATAAACTACTGTAACTCTTGTTGCTGGCATTTTCATGGTCTCCAGGCACTTTAACCAAATATTGATACTTTGCAGCATTCCACTTAGGGTTGCTGGATCACTTCAAATTTTTTCAAGGACATTTTGTGATTATTGAAATTTTACTTCATGCCTACTTTGAATACTTTTTAAATATATATAGTGGTGTAGCACAAACAAACATCGCTGAATAACTATGGGTAATAAACCACATTTATTAAAAACCTAAATCATTACATGTACATTGTGCAAGTTCACATTATTCTTTTCAATTACACTGTGTAATAGTGATTCTTGAATGCTTTAAGTTATAAATGGCAAGTTTCGACTGATTCATGCATAGGATATGATTTTGTAATGCGGTTGCCCTCTATTGATTTAATAATACTAATGTTTTAGAAGTTGGTACTTCTTTCTTTAGCCTGTGGTTTTGGCTGGTAGAAAGCTAGGAATCCCTGATTGTTTAAGAATTTGTCAGTGTTGATTGTCGATTATATAAGTTAAGTTTATGAAAGACCGAAGAATATTATTCTGTAATGCAATTGCTGCATGGTCTTGTCAACAATTTTATAATGGTTTTAATGTGCCATATTTGATTTACAGTGTTTTTCCAGAAACTGCTGAGCAGAAACAATAATGCAAATAATGAAATATTACCCTAATTTGAAAACAGCCTTTTTTATTGCCAATGTGATTCACTGAGAAGAGTATGATGAACTAAACAGTGAGAATTAATGAATGATGCAAAAAGTGCATGCAAGTTACATCAAGAATCATTAAATGAAGCACAAAGCGTGTTAACCTCCTGACCTTGGCTGGCCACTTTTTCACCAAGCTTTGCAACACCACAACTCATCGGCCGATTGAGCTAGAGAGGTGTTCAAACCATCTATGGATTCGGCAAGTCGTCTAGTTCAGATTGAAAAAAAAATTTTTCATTTCAGATTTGGGGTTCTCTGTGGGTGACGTCACAATGAAGGCATGTTTCTGCCTTTTTGCCAAGTATACCTGGCCTTGGGTGTAAATCCAACAAGCCATTTGTTTGGCTCAAAATTTTTTGGAAACTAGGGTGTCATCTGAGTCTATAGCCTGCGTCTTTGGAGTCCTTGATTGATTTGCTAGCATATCTGGAGCCAAAATTATGGCTCAAAAACCCCATTTTTGACAAAAATTGAAAAGCTACACAAAAGGTATCATTTGCCATTTCAGGGAAAACTTTGGCCAGCCATAACTTGGCAGCAGATTGAGTTAGAGAGCTATTCAAACCTTCTAAAGGCTCATGAAGTCGTGTAGTTTAGAACAAAAAAAAAAATTGTAGGTTTTGGGCTTGGGGATTTTGGTTGAGGACATCATGAGTGGGATATGTTTTGCAGTTTGTTTGATGAAGTCATCAGCCGATCCAATGAGCCAATATTGTGGCTCAAAGTATTGTTGGATTCTAGGCTATAATACAAGTCTTCAGAGCCCTTGATCGACTTTCTAGCATTTTTGGTTCCAAAATTATGGCCAAAAAAACAAATCGTTTGCAAAAGCTTGGGGGGGTTCCCTAATTAATATTCGGTTGTCTTGCCATAACTTTTGAACCAGAAACGCTACAAAGTCAATCAATCCGTATAAACTTTAAAGACTTGTATTATGGCTTAGAATCCAAAACAACTTTGAGCCATGAAATCGGCTTGATTGGTCGGCTCCCAGGGGATGATGACATCATCCAAATGTAAAGAAATATGCATAAACATCCTCCTATTATGCAAACATAAACAAAAAACTCGACATCCCAAGCTTAAACTTTTTATTTTTTAATACAAGACTTTCCTCATGCGTAGAGGGCTTCAACTGTTCTCTAGGTCAATCTGCTATTGAGTTGTGGCCATATATAACATGGGTATAATATACCCAGGGTCAACGTTTGTGGGGGTAGAAGTTTTTACCAATTTTTGTTTTTTGAACCATAATTTTGACTCCAGATATGTTACAAAACCAATCAAGAGCTCTAAAGACTCTGATGATACCCTAGATTCCAAAAAACTTTAAGCCAAAAAGTGGCTTGCTGGGTTGGTGCCCAGAGCCAGGTTAACCTGGCCAGAACATCACGAAAACATGCCCCCATTATGATGTTACCCACAGAGAACATCAAACCCAAAACGAAATTATTTTTTTCAATCTCATCTAGAAGATTTGCCGAATCCGTAGATGGTTTGAACAGTTCTCTAGCTCAATCGGCTGGCGAGTTATGGCGTTGCAAAGCTTGGACAAAAAAGTGGCCAGCGCAGGACATAGAGGGTAACAGTTGTTATCAAATAGGTGCATGGTTCTAACCAAAACGTTTTGTCATTTTGCTTTGCCTACTGTGATATGTACCAAACTTTTAAATTTTACTCTCCAAAGTTTTTCTATCGTTGATTAGCTATGCACATCAAGTCAATTTCCGATACAATTAACTTCCATTTCCCCAGCAACTGTTGGTATTTTTTAAAATTTGACTGGCAAATCACAGGCATCAACTTGGTGCTACATTTTTAAAGGGATCATTTTGACTCCGGAACAGAACATGTATCAGTATTGCTTAAGCAGTGCTACAAAACATTACTTGTCAGGCAGATGCAATGTGATGTTTTGCTATTCGATTGCTTACATCAATATGAGTGTCACATTAAATATCTTTTATTTGTAGCATCAACTGATCTATTAAAGGTTTCTATTTTGCAGACCGTTTTTTCAGATTTTTTAGCTACTTACTACTGCAAGACTTACCTAATAATTTGGTAGTTTGAATCATGTCAAAGCTAGCAAAAGTGGCCAGTGCTGCAGCTACGAAAGTGTACTATCCACCCTTTATAGATATGATTATACCTGCTGGTGGTGCTACAACTGGCCCTCCACTGGGTCCAACTTTGGGACAACGTGGAGTAGCTATTGCAAAATTTGTAAAAGATTTCAACACACTCACCAAAGACTTTAGGCCTGGAACTCCAATACCTACTCTTATACATCTTGAAGGAAAAAAGTACTCAATTGAACTACGAGAACCTGATTCTGGCTTTTTGTTGTGTCAAGCTGCTGGGATTAAAGAAGGTTCAAAATCACCTGAGGAAATAGTGGGAAAACTTACGTATAAGCATATTTATGAAATTGCCAAAGTGAAAGTAGAACAGGAAAATTATAAAATTAGAAGTACAACTATGCAAGAAATGTGTGAAACTTTGGCTAAGCAATGCTGGGAACTTGGGATTCAGGTTGTTCGCCATCTTGATGCGACAGAATATAGACACTTTTTGGAGGACCTTGAAAGACAAAGAAAGGAAGAGCAAGAAAGGCGTGAAGCAGAAATGGTTGCTAAAGGGAAAAAATAGTATTTATATCTGGCATGGTTTGTTTTTCTTCGACATTGGTATAAATTCTGACCTTTAAAATAGCATTATTTCAAAGACTGACAAAACTGTTTTATGCCAGGTGTAACAAAAGACGCTTTTGTCATTGTTTTGTAAATAATGCTATTCTAAGTTGTGTGTCGGCACGTTACGTAAGTCTCGACTCTTGGAGCACAAACTGTGAATTTAAAATAGCGCTGTTTAAAAGTTATGGCAAAACCGTTTTTTGTTTCTGACGCAGAACTTTCTATTATAATACCTCATCTCTTTATTTATTTCTTCAATGATCATTAATACAAGACTTAAGAATCCGTTGTAAACTGAAAGCAGTTTATTATAGTGGCAAGTTAAAAACGAATTAAATTTGCATACGCCTAAACATTCTAGCGTTTCTGCGCCTTGCTTTGAGAATCCTGTTTCGTCTGGCCCACATTGCTACCAGCGCCCACAGTATCGCGTTGACTGTAGAAAATAGAGGTTCGAAAACTAATATGAGCATTACTGCGTACAGGTAAACTAAACTATCGGAGTCTGGTAGAGGCAAACGTTGGTAAATTACAAATGCTATGGTACCAGTCGCCAGAAAAGCTCCAAGTCCGCATATAAATGTATAAAGTGTTTTGGGGTCGTCTCTGAGTCCCCCAGGAAAAACAAGCCTTTCCTCTTCTATGTACTCCAAAATCACGTCCTCCGGACGGAACTTTCCCAAATCGCCGTCGATACGAGCGCAACGGGGACCCGGGTCTATGGTACGTTCGTACCTCTGGTATAGCTCCCTGTGATGTTCGTCACCCCCATTTGCGGCTTGAACCCAAACATGATGGTCTGCGTTCCATCTGGGAGCGATGCTGTAGATGTAGTCCGGTCTGCGCGTAAGATTAATTTCTGAGTCGGTTCTTGCGCCGCGAGTGGCCAGTTCTTGGTCGGACTCGCCTTCGGACAACGAGTCGAAATGTTCGCTATGCTCTGACTCCTTTCCCTCCAATGTTTCACGGTCGGAAGATTGAGTGTCCAGCGACGAGTTCGAAGGGTCGGGACTCACAACACGTGCAGACACAAACGGAGTCACACCCTGATTTAGTAGCTTTCTGCACTTCCTGCCTGTTTTAGTCGGCGATGGGGAGGTAGGCCTGAGTCTACTCGGTCGATGTGATATTTTACGAAATGACGGCGAGGTATGCCTGCGTGTACTCACTCGATGTGATATTTTGCTCAGTGTTGACCTCGGCACGAATTGCTGATTGGTTCCAATGTCTTCGTGCCACAGTTGACTCATTTCTCCTTTTATGGATGATGCAAAGGTCCGTTTTCCTGCTACTTCTGGCGGATCAATCAAGTCTACTGTAATCGGTTGGCTTTCGTCTTGGTTTTTACTGTAACAGCAGTTTAACTCTGGGGCGCATTGTGGATCGTTGATTCTGGCTTTCAGGCTGCACTCGCTTATGCCGCATTCCAAAATGTGCTTGAGCACTGCAACTTGCTTCGGCGTTAAATCCAGGTAGCCCAGACATTCGTACGGAATGTTAGGCATGCGAAGGACCGCGCCTTCCGCATATACAAGGTTGTCGAAGAGGTGTTCAAAGTCATCTTTGTCATCTACTCTCGGCCAGCCACCGCAACCTGCTGCCACTCTTGCCACAGATCGAAGCAAAGTGCTTACCACAACACCAATGGCAGACCCAAGCAAAGCGGCAAGTACGATTTCATTCGTGGCAAATGCAGGAACTGTAACAGCACCAGATTCAATGTTCTGTAAAGCAGCACTGTCATACAACATGTAGTGGCCGATACTGAGCGCGATACCCATCGATGTCCAGTGCAATGCTGTTCGTTGGATGCACGTGTGCGACGAACCAAGTGGTCTGTGAAGAAAGCTTAACAGTGATAAAGTTGTATTTGTATGCCCGGCCAAAGTAGTTGGGCTTACAGTTACGATATAAACTCGCTAAAATCTCGATGTGTCTAGTACCGTTCAGTGTTTTCGCCAGTTACGCGCAAAGCTATAAGGAAACAAGTTTACCTGAATTTTGTAGAACTTGTAAAAAAATTCAAGTACTGTAATCACATTTTCCCTATGAGCAAAGCCGATTATCAAGTTATCGGACGTTCACCGAGATCAGGTGAACGTTTCGTGATGATTCGAACTGGTTGAAACCGATCAGGCCGGTAATTCGAGAGTTGTTCAACCATGTCAAAAGCAATTGAATTGAGGTGGGTTTTCTTGCAAGGTGAATAATTTCTGTGTAATCAGGGAAAAATCAAAGACAAAGTTTCATTCTTTTTTAAAGTAGGCTGTTTGAAAACATGTTCATGGTTTGTTAATGCATGTTTGTGACTCAAGTAACGAAGTAAAAAATGCAACAAGAAGAAAAATAATAACATTAAAGAGCAGAAATTAATTGTATGCTGATGAATATACAACCTCATCAAAAATTTCAGATTTAGCAAATTGATACGATCTAACATTTAATTCACAAAGGGTTGGTGTATGGTCGTATGGATATACTGCTCATCTACCCCTGTTGCTCGCGCAAATAAATTTTAAATTGAAGATGTTTAGCATGGAACAGCGGTCGAAATTATACGCCACTGGTTTTTACCTATATCGTCAATACAGTACTGGTATTTCCTTTTGTAATTCCTTGTTTGCGCTAGAGCATTAAGGCAAGTATCAAGGTTTTGGATAGAACCAAGGACGTGGGTCTAATACTTCAGCAAATTTTACGTTGATTTAGTGAAGTTCACCACTAAGCATGTTGATCTCCTGTAGTATTGTATGTAAAAAACGAATTAACATGCGTGTAAAATCTTGGTACAGTATTTAACATAACCAGATTTTTCTGGCAGTCAAGTGAAAGGCCATCGTTTTTATCGTTTCTTTTTACAAGCTTCAAACAGTTGGCAACAGGGGTCGCTTTGAAAGCAGGATAATGAAATTTTCACAGCGAATGGCACACCCGTCTGATGAAGGCCTCCTTCCAGTGCACCTGTGTTTACTTCAACCGAAACATCTTCTAGCAGAAGTTAATTGCAGCCTTGAGTTAAAACAGTGGAGTGAGTCGTATTACCTGTGCCATGCTGACAACCAGTTGTGCTTCTGTTGCATGACTTTTTTGATATAGTCTTGTGTGCTGAGAGCGCCTATAATGTGGGCTTTAATGTGGTAAGGCTTTTTGTCTCCTCGTAGCCAAGTTCCAACGTTGCTTTTCCAACATTTTCGATTGTCAAGGCACATTGCTCTGATGCTTCGGAGAAACCTAAGAGCCAATGAAGAGGTTAAAGCATTAGTAAAGAACAGGTTGATTGATGAGAAGCGTATCAGACAAAAACGCATGAATCAGTACCGGTATAGACAACTTTGTTGTCAAATCTGTATGTTCAATTAAATAGAAAACAATTTCAGTCGCAATAGCATTCATTAGCACACTACCTTCTCATTAACCGACTGTCACCGACGTGTCTATTGTTTAAAGCTTTTGCTTTACGCAAGAGTTTGGACGTCGAGCATACCTGTACAGTAACTGTACAAATTGACGTTGATCAAAAAAATTTACCATGGAGGACATTCCCCTCGTCTGTCTGTGACCACCTCAAAAGCCTCAATTGATCCAAGATAGTGAGGCAAAGCAATGATAAAGAGGTCTTTGTTATGACTGCCAAAGAGACGCCTGCTTCCATGTTTTCTCTGTTCGCTGGTACAAGTTAAAAGAAATGCAGGCGACGATGTCAATTTCCCGCAGATCCGAACATAAATTTGTGAGGTTGTTCCTCCTGCTGGTGACTTCCCCGTTTCGAGAAGCAATGCGAAGAGTCGGAAACCTTTCGGGGGCCTTTTTGGCAGAAAAGCTGGATGTCTCTGTTGGTACAATGGTCTGTGAAGTACTCCATAGTGTGCTATCATAGAAACTGCAGTAAAAGCGTTCAGTTGTGTTGAGCGTAGATCTTCGTTGTTGACTCGTAACTCGACGGAAATGCTCTATTTTACGACGACAAATTAAAAAAAAGTATTCAAAAACTTCAATGCAAATATTTGAGAAGAAACAAGAGGATACTACAATTTCAACCTGTACTAGACTATGACGGTTTAACATGTAGGCTGCTTTTCATGAATACGCGATTAAATTCCTGGAAAAACGATGAGCGTCGTGGACGAATCAAGTCACCGAAGTTCTGTGAAAAAAGTGTAGTTCTCAGCAGAACGTCGATATGGAACTGTTTCTAGGTAGACTTATGAAGCCTTGCACGGTGCAGCAGAGGAGTAATGAACTTAATGCGATGTTAATTGCACCATGTTTAAACTGAGCTAAACAAAATACAGTAGAATTTGCCTAATTCGTCACCTCAGGGGATTAGAAAAAAGTGACGAATTATGCAAACAGGTGAAAACTATCATAGAAACTCGTATACTTATCATAGTAACACGTATACATACTATTTGCAGTAAAATAAAGTTTATGACGTTATGGCTGACTACAACAATTAATTCCTCTGCTCTTTCTGGACTCCTCCATTTAATCAATTAATAAACTTTTCCTCGTTCTCTCAATGGGGAGTCGGGTCACGCTTCGCACCTCGTGTATAAATTCGATAAACAAATTTCGAGACGGATAAAGATCCTTAATTTGTTTGAATTCGCACACGTACTAGCTGCTTAGACATCTAAAGCGCAACTGCAAATGACGAATTAGACGAACAAAACGCTTCTCAGGGATAGAAAGAGGTGACGCATTGACGAATTAGACGATGGCGAATTAGGCAAACAGAAATGTACACAAAAGGTAGGGATTCTGCCGGGACCGACGAAAAAGTGACGAATTAAACGAGTTCTACTGTAGATGTCAAACATGACGGAAGCACCTTTCAACCAGCTTCACAGTTGTCTACTTAGTTAAGCAGTCGCAATGTGTTTTATCACCAACTGTTCGCGCAACACTGCCAGTTAGCAGGAAACAGTTTACACTATGCCTTTAAAGGACACAAAAACAGTCATTACCTGCGAGAAAAAGAGGAAGCGTGAATCACCCCGGCAGAGCAAAGCACCCGCTCTAAGCGAATTGTAAAATGCAAAAAAGTGAATATTGTAAGATTCCCACACGAAAATATATTTTCTGATAAAAGCTACAGAACTTTCATTTACTTGATAGCCGTTTCTGTTTCCATTATTTTTGCTAAAGCTAGTCAGTTGCTGCCAGCCTCCTGTCAAAAATAGAGGGTTGTTAGAATCAGAAGAGTTTAAAAACTGGTATATGAAGTCATGTTCATCGAAAGGGAGAGGGGAAGGAGGCCTAGACCCCTGGATTTTGAATTTTGCCATTTTCCTATCAAGTTTTTAGCAAAAAAGGTTGTTTTCTTGGTTTCGAGTGGGAAAAATAAAGTTTCACCGTTTTTATTCCCCCTGGACCGTAAGGAGTGGGGGAGGGGCCACAATGCCCCGGCTGCCGAATCCTGAGAGGACGCCGAAAAGTCTTAACAATGTCGCAAGTACTTTCTTCAATGCAGCACATTTGCTTCCGAAAGACCTTAGGTTCAAACCACTGGGGCACCAAACTTGTTTCTTGCCCCGAGCGCCATCTAAACGCGGTACGCCCCTGGTCCCTCCTAGAAAAATCCTTGGCTTCCCCTGGAAAAAATCCGTCCGACGCCCATGTGTGGAGAATGGTAGTTGGTGTAGAAAATCGATAATGCATGTTTTACTCTTTTAATTTACGTTGTGTGTAAAGTCAGAAGTCAACAAAACCTGCAACATGCTTTTTTGTTCTTTAGTGGAAACACTGGTGTAGGAGACGGGGGTGCTCAAAACTTTTGATTTGGTGAAAATGCGGGCAAAATATGTGGAAGTTTGGGAAAAATGTGTGAATACCTTCGCAATATCGCTGTATGTGCTTTGATTTTACAAAAACTGCACCCAAAATGAAAGTGCAGACGTTTTTTTGGAAGTCATGTTTTTATTTAGTTCTTTTCGGGCAAGTTAGGGGAATTTCGGCAAAAATCCTTCGCACCCTCAAAAATGTGCCTGCTGCAACACCTATAAGTGATAAGTTTGTCATATGTAATTCGTGTTATCAAGTCTTTCGCTTGTTGCTTCCTGCACTAGGGTGATTTGCCTATGCAGAAAAGCTCATAAATGCAAAAACACAAGGGAATAAATAGATACAGTAGAATTTGTCCAATTCGTCATCGTTTAAATTCGTCAATTCGCATAATTCGTTACTTTTTCGTCGGTCCCGGCAGAATTCCTATCTTTTATGTACATTTCTATTCGTCATCGTCAGTTCGCTCAGGTCTTCACCTCTTTCTATCCCTGAGAAGCGTTTTGTTCGGCTAATCCTCATTTGCAGTTTCCGTTTGGGCAGCTAGTACGTGTGGGAATTCAAAAAATTAACGATTATTCACAGGAGAATTGCTGCATCTCGCAATTTGTTTATCGAATTTATACGCGAGGTGTGAAGCCCGACCCGACTCCCCATTGAAAGAACGCAGAAAGTCTTTAAAGATTTAAAAGGTGCTACTGTAGATTAAAAGCAGAAGTCTAGATAGAGAAGAGGAATTAAAAGAGTTTAATCTAGTAAACAACCATAGCGTCATAAAGCTGCATTTTACTGCAAATAAAAGCATTACGTATACGAGTTACTACGATAAAGTATACGAGCTGCTATGATAGAGTTTTCACCTGTTTGCATAATTCATCAGTTCGCCGAAATCGTCACTTTTTTCTAATCCCATTGAGGTGGCGAACTAGGCAAATTCTACTGTACATTAACATTCGTAGCTGTTCCTTACCTCCACTCCTATTTTGTCGTCAAAGATCCATGAAATGAAACCTAAAATGACAAATATCATTACTACGTCAACAATCGTAAATATAGTAACGAGTTTTCCAGGTAAAGTCGATTCGATCATATCTTGATCGTTAAACCATATTTTGGAAGAAATATTCTTGCTGGCCATTTTGATTCAATTCCCTGCAACACTTCTTCCCCCCTCACGAGGTTTATTTTCAACTATTGGTGTTGTTAGTATTACCTTTTAGTAAACCTCAAGGATCTTCAAATATAGTTAAATGTGATGTTATGACGTCACAGACGTTCTGTGACAGAATGCAACCACAACAACAGAAGTTCATAGAATTTTGTTCGTCTACTCTTCATAAGAGAAAATGGCACAACCAATGTGGTAAGGGACGCCGGAACGGGGGTGCATTACGGGGGCACCGCCCCCCTGTCCTTTGAAAGGAGGGCAACGGGGGCACAGGTGCCGTTATAATGACATATTTCATAAGTAACTATATGATTTGTCAAGATCGACTTGAAACAATTTTTTTGCAGCTATTCGCGCACACATAAAATTGACAATGATTTTCTATAATTTCTGTTATTAGTTTTGAAGTCAACATTGTTGCTGAACAGAATGACCATTGTGGGAGCGCTTTTACCCTGAACTCAAGCTAACAGTTTTGAACTTGTGGTACGTCAAAACCATGGGCGTCCACAGGGGGGGGAAACGGGCATTTGCCCCTCCTAGCTGGAAATTGGGACTAAGAACCAAAATTTTCTAGAAAGCTTGACGTCAGCAGCTCAATTCCGATTGATTGATTTATTTATCGCTATGACAGTTTTTTTCCGATATCGAGCTCACTCTGCACAAGAGTCAGGTTCATTGTTCTGGTGTCATGCAGTGGTGAGCTTGCAGTTCACTCATTTCCACTGCTTTGCCTACAGAGGTAGGTTGGCAAACTTGCGATCGGATGCTTTTACTGTTGGTCTTTATTTTGTAACAATAACATGGCAACAAATTTAATGTTCACTTCAAATTACGATATTAGACGTTTTGCCGCATGTAACTCTTGAACGCAGACATCTTGGCAGGTAATGCTTCGAGGCAGTGACTGCTAGTAGCGGTAAGCAGGGACGCCGGAAAGCGGTGGCATTGTCCCCTGACCTTTCAAAAGAGGGACAACGGGGGCAAAGGCGTCTTTTTCATAACAGTATCATCGAAATTTTTATAGTTTATCACGATCGAATTGAAACAAATTTTCTATAGTTTCCTTTATTATTTTTGAGGTCAACATTGTTGTTGAACAGTAGCAAGCATATTGATAACGATTTTTTTGTGTTTCATAAATTTCCATTGCCCTCAACTTTTTTATTGCCCCTCTCCAGCCTGATCGACGTTCCGGCGTCTCTGAATGTGGTGCCAATAATTACAAACATCATTTATTGAAATTTGTCTGAGGATCAAACCACATCTTTGCGTTGTTTACAAATGCACGAGGCCACCAAGCAATGCAGTCAGTACAAAACAATATATCAAAATAAATTGTAGGCTTACTTTAAACATGAAATCGTTTTTAACACTATAAGAATGTACCATACACTGAAAAGCAACTGCTGTTGTGACTGTGAAGGTAGTTAGAGAAAATAAAACAAATATGTCCATTGTGGAAGAAGGCATATGTTGTTTTATTGAAATCAAGTTCACATTTACAGTAGGCCTATTTTTATTTCTGGCGTTCACCATCACTCAGCATTTTAGTACTGATGTTAAGACCGCAAGTTACATTGAAATTATGTTAAAAAGCATTAAAATATGCTCGGGAAAAAACTACAAGCAAAGTGTGACGTGCAGTGGCGTAACTGACGGGGAGCAAGGGAGGCGAGCTTCCCCCCTGACAAGCTAAATGTAAAAACTGGGCCCCTTTAGTTGAAATTTTGATATGTAGTATTCTTTAGGTGGTTTTCTTGCGTTTTTCGGGGTGTTTTCGTTTTTTTTAATCTAGTATAGACATTCACAACATCCAGAGATTCACTATCATTTCTTAACTTTTTCTGAGTTTTGGCTAGTGGGCCCGCTACGATGACCAGTGGACCCGCTTCAGCTCGGCTTTGCCCCCTGTCTCAAACCTCTAGTTACGCCACTGGTGACATGAGAACCTTTTAGAGAAAAATCTATCAAAGAACTCGCAAATTATGCGAGAACATTAGCTAGTTGAACAACCCCAAAAAGTTCATGATGCAGCAGCATGCAGCAAGCATCAAAATTTTCTAAAAAACAAAGCAATAGACATGCCTCCATACTGGAAATGTGGTCAGACTAAAATTTGTAGATGGGAAAATTTATGCATGGGTTCTGCAACTAAAAATGTAATCAGTATTCGAGATTCAATGTCTAATAGCAAATATTGATTGTTATGACTAGGGCAACCAAAAGTCAACAAAGTCAAATTTTCTGCCTTTTTAAAAGCTTATGAAACGTCCACAAACCAAATTTCACGCTCATACCATGAGGGAATCCCAAGTTGTTAGGTCAAAAAAAGTTTAAAATTATCAATAGGTCAAAATTTGTCATTGGGTCAAACTTTTCTTGCAGCACAGTGTTTTCCTCTTCATGGATATTTTATTGAAACTACAACAACAGATTTTGATATGCTTTTGCAAGTTTTGTTGCAATTCTGTAATAATTCTGCAATTTTTGACGTGATGATGTTGTTTTACCCACAAGGCCTACTGGACGATTGAATAAGCTATTATGTAGGATAAGGTGGTAAGGCAAGAAACGTGGTCTTACAGTAGGCTACTTGGTTTGGTAAATGCTCAATGCATTATGCATAAAGTGTTTTAACTTCATGATGTTCTCAGATTTGCCTCCACTGTAGTAATCAATCTACAAAGCAATATATCATCCCCAAAGCTAAACAACCAAATTTTTTTCATTTCGAAGCGTCGAGAGTATGAATATGATCCTGGGTTAACCTCAACACCTAAAGCAGAACTATTTTGCTGTTGCAAACCCAGAAAATGTATAGGCCAAAATAAAGTCAAAATTTGTAAACTATAAAGTCAAAATTTTAAGTTTTTAGGTCAAAAAATTGGTTGCCCTAGTTATGACAAAGACGTTACACATTTGATAAATACCGATGGTGGCGCGTTAGCAGTATATCCTCAGTGGTGTGGACGGTGAGAGCCTGGACTCCTGGGCAACATCCAACAACCTTGGGCTTTTTTATAACCCAAAGGAAACAGCCAGCTTCTTCTCTCACCGATGGAACGTCGGCACCAGACCTGGCCTTTGCAAATTTCGGCCAGGACAGTCGACTGCCGAACAAACAAGTCCTAGGAAAGTTCCCGCGGTAACAACATCAGCCTTCCCTTATAACGCCACCGAAGCTCAAGGTTCCTGCCCACAGCGATCCGGTTGCGTTGGAACTTTCGCAAGGCTGATTGGAAGCGCTTTTGCCTTCTCAGAGATGATTCCGTTGAGAGATTGCCGCCTCCGGACACAGCAAATATTGAGAGGGCATTCTAAGATTTTTGTGAGAGCCTACTTTCTGCGGCCAAACAATGTATCCCACGTGGGCGCCGGAAGAACTATGTGCCATGCTGGGACAAAGAGTGCGAGACCCTCTAACGCTCCTTCACCCGAGCCCCGGTGGGGACTGACTCTGATAGAGCCGCTTCGTCCCTACTATCTCGGCTCGGGCAGAAGAAACAGAAGCGATGGGAGGAAGCAGTAAACTACAACGACTTCTCGCACTCTAGCCGCAAGGCGTGGAGAACCATCAAAAAACTGACTGGCAGGTCTGGACGCTCCTTTCACCAGTGCCCTGTCTCGGCAAAATCCATCGCCTCGCAACTTGTGAAGAATGTGGCACACAGGACTGGGGATCGCAAGTCCACCAGGCTGGTCAACAAGGAACTGTCCGACCTATGGAAGATCCCAACACCTGAGGGTCACAATATCTCTGAACCCTTTAGGCTGGAGGAGCTTGCTGCTGCCCTCAGACGCCTGAAACCAGGAAAGTCTCCAGGATTGGACTCCATCTTCCCGGAGTTGAGTCACTTCGCAAAAAACTGACATCACGCGTCGCGCCCCTGAGGCAGCTTGCTGGCTCCGGCTGGGGTGCTTCAGCAACAACTCTGCAAATAGCCACCCTAGCCTTGGTGCACTCAACCGCAGAGTACTGCGCGCCGGTTTGGTGCCGCAGTGCTCATACCCGCCTCATCGACACCGCTATCAACGACGCCCTGCGAATTGTGACTGGAAGTCTGCGTCCTACACCAGCGGACAACCTTCCCATCTCGCTAGCATCCAACCTGCTGATGTTCGTCGTAATGGAGCCACACTGTCTCTAGCACGCCGTGCCATGGAGCCTGGACATCTGCTCCACTCAGCGCTCACCCGCCCATCGAGTGCAAACGCAC